>Ga0315309_1000281_pt1 | contig 30424 bp, 26 predicted proteins | sample TDP4_MG_FD_203080 | JGI IMG/M metagenome (GOLD analysis project Ga0315309, IMG submission 203080) | Freshwater sediment microbial communities from Lake Towuti, South Sulawesi, Indonesia - TDP4 | ecosystem: Environmental > Aquatic > Freshwater > Lake > Sediment | place: Indonesia: South Sulawesi...
CAACCTAGAATACCTACAAGACAACCTACCCAAGCTCTTTGTCGAAGGACTAGAAATAGCCGAAGACCTCGAAATGAGAACACAGGGCAATGTAGTCCACGTAAAAATGACAGAAACCATCTACAAAGATATCTGCAACGAAATAAGAAAACTCCCAAACATTTGCAGCTCCTTCAGCTGCCCCCTATGCAGCTCCATCGCATGCGCACTAGCAAGATCCACCGGAGAACCCGTAGTCATCGAAAAAATCAAACCATCCACCGACGGCAAAATAATAGAAGCCCACTACCGAATTCTGGGAACAATCTCGTCCATAAAGTGAATGTGGTAGCCCTGAAAAGTTTTATGGGAGAGGTAAAGGAGGAAATGATAAGATGCGGTTCCCCCTAACCCTCTGGGACATTAGCCTCTGGCTAGCCATCACCGCCATCATCCTACTAGCAACATCTGAGCTCATATCGCCCTACTACGGACACACAAGCCTAATCATCGAAAAAAGAAGACTAAAACAGGTGGCGCTTCTACTCGACATACTATTCATGTTCACCGTCCTCATACGAATCTATTTAATGATAATCTCCGGTTAGCTACAAGCCAAGGTACTCAAGATAAACTTGATTAATTCCATAAAAGTGCAGCGATGATTTCACGAACGTAAAATGCTTCACTTCAGCCTCCCTCTCTTCCTAAACTGGGCAGATATTGCAATCCTAGCCTCGATGACTTTCTACGGACCAGATTATGCGTCGGGAGCACACCCTAGCCCTACTATCCATCGCTGTGATTATCCTCGCCCTCTATTCACTCTTGACCACAACGCTGACCGCCCCCGGAAAAACGAATCAGGTGTTGAAGATAAGCATCGTCAATGCTCTCTTGACCATCGCACAACTGATAACCCTGGTGCCGTTCTTGTCAGTGTATGAATAAGAAATTTGGCAACAGCGATACCGGGTTTTGAACTTGGGATGGGCACCATGAACGAAAATCTAGGGGTGAGCGTAGGGATCTGTGCCTATAACGAAGGAAAAAACATAGGTGGACTGATCGAGAGCCTACTCAATCAGCCTGTTGGAAACCATAAGCTGACTGAAATCGTGGTTGTGGCGAGTGGGTGCACCGACGAGACGGTCCCGGTTGTACAGAGTTGGTGTAATAAGAGTGGAAAGGTGAAGCTCATCGTTGAACCCAAAAGAGACGGGAAGGCAGTGGCGATAAACAAGCTTCTCAGGGCGATGAAAGGCGACGTTCTCGTCCACGTTTGCGCGGATCTTTTCCTATCTGAGGATGCGCTTCAACCCCTCTTGGACCATTTTAATGATCCATCTGTAGGTGGCGTTTCGGGACGTCAAACACCCTTGAACGAAGGCAGGTTCATGGACAAAATAAACTCTGTCATCTGGGGTTTACACAACGAAACGCAAAGGTACTACAACCATCTTGGTGGAACAGGACACTTGGGTGGAGACCTATTTGCCATCCGCAGAGGGATATGCGATCACGTACCGGAAGACATAGTGAACGACGACGCCTTCATGGGTGTCGAGTGCAAACGAAAGGGCTACGGGGTACATTTTGAAGACAAGGTCACGGTACTCTTTCAAGGCCCCAGAAACATATTCGACCTACTCATCCAACGAAGAAGGGTCGTGTACGGCCACCTAAAAGTAAAGAGAGCGACAGGCATCTACCCCTCAGTACTAGAAATGTCTCCCCTCAAGGACAAAACTGCAATTCTCCGTCTTTGGATCCAAAAAAATCGACGATTATTTTTTCACTTCATCGTTGCCTGTCTTCTTGACTTGTATGCTAATATCCTCGCCAGATGGGACATGCTCAAAAAAGACAACCCACACAAGATCTGGAAAATGGCTACGACTACAAAAATCTACTATGGCGATAGAGCCGCTGTCTAGGCTTTAGTGGAATGATGCTCATTCATGGTGTTAGACATGAAGATTTTGCATCTAACTCCTAATTACCTCCCTGCAATAGGCGGGGTTGAGATTACCACGCATGAGATCAACAAACGGTTGGTCAAAGACGGTTTTGAAATTGAAGTTATAACACAAAAAGAACCCAATGCACCGGAATATGAAGTGAAAGATGGCGTAAGCATTCACAGAATTTCGGTTTTTGAGCCCTTAAAGTTGAGATATAGAATTGGTAGAGTAACACCTCGCATGATCCCCAAGATTTTTCAAGTAGAATTTGATATTCTTCACGCACATTCCTATGGATTCTTCCCAACTTGGGCGTCATTATTTAGCACAAAACCGGTGGTGATTACCCCCCATAGCGATCCTTTTGCTAAAATTTATCCTCTATGGGACTTATTTAGGGCTATCCCGATTCGAGAGGCTAATAGGATAGTTGCATTATCTGAAATGGAAAAGAAACATCTGATTAAACGAGGGGTTAAATCAGAAAAAATAGTCATAATCCGTAACGGGGTTACGCTTCCACCAGTTAGGGGGAAGGATATCGACATCCATCCAATGATTCTTTGTATGGCAAGGATGGACATTGATCACAAAGGTCAAGACGTGATGTTAAAAGCCATGCAGAAGATGCATAAAAAACTTCCAGACGCTAAACTTATCATGGTTGGGGACGGAAAGGATTTTTCCTTTTTGAAAGGCATGGCTGAAAATCTAGGTTTAGAAGACTGCGTCAAGTTCACTGGTTTTCTAGATGATGCGATCAAATGGGACCACCTTTCAAGTTGCGACGTGCTATCGATAGCACCAAGAATAGAACCGTTTGGGGTAGTCTATTTAGAGGCTATGGCTTGTGGAAAGCCTATCGTAACGACAAATGTCGGCGGAATTCCTGAAGTTGTCGGTGACTGTGCTCTCCTCGTCCCACCCAACGATCCTGGCTCGCTAGCGGATGCTCTAATCAAAGTCTTAACTGATGAAGGGTTAGCGCAAACGTTAAGCCAAAAAGGGCTCGGGCGGGTTCAAGGCTTTGACTGGGACAACATCGTCCCAAAATACAAAGCCCTCTACGAGTCAATCATGAGAGAATGATAAGTGATGAGCTTGTGTGAGTGATCTTGAAAATTCGACCTAATCAACTGACTGTTGTCCTCATTTTCGTTGGTTTTCTAATTTTGGTAACAAATAATGTTTCCTCACAAGTTACTGCCGCTAAGAATACTGCAACTCTAACTTTAGACAGAGAAACTGTAACTTACTTATTCTATGTGCCAAAGGCCCACGTGTTGCCATATTTATGTTTTGAGTGGACTGTTCAAACGGATCAATCTTGTGCTGGGCAGGAAGCTATTCTTCAATTTAGCCATAACGGTAAAGATTGGCGTAACTTGGCGAACACGATTATAGAGTCGAGTGGAATGACGTCTCGCAGTCAACCCGTCGACTCTAGTTGGGCGATCAGGGGAAGAAATTACCTGAGGGTCATGACAGGAAGGGGAATCTCAAACGCAGTTACCTTGATGGTAAATGTGGGTCTTGGATATTATCTTATAGCATGGGTAATCATAGTTGTTAACGTTTTCATAGCGTTGTGGTATGTTAAGGGAAAAATAAGGGTCAGAAAGCCTCAGGTACTCAGAAAGCTTCAGTCACATGCGCGTTCTTGTATTCAGGGGAAAGAGAAGTTCCTATTTCTGACGTTTGGGCTAACCATCCGAGTTTTGCTTGCACCGTGGACCGAACACAGATTTGACAGCTATGTCAGCCGACTTTGGTGCTCCCTCATTTATGGCCATAATCTGTATCCCTTTGAGCCATGTATCCCACCTAATTATCCACTTGAGTTGCGTTATTCTTACCCTCCAATTTGGCTTTTTGTCACGTTACTTGTGTTCCCAATTTGGAGGGGGATAACGGGATTCAAGTTTCCGGAAAGCCCTGCATCCCTATGGAACCATGGAGTGGTCGTCGGCAACATATTCGAGAGTTATCGGAGTTTCAATCCACCAGCATTACCGCTTCTCAATATTTTTTTAAAGCTTCCAAACATTCTGGCAGATGTTGGAATCGGATATTTGCTTATCAATCTTCCGCGAGATACAAAATACGAGAAGGCCGTACTTTTTCTTTGGATTCTTAACCCGTATACTATTCAAATATCCTCAATATGGGGAGCATTTGACCCACTTTGTACCTTTTTGACTCTTTATTCGGTTTACCTCCTTTCGAAGAAGAAATTCTACCTGAGCGCAATGTTCTTGTCTCTTGGGATTGCGACAAAAATGTATCCCATGTTTTTTTTAATTCCAACACTAATTTATGTCTACAAGGAGAAAGGACTGTGGAAGAGTATCAAATACTTCACCATTTCCCTTTTCATAGGAATTCTAGTTTTTAGTAGTTTCCTCCTTTTTCCAGGTGGGTTAGAATTCGTATATCATATTTTCATTTTTAAAGCGTCACCCGACTGGTATGGAAAAAACCTTATTAGTGGGTTGACATGGACATATCTCCTCACCCTCTTACGATGGGAGGAAAACCTTCCTGTTTTTCCGTTAATTTTTATCCCTCTATACCTTACGCTTACCTCCTTTTTTTGGAGAGGAAAAAAAGATTTCGATTCCCTAGTTACCTGTCTTGTAAGTATCCTGCTGCTTACCTACCTTTCATATACTGTTGTAAACCCACAATACATCTTTTGGGTGCTTCCCTTCCTGCTTTACCTCGTTATGAAAGGAAAGTTCACAAAGAAACTTTACAAGCTCTTAAGCGCCATCCCTTTGATCTACATGTATGGTCGTCAAAACCCGCTCTACTTCGTCTCTCCGGTATTTATTTGGCAGGAGGGAAACTGCTTACCATGGAGCGACGTAATTCATCAATTGTGGCCGATCATTTTTAATGACCTGACTATCCGTTTTCTATCCATCTGCGCGTTTCCCGTCATCTCGCTCCTGTCTCTATTATTACTCATCAAAAGTGGTGCGCATAAAGAACCCGGAAGCTTAATCCATCTCGAGGATGACCCTTTAACAAAAGAACGCCATCAACAAAGGAGGAGCTCAATACTCAGCTCATGGAAAGAGAAATTAGGGATCGAAACAAGACTAGATCTACTGATTTTTTTTGTAGTCACGGGTGTTGCTGTTACCATTTTAATCACATTAGCGTTTGCAGGTCTTGGGTATATTGTTCCAATTCCATATTAGGTGAGTTAACTGATAGACCCACTTTTGAAAACAAAAAGCAGGAGGAAGAAGAAACGATAGAATTGATCTTGTTTGCCATTTCTTGGTAAGGAACCCTATTCGTCTCCTCCAAAAAGGATATCACGGTCGCCCGGCGACACCGCAACTCTAATTATGAAAATATCAACCGACAAGAATCCGGCCAGGAAGCAAGAATACGCTTCGCCGGGATGCTACGAACTCAATTCCGGAGCAGTGCTCAAGTTCACATACGAAGGAAAACGCTACAGCGTATACACGGGTCCGATCTACACTGACAGTTTCATACGTGAAAGAGGGCTAAACTGGACTGCGCGCGCGATTTTTATCAATTAGACATAAGAAACAGCGGTTACTTTCCAGCAACTCATTTTTAATCCCCTTCCATTAGATAGTTTTGGAGAGTTCTTCTGTATAAGAAGCAGTCCGAGAAGAATATGGACCGGCATATAATAGGCGTCGTAAGGAAAAATAACCCAAAAATGGTCAAGGAACTTGTCAAGCTCTTTCAGTTAAAATATCCTATTCCCGAGAAAGAGATCCTAGAACGCATATTACATCTACAAAACCAAGGGAAAATAGTCTTGAGAAAACATCAAGTCCCGGTCACTCCACTGCTTAGGAGCCATATTCTTTCCACAAAAGCAAACTGGTACTGGAAAATCATAGCTGTAGCCGCTGTAACAGCAGCACTAGTCTTCACTGTCCCAGAAAACGTTTACCTGGCTATCTATGCAAGATATATACTCGGATCCATCTTCGTCTTATGGCTGCCCGGCTACACCTTCATCAAAGCATTATTCCCAGCCAAGGAACTCGGCAACATAGAACGCATCGCCCTAAGCATTGGAATGAGCCTAGCCCTCGTCCCTATCACCGGCCTCCTCCTCAACTACACGCAGTGGGGAATAAGAGTCACTCCTGTCACACTCAGCCTCCTCGCCCTAACCATAACCTTCGCAACCGCAGCGGTCGTGAGAGAATTTCATCTCATTCGGACACACGAGAATAGCATCTCCTAATGTCTCTGCCAGATGAATTAGAGGGAAGTTATTCACACACGATGGGATAACCCATGTATTCGGTTGGACACCTAGCCTTCGGCTACCTGTTCGGAAGAGCCTCATCAAAACTTCTAAGCGTAAATGTAAACGTTTCTCTTCTTTTTCTTGCCTCCATCTTACCCGATGTTGATCTGCTCATACCGGGCGTAGAGCATCGAGGACCAATACACTCCATCATGATCCTCTTTCTAGCTTTTGTTCCAGCCCTCATAATGTACAAGAAAAGAGCCATACCCTATTTCACAGCCCTAGCCCAGCACTCCCTCATAGGAGACTCCCTCACAGCAGCAGGCGTACAGATGCTCTGGCCCATAACCACAGCTTGGTACGGCGCGAAAATCGAAATAGCGAGCCAAACAAACGTTTCCTTAGAATGGATCTTTTTCATCGCCTGCCTCACGGTCATGCTCAAAACAAGGGACGCCTGACCCTGTTCCAACATCATCCGTCAAACCTACTATTATCCATACCCGTCCTCACGGTCCTCCTCCCCTCCTCCTTCAGGTTCCCCCTGCCCGTCCCCTTTGGACTCGTCCTTCCTCACCTAACATATCTGACATTATTTATTCTCTCCATCCTCATAGATTTGAAATCCGGCTTAAAGACAACTTGATGCACTGGCAAAGTTTGCCTCCGAAAACCTAGAAAAATCAATTAGAGGAAGCTGCCGCAATCCAAAAGCCGCAACAAGAGCCATCCTCGCGCTGTCTATTCATTTCTAGTCATAGATTCGGATGGAACCGTTTGGCCTTGCCCAGTGTCACATATAAACTTGGAAACGTCAGAGAGACCTCGCTTGATGAGATCTGGTATTCTCCTGCTACTTTTGAAAAAAGAAGGAAAATTGAGAGGGGAGACTGCGCTTGTTGCGCCTCATGTGACCTAGGGCCTTCGGTTTTGATTTGCAGACGTCACCAAATCATTTTCGACCTCATCGCGAAAGTAATTTCGTTTACTTGACGATTTTTAAAGACTTCTCCAAAAGCTCTAATCTACAGTCCTGAAAGGTTGAGAGAATTGGAACAGCATGAGGGTATGATTCCTAGGGGTGGTTTGAAAAGAATTTTTTGGAAGTACGTAGAGGAAATAACTCGTAAACCCAAACTCGTTCGTGATTATCCCACCTGCCGTTGATGTTGATCCACGCCCTTTTGAACCCTTCGAGGTTTGGATAAGTTTTTGTGTGTATTTTTAGTTTATATGTTTAGTCTGTATTTTTGTCTGTATAATTTGTCTCCATCTTTAGTATGTATGTTTAGTTTGCATGTTTAGTGTATGATCACCTGAAAAACGGTGTTTATCTTCCCTTTTCTTTTTATTCTACAATAAGACAAAATCTTAATTGAGCATCAATTTCTATAAAACTCAATTTATTTTCTAGATTGATTTTTCATAAACATATAAATAGGAGCGATTGTAACTACAAAAACAGGGTAAAAATAGTTACCGGAGATGAAAAAACGATGGTTGCAAAGAATGAAGTAAAGAAGAACGAAGCTGGCGTTTCTAGACGGAAATTCCTAAAAACCGCAGGCGCTGTCGCAGGTCTTACGGGTGCTGCAACAATTGCAGGCATATCGGTGAGCCCCGCATCTTTGCCCTTCCTGCCAAAAACACTGCAACCAGCAGAAGCTGCCCCTTCGACCTCCGAGTTTTTCCCCACAACATACCGGGGGCTCGGCTACAAGCCGACGACCAGATATTACTATTTCTACGCCACCGATGGTATAATGAATGTCCCAGTGAGTTTTCAGGATCTAGAGACATTGTGGAGTCACAAAGAAATCTACATATGGGGATTCGCGAAGCCCGTATGTGACAAGAGACCTCTTGGTAGTACAACTACGTTAAGTCTCGACCCCGAGGACAAAAATTTTGCCTATAAGGACTTGGAATTGATCGATCCGAGCACGGAACGACCTCTTATGGTTGGTAAGTGCCAGTTGCCAGGTCCACCAATATGGGGTGTCGAAGGCGACATCTTGGAGATAACTCTCATGAACATAGGTTTCTTACACTATCCTGAGCGTTGCGATCCCCACACGATCCACTTGCACGGAGTGCATTCCCCCACTTATTATGATGGCATTCCTGAGCTTTCTTTTGCAGTGCCAATGGCGACGCCAGAGGATTTCCCCTTAGACACTAAGGAAAAAGTCGAGATGTTTTCGTTCACCTATAAGATGTACTGTGAAAGACCTGGAACCTATATGTACCACTGCCATGTTGAGGCTTCAGAGCACGTCCAGATGGGCATGTACGGCCCCCTATGGATCTATCCCAGACAACTCGGAACACAAAAGGTCAAGGACGTTGAATGCGGAGGATGGGCGTATGGAAATCCACTTACAGCCTTTACCCAAGAAGCAACTCTACTACTGAGTGAGATCGACTCACGCTGGCATGATGCAGAATTTAGACATGAAGAAGTAGAATTCAATGCAGTTGACTACAGGCCCGACTGGTGGCTTGTGAACGGCAGGGCTTTCCCAGATACTTTACTACCTGGCATGCACACTCAAGGATATCAGCCTGGAACCGCGACCAGCGATCCTGATGCGCCAAATTTCGATTCAGTGGTGACCTACTACCCCCCTGTTGAGATTGATGGCGTGAAATATGTAATTCCAAGGCAGCCGGTTCAAACATACCTCCAAACAGGAGTCAATGAGAAAGTCTTGGTTAGACTGGTCAATATGGGCTATCAAGCTCAGCCCATGCACTTCCACGGTGTTATGCCCAGGATTATTGGCAAGGACACGCATGCATGGGTACCGACTACCACTCCACAGTTTAGTAACTCAGTGCCCCTGTTCTTGAGATGTTTCACACAAGGTATTTTCTCAGGAGAAACCTACGACCTACTAGCGGTCTACCCAGACAAGGCCAAACTAAGCCCCGAAGTCTACGGATTCATTAATAAACCTCCAGAGCCAAATCCCTTCTCAGCTGAGGCGACTTATTGGGCTGATGTAGTCAATAAACTTGATCCGACTGTTCCGATTACACCGCTGCCTAGCGCGCGTGATCCCCTGGTGGAGACCGCAAGCGGCTACTTCAACGGTTACCCGCTCCTATACCTCTGGCACGAGCACGATGACTACAAGGTCACTAACAACGGAGATTATCCTGGTGGAGCAGTCGTCCTAGTCAAAGTCGACAAAAAGCCACCGCCACCGAAGCCTTCTATAGTCTTCTCACTAATACCTTAGATGACCTTAATGGCCTCATCTAAAATGACGAGTGAGAAGAAACAATCTAAGCCAGCCCATTTTCCCCCTTTTTTTATTCGTCTGAGCGGGGTAGGAGACTTCATCGATGTACGCTTCAAAGTAAATGCTGAGGCTATGCGTCCAGGACCTGTGTATATAAAGGATGAGAAGACGGGGAAAACAGCGACGGTCGCAACTGTGCCTAAGATTGGGTGGCTCATGACGCGTAGAACCAAGGTTGGCAATACTGCGTTTCTGATCCTCAAAAACCCAGACAACTCGATCAAAGCTGGGTCGCTTGTAACGTTGGTCGTTGGACAATACCGAAAAGAACACATCCCAGTACTGGGATGACTTCCTAAACTGACCTAACATTTACGTTACTTATGGTGATTCTCATTTGAAGCAGACTAGTTGTTACAAGCATAAAAAGAATATAGCCGGATTTGCCCAATCATGAACAATGCAATAGACGCTGATTAACCTTGAACTTAAAAAAAGTTGTCGCTGTGGAAATCGCTTTACTTTTAGCGGCACTAGTAGCAGGCATGTATATTATCATAATTAACCCGTACCTCGAATCCTCAAAACAAGATTTACCTCTTCGTTTGTTTAACGAACAAAGTTTTCCTGAACAAACGACCACTCTGGAAAGGGGGCAGATCATTTATGGTGATTTTAATTATTCAGGTTATAAGCCTCCCATTCTTCTCATAGATATGACGTTTCAAGACTGCAAAACAAATGGGTATATTACGGTTTATTTGAATGAAAGGTTCGTCGCGCGTATTTATGTTACGCCTGAAAACAAAAGAATAAGCTCGACAGCTGTATCCTGTGCAGGCATAGATTGGGTTAGGCCACGCGAGGCTACTGCCGTTTATTTCCTTTCAGAACCTGAAGACGGATACAATGTCGTTTATTTCCTTTCAGAACCTGAAGACGGATACGAAGGTACATTTAGCTATCGATTTAGGCTAAGAGGAAGCCAATAGCATGAAAGAAAAAATCGTCCCACTAACTCTTCTTTTTTCTATCGTGTTTAATCTCATTGCTTGTGTACAAAGTGAAATGTCGTGGACGAATAAGGAAAACAGTCCTCAGCCCTTACGCCAAGTTGTAGGATTGCCCAACATTGCGGTTGGAAATCTCAACCCTGCAGCAAGAAGCCCTGGACTTGAAGTTCTGTGTATCTCGTTTTACGACGTCCCCGGCGGCTACTGTCATTACTTTGCTCCTGGAGCACCATATTCAGTATTACCGCGTTCAAAAAATCTTACGAGGAGTGGCGGCGAATGAAAGGACGACATATGAATCTTTTAAGCTATGCTCTGAACTGCATTTACCGCTACAAAGTAAGAACAGTAGTCATATTGGTTTGCTTAGTAACTTCTGCGGCTGTCTTTTCTTCCGTGGCTTTTCTCAAAGATGGTCTTGTAAAAGAAGGTGAGTTGAGCCTTAAATACGCCCCCGACATCACGGTCCAACAAATCTGGGCGGGGAGACCAACACTAATAGAAACATCTTATGTGGGTTATATTCAAGAGATGGCAGGGACAATTAGTGTTATACCAAGAATATGGGGATACGCAAACGTCGGAAACATTCTCCTCGTCATCATGGGTATCGACATTGACAACATGTTTTTTGACCCAAAGGAAACTTTCCCTATGGAAGAAGGTTCATTTCTCAGTCCTGAAACCCCAAATTCCGTGGTGCTTGGAAAAGCGGTTGCAGACATACTTGGGGTCAGGGTTGGCAACACCTTAACTATACTCACCGAATCGGTTACACCTATTCAATACCAAGTTGTTGGAATTTTTAACAGCGAAGCCAACATCTATAATGCCGATATGATTCTAATGAACATAGATGATGCCAGATTATTCTTCGAAATACCTGAGAACCTGGCAACCGATATCGCTGTATACGTATGGGATCCGCAACTGGTGAATAATGTTGCACGTGATATCGGCGAATTGCAGAACTTGAGAGTTGTAACCAAGGACATAATCCTTAAAGCCCAGGAGACAACCTACGGGGCCAGATCAGGCTTCTTCTCTGTCTTATGGTACATAGTGCTCATATCCGTGGCCATTACAGCCTTCAACCAAACCGTGGTAGTTGGCCACGAATCAAAATTTGAAGTGGGATTGCTGAAGGCCCTCGGATTCTCGACCTCGGACATAATAGAAATTCGGCTCATGGAAAGTGCAATCCTCGGCGTGATTGCAGGCTCCTTCGGAATTACATTTGGAATAATATATGATAGAGTGTTTAACGCTCCTATATTTAGAGATTTCATGCTAGGATGGGTAACACTCTACCCAAACTTCACCCTACCAATCCATATTAGCGCATCAACAATCTTCCTCATCTATGTTATCACGATCCTACCTCTACTCTTCGCCACAGTGATTCCCTCCTGGATAAATGCCACAGTAGACCCAGACATAGCTATGCGAGGTGCGAGAGCATGATCGAAGCAGTAAGTCTAACCAAGATATACAACCAACAAAAGCCTAACCAAGTTTTAGCAGTAACCGACGCAAACTTGTCCGCCCCGAATGGGGCGATAACAGTCCTCGTAGGACCCAGCGGCTGCGGAAAAACCACCCTGATGAGCATGATAGGATTACTCCTAACCCCTACAAAGGGAAAAGTCATAATCGACGAAGAGGTTGTCACATCATACTCAGACAATTGGAAAGCCATATTCAGACGGAAAAACATGGGCTTCGTCTTTCAGCATATTAACCTTTTCCCGCATCTGAAAGCCTTAGAAAACGTCATGATTCCTCTTCTCTGCCATGACATGGACCCAGCCAAATTCAAAGACCAAGCCCTTTCGCTGCTTGAGAGATTAGGACTAGCTGAAAGAGCTCTTTTCAATGTTGAACAGCTGTCGGGCGGACAACAGCAGAGGGTAGCTGTGGCCAGAGCACTCATAACCGAACCTAAGATCATAATAGCTGATGAACCTTTGACGTTTATAGACCAAGAGTCTGCTAAAGCAATAATCGATTTTTTTAACGAACTTAGAAGCGAAGGGAAGACAATACTAATTTCAACGCACTCTTACAACTTGGCCAAACTAGCCGACAGAATTTATTCAATGAAAGATGGAGCTATAGTTGGCGAAACTGAGAAGGAAGGCGCGCGCCTGTTTAATATTTATATAAAATAGCTTGAAAGAGTGTGATCCTCTTGATTTCGGGCTGGGAGTGGATAGTAGTCATAGGTATAGTTGCAGTGTTGATCCTTTGGGGCCCGAAGAAACTGCCAGAATTAGCTAGAGCTATCGGCGAAGCGAAAAAGGAGTTCCAAAAAGCCTCCAAAGAGGTTACGAAACCCCTGTCTGCAGAAGAAACTGAACCTTCCGGCGACGATTTGTTTATTGAAACCGCTGAGATGCTGGGGATAAGCACAGAGGGAAAGACGAAGGAGCAAATAGCTCGAGAGATAGCCGAGAAGGCTAAGGATTATTTAAGGCAATTAAAGTCAAGGTGAAGATTTGATTTTTAATCTGCCCGTGGCTGTTGTTTTAGCTATCGCTCCGTTCGCTCTAGCCGTAGGCTCTTATACGGCGACGAAAGCATACAAAGTTGGGGAAAAAGAAAAAACAGCTACGGGAGAACAAAGATACGAATTGGAAAAAGACTTTTACCTAGTTTCCACGGTCGGCTGGATGACGCTTGTCTCGCGTATCGTGGCTATACCACTTTTTTTCATCGCGGTCATATCGTTGATTCCTTCGGTTCCGGGAGCAATGTGTGAGTTTGGAGTTTTCCAGGCAGGCTCTCCCTATTCGTGGGCCGATTTAGGATTAAAACTTGTGACGCTTTTCGCATTTGGTGGATGGCTTTTCATTGACTATGCGAACAGAAAGCACAAGGGCTCTCCTTTTATGGGGATTCTCTCGAGAGGTTTTGTGCTACTGACGCCTCTACTTTACATGGATGCCTTTCTTGATATAGTCTTTTTCGGTTCGCTCCAGCCTTTGGTTGTTCCGTGCTGCATGGTTGTGTATCCGCCTACTTCTTTGTTTTCATGCCCTTTCTGTCTCGTTACTTTTCAGATGCCTCTATTGATGGGTGCTATACCTGCTTATGCCACATCTTTAGCTTTCATGATTTGGAGTTTTATATTGAAGAGTTATTCTCGCAAACTAGACCTTCAATTGGAAAGTTCTATTATATCCAAGGCTCTGATGACGAGCATAATCTTGGCTATCATAGGTACTTTGCTGCTTGTAACTCAGAATCTACTTGGTCCTCTAGGCATTAGACCAATCGAAGGCGAATATTGACTCTGGGAATTAATTAATTCCGTTGAAGGAAATTCTCGCAGTCAGCGCGTATTGGTAGCGAAATGTTCCTCCAGCATTAAGATGCTTATTGGGGTTGCGCGTGCGGCCTCTGATGACAATGGCCCGTGCGCGCTACGATGTCCGCGAGCTAGGGAAATGACCGAGTGCTGTTTCGAACTTTCCCCAGCACGTGGTTTTCTTCGCGCGCTACCCGTTTACCTTATTGCAGACAGTTTAGGACTATTCACTGAGCGCGTTTACTACGCACTCGTTGTTTCACTTTCCCAAATCCTAGAACCTTCATAAGTGAACCTTTTGCTTTATTCTTTGTTGATGCTAAAATCAGTATTGGCAATGTTGCAAGAATTGGAAAACACATGTAGCAGCTTTGACAGTTGCCTGCGCAAACTGAAGAAAGTATGGTCCAACCAAAAAAAGTGTATAGAAACAGCAATAGACTTTTCATTTTACGCGCTATTCCATTTTTTAGCTTTTCAAGCCCGCCAGTTGTACGCATCTTTCTTCACCCCTGGCCGTAACTAAAACATTTTTGCGGGCAGGCATTGACGCATTCCTTACAACAGTTGCATACATGCCTGTTTATGTTAATGACCTTTGATGTCTTCCCAATAGCCTGCGTGGGACAAACGTCTGTGCAGCGGCCGCAACCTGTGCACTTGGAAGCATCGTGCTTTATTTTGAATGTGAATTTTAGCTTGGAACCGATTGAGTGAAAAATGTTGGAGAAGGCACCAAGTGGGCAGAAGAAGTTACAGTAACCTCTTCCTCCAACCATGAATATGCCTCCAATAAATAACCAGAAAATCAGCATGATTATAGCCCCTTCATGCCAGTACGTTAAGGCGCTAGGATCGACGGTTATACCTGTAACAAGATTTTGCAATAGTGAAGAACTGCAAAAGCGGCAACATATTGACGCAACCCCAATTTGAGATGCCAGAGTCGGTGGAGGACCTTGACCTGTGGGCGGAGCGCAGCACCCTCCTATCACTGGCGTAGTGTAGGTTATGAGGCCTAAGACTGGGATCGCAATATATGCTGCTAGAAAGCCGTATCTAATAGCTGCTGGATTTATCCTGTTGGCAATGTACAGCTTGAACCTTTTGGGAACCACCCTACTCACGCTTTCGGGTACTGAACCCACAGGGCATAGCCAACCGCAGAAAAGAGGGCCAAGGAAGAAAGCGATTCCAAGTACTATTAGTACAAAAGCCCAGATGGGGGTTGCTATGAGACCAGACCAGTATCTTCCAGTGAAAAAGCCTTCCACCGTCATTCGATAGCATACACGGTGGAGGTCTGGTGGTGCAAGGCTTCCTTGGAAATAATGAACTAGTCTTATTAGCAAGCCAAAGGGATAGACCAATAACAAGAAACCTAGAATGAAAAAAATGTACCTTAGATAATTCTTTTTGAGAGTTTCAGTTCTCAAATTATTCCTCATCAAATTCTACCTCTTCAAGATTTTTATCGGCTGGAACAGTAGGGTTTCGCCCGTCTCTGCATCAACTATCTTTAGGCCACCGTCATACCAAACGGTTCTCTCACGGACTTCTTCAGAGAAATAAAATATCCAATCTATGCCTAACTGGGGAATCGAGCCCTTGGGCGGTAGTGGCTTAGTAAACGTTTTAGTTTCATGGTCATATGGAACTCCTGCGTGCACCTCCCACTGAACTGGGATTGTAACGTTCGCTAGCTCCATTTTCACCTTGTGGGGCTTTGTATCATTGTTTACTATCCAATGGGTTGACAAGCCCTCGTGCCAAGGATCGAGAATTTGTTTTAGAAACCCTCTTTGGCTAGCGTGTAGCAAGATCGGGCTTACCCTAGAACTTGGGAAGACAATCCTAAAATGAACCAACTCCGAAGCATTAAGACGAGTAGCATAGAAACCGCTGCCAAATACCAAAAGGAAAGCTGCCAAAAAAGTCAAAATATAACGCTTTTTGATGGGAAATACCATTCTCTCATCGTCTCACTTTTAATGCTATGAGGGCATTTTTCTATACGCCATAAATGATCCAGCTATCATTACAACACCGACTACGGCGAGCAAAGTTGGCATAAGGGGTGTGGGAGCAACATACGATATCCCTTTTTGCGCCATCATAACTGCCAGTTTATCTATGGATTCTACGGGAGTTCCGGGGGGTAGTGGGTTTTGCTGGTAGCCCATGGTGTAAGAGGTGTATCCTTGACCTAAAAGTCCTTCTACGGCTGTTTGATTCCATGCTATTCTGTTGTTGGCGCAACTTGGGACCACTTTTGCTCCGAGAAGAATCCGGGCTGTATCAGGTGTGACCGTTGTCAGGTTTCCATGTTTCTTCGCGTTTATTGTAATTTTGTAATCAGGCCCGTAGTAATCGCAGAATGTCTCTATAGTCAGCTGTTCGTGACCTCTCTTTTGGTCAAGCAACCTCAGCATGCATGCTTGGCAACACGCATAGTGGCGATTTCCGTTAGCATCTTGGATCCGGATGTGCTGTTGCATCTCAGGCGTTATGTTCATTCCACATGCTTCACAACGGAGGATGCTGTATTGTTGAAAGTAAAGTGCTCCAGCTACTACAAAAATCATTACTGCCGTAATTAACAAAGCTATGAATAAAATCTTCATTCGGTTTATATCATTCTTTTTTACTTCATTCCTTGCAACCATCGGTTTCCATCTCTGGTAACTATTTTTACCCTGTTTTTGTAGTTACAATCGCTCCTATTTATATGATTATGAAAAATCAATCTAGAAAATAAATCGAGTGTTATAGAAATTAGTGCGCAATTTGTCTTATTGTAGAATAAAAAGAAAAGGGAAGATAAACACCGTTTCTCAGGTGATCATAAAAATTTATCCAAACCTCGAAGTGTTTAAAGGGGCGTGGGTCGAGATTAATGGTAAGTGGGATCCTCATGAACGGGTTTGGGTCTACGAGTTTGTTCTTGTTAAGGATAACACCTTTAATTGAAAATAAATACGAAGCTGAAATGGGGAAATTCGACGCGGTCAAAGGCAAGCACGTTACCAAATCTCAATGCAAGTTTTGCTTCCAGACGAACGCCTACCAAGAGCAATCGAGACCAATCCATCGCGACAGCCACTATCCCTATAAACAGCTAAAGACTTCGAAATGCTGGGACAAACCTTCTCAAAGCCTCCCTACAAGATACATCAATATCCTCGAAAGCATCATAGTTCGGTGAAGAAAAAGCAAATAGATCCGCACTATCCTAACAAGCCGTTAGCACCCCGCCTAAATTTGGCATCTAATCTCTTCTTTGAAGCCGCCTAAGTATCGACCGGTCATTCTGCTGATATACAAAAAGAAGTCCGGCGACCGGCGATACCCAGTGTAAAATATATTTTGAAGTAACCTGTTTTCACAACAAGCTAAAAGAAGCCCGTCCCTAAAGACGCCTTCAGACATGTGAACAAAAGGAACCCCGTCAAATTAGACCAGAACCGGCCGAGGCTCCCGCCTTTTGATTAGCCGTCTAAGGAGGAAACGGCCGATCAAAGCGCATAGGAGAAAGGCCTCCAGAGCGACTGCATCAAAAAATATGGCGCTGATCAAAGAGCCGGCTACGGTGCCCAAAAGCCAGCTCAGCCAGATCTGGAGAAACTCCCTATGTTCCTTAGCCATACCATTACCACGTTCATTAAACAGGCCCCTTATCGCCTAGTTTTTCCTAAAAGATTTATGAACCATCAATTTAGATTTCAAAAGAACGGATACCCTAAACGTCCCTCGACCGTTCTGGCAGGACACTACAAGAATTATGGGCTGAAGAGCTGAAGCGAGTATGCGTGTATTCTGAGCGAGCCTTCTTGAAAGGCGCTACTTTTAAGACCATCCTTAAATAGTTTTTAACAAAGAGTCTTAACTGATAGTGGGGTGAGAGAATGCCACATTGCGAGAAGTGTGGGGCCGAGCTGCCCGAGGGCGCGAGGTTCTGCCCCTCCTGCGGGGCTCCCGCTGGCAAAGTTGTCAGGGAGGAGTTCTCAGTATCGTCAGAGGACTTAGTCAAGAGGGTTAAGGAGCTGATCCACGAAGGAAACGTCACCAGGATCATCGTGAGGGACGAGGAGGGCAAGAACCTCCTGGAGATACCGGCCACGATAGGGGTTGTAGGGGTGATCCTTGTCCCCTGGTTGGCAGCGTTGGGAGCCATCGCCGCTCTGGCCACCAAGTGCACCATAGCTGTGGAGAGAAGGGAATAGCGCGCACGCGCATGAAAGTGTGGACAGAACTAGACAATAGATATCGCCTAAAATATCCGGTATTAATACACAGGGAACAGAATTATTAAGGTTCTCAAATTGGCCGTCTGGCTCGAAAATCCATGGTTGGCCGGCCTCTACCTCTCGATTCCCTACCTCATGATGCTCTCTGTGGACCTGCGCGAGAAAAGAGGGCGCGGACTGGAAAAGAAGCCCAAAGAGCCCGAAGCGGTTCTAACAAAAGAGCAGCAACCGACGACCATCGAGCAGACATAAGATGAAACCCTGATGCAAACTTGGCAGCCTTAAGCATCGCAACAAAATGAAGACCCGTCAAGAAACTCAAATCGCCAAATTCAATCATTACAAAATATTTGGTGGACGGGGCTAGCTTTAAACATCGATTTAAATTATCGGTGTATACAGCTTCTGTAAAGCAACGCTCCTAAAATAGAACTGTGTCCTTTAATTCAGTATCCCCACCCCTACTACGTATGAGGAGGGGTACCTATTCCACTGGAAGTGGCTCTTCTAAGATTCCATATGCAAGGAACGGGTCTGCAATACCGTATTTGCCATTCTTCTTTAGAATGAGACTAGTTTTGACCAGTTTATTTATCACACTTAATATCCCGAAAACATTCAGGGGTATCGTAACGGCATATTTGCTTCAATCTGTTTTGGAGGTTTACATTCCTACGTGCAAAGGGAATAGGTGCGGCCTATTCCGAATAAACAAGATTATGTTAGTAGCACTAAATGATCTTTTATAGATCGGGGTGTTATTAACGACCATTTGCTTAGCGTCTTCATCATAAACAGGTCCTTGAAGAAGCCTAAAGCGAGAGGAGGACTGGCACAGATTTGTTACTGAAAAAAGTAACGATGATCACGACATCCAGGTGAAAGTTGACATCCTAAGGGTGGTATAGGTTTAGACGTAATATGTGGCACTTCGTCTTTCTTTTGTTCGCAGGTGCATACTTACTTACGGCAATTTTGCTCTTCAGAGAAATTGTAATAGTATACCCCCTTTACGTGGAGGTTTAACGCTATAAGTATTAGAATCGTGGTTTCTGTGTTAGGCCATGACGGTGGCTTATCGTCTGTTAGCCAGCTTCCATTAGGTCTTTGCAGGTTTAATAGCTTCTCGGTTAGGATTGGGATGTATCTTTTGGCTTTGGGGTCTTCGTTCTTAAGAAGGTGGGCTAGGAACAGTGATAATGCTAGTTTATAATATTCATGTCCATTTTCAGGTGTTGCTTCATCTTCAATGAAGCCGCTACTATACATTTTCTCAATTAGGTAATTGAAACATTCTTTGGCCTTCTCTAAATTGCCTATTCTCGCATGACAGATTCCATCTAGCGCAACTTGGTCGGCATACTCCCAGTTGTTATAGGGTTGATATTGCGTGTATTTATCGGCTGAAAGAACGCACCACCTTCTTAGTCCTAGTTCTAATCTTGGTGGATTCTTCTCTAGGAACTGCTGAATTCGGTTAGCCCTTTCACTATCTTTGAAGCGTTCATAGTCCTTGTGGAAGATTAGGGCTAGGTAATTGTCGTCTCCCCAATAATTGTTTTCAAGACCGGAGCCCAGTGGGCATTCACGGTAGGCTCCCTTAGCCTCATCCCAAAGATCCTCCCCGAAAAATTTGTAGCCTCTCTCAACTGAAACCCCCGCCTCCAAATCAAGAAGACGACAACCAGCTAGCGTTGTTTTTATGACTTGCAGGTATTCAAAATCATACTTTATAGCAGGCTCAATGGTTGTGCCTTCATGCCACTCATTCCACGTTGTGACGATGACCATGTTTATGTCATCATCAACATGGAGACGTGCGATATTGCAGAAATTGGAGAATCTTTCAACGTTCCTAACGAGTACTGGCTCGTCCCTGTAAAATTTGCTATGTGTTTTGTCAAAGCCTGGATAGACATGCGGAATGAACTCTACATCTATTGAGTTCATGTCAGTGAGCCACTCGTCGTAGTATGTGTCTGCTAAATTTAAAATCTCATCCCAGTCATCCGTTAAGTGGAAAAGGTAAGCGGTAACAGCGTCAAACGAGCTTATCGGTTCCCAGCCAACAGGTGGACTGTCAGCACCCACCACATCGCCAATGATGTACACATCAAAACCCATATCCGCCAGTTCTTTGCGGCACTGATCAAATGCTTCAACAGACTCGCCAAGTTGTTGATACAAATATCCAGCAGCGTAAATAACGAGGACAGGTCGTTCTTTGATCTTCAGGTACTGAGGGTGATCGAAGAACTCTTGTGCGATGTGCTTGACATCCTCTATGAAGCGTGCGGATGCTTGACTTGGTGTTGTTACGTCCTCCATTCGACCCACTGATTCGTAGAATATGCAGAAGCGTATATAGTTGAGATATTTTGCTCTAAGGAGACCTTCTTTTAAGGCGTTTTCTTCCTCACTGTGTGGTCCCCACCAAGAAACTACAAAAAAGTCTATGCCGTAATCTACAGCCCACATAACATGCCAATCTGGTACGTCAGGTTCGAATGATGAGTACTCACCTAGCCTAGGATTATTTGAATACCCTTCGTCCCAATGGTAGTTAAGCCCTCCATACCAAGGATAATAATATGCACCAATGAACATATTATCATCTATTGGTATGGGAGGCGGAATAAGTTCCTTCAATTCATCTAGCTCTTTCTTCAGCGAATCTATTTCTTCTTGAAGATGCTGCTTTTCCAACGCCGTTACGTCTAACGCAATATATCCTGCAACTAAACCGATCACTAACCCTATCACTAAACCTATGGCTAATACCTTAGTAGAAATAGCCATTTTCTCCCCCATGATTCAATATTCCATTTTATCTTTAAAAAATTAGGTAAGGTAGGTTTCTCGTTCTATCTGATAGTATTCGTCATAAATCATGGCCTTAACCTTATTTCCAATTCCCTTTCTACAACCGTGAGCCAGAATGGTTGAACTTCTAAAAGAAGCTCAAAGTTAAGCTTGTTTTTGAAAAGTTCCAGCATTTGACATCGGACATGGAAAATGGAAAGGCTTTTTCAAAAAACGTCCAAAACGAGCTCCTTTAGAACCCGTTGGCTTTTAGGAGCTTGCCTATACTATAATTAACTACATGGACAAGACTTTATGCTGTAAACCCGCATTTTGGGCATCTTCTAACTTCAAAGCTGTTCCAACGCCAACCGCAAGACTGGCAAATGCGCAACGGAATACCATTATATACCTTCTGAGTCACGGATAAGTCTCCTTTGCTTTAGCCTCTCTTCACATTTTGGGCATTTCATTGGTTCTATTTTGATTTCAGCGTTAGCGATTTTTTCAGGGATTCTAATGGCTTTTCTTAAGTTTTCAATACAATTTAAGGTTAGTTATGATGAAGAGATATATCCCGATAGCATGTAAAGAAAGAGAGAACCGTATTAAATACCGCTAAATTCTAAAATTGAAATGTTTATTTCATCCTTGAAATCAATCATTCCATCTTTTTTATCTCATAGTGTTTGTGAGGAATTCATGAAATTCTTGAGGACTTGAGTCTCAGAATAGCAGCTGTCAGCGTTACTAGTATGGCAAAGACGGATAAAAGAATGAAACTCATCTGGTATGATCCTGTCCTGTCTCTGACGAGACCGGCCAAAGAGGGCCCGAAAGACACTCCTATGCCCATACACGTAGAAATGATGCCGAAGCCCAGACCTAGACTTGTCGGCTTTAAAATCTTTGATGGAAAAGAGAAAATAGGTGCTGGGACAAGTGCCACAGCTATCGCCATAATGATCATAGGAAGGATGAAGTTTGTTGAACTAGGAACCATATAAATTGCGACAGACAACGTAGCTCCACCTATTCCAATTAAAAGCTCCCTACCCCCAATCCAATCTATCAGACGCCCAACCACCGGACTTAGGCACAGGGAACCCCACATGAGTAAACTGGTGAGAAATCCAGCCAGACCGATCCCGTACCCTTTTGATACGAAGAAATCTGGGGCAAATGTTGTGAATGAGATCACTGCTGCATTGAACCACATCCAGGAAAATCCCACCAGCCATATCGAACTACCGGTCATCCACAGGCTAGAAAATATACCTCTCCCCTTTTTTCCACCGTTTTCTTTTCTTTCACTTCTCCCATCTGATGCGGATCTATAGAGCAGCAGAAAAACTATCAAGCACATCGTGCTTATGATCGTAGTAATAAAGATCGGCACTCGCCAACCCAGGTTCTCGCCTAACATGCCAAATGTGCTGAGACATATGATTGTGCCGACCGGCATGGCAGTGTTATGGATACCCATCGCTGTTCCTATCTCCCGACCAACAAACCATTGTGAAAGCAATTGCGAAGCTACTATGGATAGAGTTACAGCCCCCACTCCAGAAAGAAGCCTTCCTAAACCAATGTTAAGAAAAACATCACTCAAGGCAACAAGTAACGTACCCACGATCATAATAACCAGAGAAATGATACCAATCTTCCGAATCCCGTAGTAATCAGAGAGTAAGCCCCCTGGAATAGATAAAAATATGGCTGGCAGGGCAAAAAGACTCATGAGTAGACCCGCTTGAGCGTGTGATAATTTCAATTCCTCGACAACCAATGTGAGAATTGGTGGAAGGGACTGGAAAACAAAGGCAAACCCTAGCATACAAATATAGGTCAAGATTAAAATAACCCAGCGATATTCTTTCGTTGGGATTTTCTGCGAACCTCCTATCGAGCACACTGAGGATATATTCTCTAATTGCTTCCTCTTTATATAAGCCCCATCATATGAGGAAAGATCGCACCCATTCACGCTTTTCCCAGAGAGCACAACCGCCTCCTGTTTCACTTAGTTTACGACGTTTTAACAAGTATGATTGAAATGACGAAAAAGACCTATGCAACCATCTATATGGACGAGGATGTCATTCGAAAAGCCAAAGAAATAGGATTAAATATCTCAAAAACCTGCAAAAATGCTTTGAAAGAGGCGATAAGGCGATTAAAAGGCTCAAATCCAAACATAAACTGTGGAAACTCGCGATTTGGCAGTTCCGAGCACGTGGTGGACGTGGCTAGCTTTACATACTCGTTTAAACCCTCGCCTTCATAGCCGAAATGAGCTGGCGGGAGTTTAAACGACGTAATGAATCGTAAGATTTAAGAAGTACGCATAGACTTTGATGTATAGGACAGAGAAGAGGCTTCTGGTGGAATACAGCGATGAAGATATTTAAAACACAAGCCGTGATGATTCTTGGTTTAATTATTCTGATTCAGTTTTTTTGGTTCGACAGCCAAATTTGGATTCGAAATGGTGTAACGGTCAATCCTGTCTTTGCACAGTCTGTATCGGGTAAGGTGATTACACCACATTTATCTGATGCATTCTTGAAGGCTTCACAAAACATTCCCTCGAACGACATGAACAACTTAGATGAGATCTACTATAAGGTTATGACCCTCTATCGGTTTGACCAAACTTTAAGCCGGCTCTCTCTTGAGGAAAGAGCGAACATAGCCAATAGGGTGAAGGCATTTCAGAATCCAGATGGCGGCTTTGGCGGCTGGGACAGTGACAGATCGTTCATTCACTCCACCAGGAAGGCAATAGAGATATTAGTAGTGCTCGGAGCTAAACCTGACAATGCGTCCAACGTAATTGATTTCATCTACAGACTGCAGATAACAGGTTTATCGGATCCATACTCGAACGGTGGATTCAAGAGCTATTTGCAAGATAGCGACGCCGACATAAGCGCTACCCACGAGGCCATACAGGCTCTGGTTTTGCTAGATGCCCAAATCCCAAACAGAGGGGATGTGGTCCGATATCTACAGAACCACCAAAACCCTGACGGCGGCTTCGGATACCAGACACATGCAAGGAGAGGCATCTTCTGGACCTCCACAGCCACCCACACCAATGACGGAGTTGATTCCTTGAGGCTCTTAGGCGCTGAACCCTTAGAGAAAGAGAAAGCTATACGGTTTCTTCAGAGTCTGCAAACAGGTGAGGGTGGTTTCGCTAACGATAGAGAGATAGATTCTAAGGCCTTCTCGGGTTACACCTACGCCGCCGTGAATGCCCTAGCGATTTTAGGCGCTGAGCCAACGAATCGAGATGCAGTCATATCTTTCTTAGAGCAGTCACAAATGGAAGAAGGCGGCTTCAGTGCTACAATACTGAGTCAAGAACCCGGTTTGGATTCGACTTTTTTCGCCGTGAGTGCCCTATCCGCTCTAGAGGTCCCTTTGGATAGGTATGCTGGGGCCATAGACTACGTTATGGCATATGAAAGGAACGATGGCGGCTTCGGAGCCTACCCTGGGGACAAATCTACCCTTGAGTTGACCTTTGACGCGATATTAGCGTTAAACTTGATAGGTAAGGACCCCTTACACAAAGAGGCAGCCATAGCCTTCTTGAACGGATATAGAAAGCCAGACGGCGGCTTCGGGGTAGGTGAGGCCTCAGACGCAGAGGCCACGTACAGGGCTGTATATGCTCTAAAACTCCTAAGTTATCCGATAGAGAATCAAAGTGCAATCGTCGAATTCTTGAAGTCCGCCCAGAACATTGACGGCGGCTTCGGCTGGAGGAAGGGCTACACTTCCAGAGGCTCCTACACCTACAGAGCTGTAAAAGCTCTCTATCTTCTGGGGGCGGAGCCAACCCGCAAGGACAAGGCCATATCTTTTCTACAGTCCCTCCAGAACCTCGATGGCGGCTTTGGAAACTACATCGGAGAAGGAGACTCTGACATGGGTTCCACCCACAGAGCGATAAGCGCCCTAGACTTATTGGGGGCGAGCCCAAAGGATCTGACGGGTGCCGTAAGTTTCATCAAAGAATCTCAACACCAAGACGGCGGTTTCATGAGGAGCTCCCATGAAGTATATCCAAACAATGTATCTTTCAATGTCTTCACCTACGATGCAGTTAGAGCCCTTAAGATTCTTGGAGAAGAGCCTAAGAACAGCTCTGCCATTAATGAGTACATCAAGGATCTGAGAAATCCAGACTTCGGTTTCGGAGAGCATTCATTTTTCACTTCAAGAGTAGACGACACGCTTACAGCCCTCTACACCCTTCTTCTGATAAATCCCACAATCTTCAACACCCCTCCTATTCTTTCGGACTGCAGGGTTGAGCCTTCGGAAGGCCATGCCAATACGACCTTCACCTTCTACGCGAATTACACAGATCTCGATAAGCAGATGCCTACCACAATTTTTCTCTATCTTAACGAGGAAAGGTTTGCCATGGAACCCCTTAACCCAAAGGATTACGCCGTCTCCAATGGCAAAATCTACTACTACGCCACACAGCTTCCAGTAGGGCTATATCACTATTACTTCGAGGCCAACGATGGTTTAACAACGGTCAAAACGGGAAAGCAGAGTTTCCTTGTTAAATACGTAGGCAACGCTCCAGTTCTCGAAAATGGTCGTGTCAAACCAGAGAGCGGAAACCCAGATACTTTATTCGTTTACTCCGTAATTTATCGAGATCTTGATGGAGACAAGCCAGAATATGTGAGAATCAAGTTAGACGATAGTTGGTATGATATGTCCTCACTTAACGAAGGAAATTACAGGGAAGGCGTTGAATACGTTTACTCGGCGAAGCTCAAGGAGGGTGTACACGAGTTCAGATTTCGGGCTTCTGATGGAGAGAATGATATCTTAACTCCGGTTTTCACTGGTCCTACAGTCTCCGTTGAAACGCTGATTCGACCAGATGAGGCTACCTTCTCGAAGATAAGAGAACTAATTCGAAATCGATTTGGAAAGGAGATAGCACTAGACGACGTTTGGCTTGATGTGCTTGAGGGGGCTTATGTTTGGGCTGTTAAGCTGGATGGAGAGATCGCATACATTACGAGGAATGGTGAGGCTTTAATTACACCTTCTTCTCAGCCAACTGATTCCAAAGTTCTTATCATTGAAATGACTCTTATTTTGTCAGTTGCAGCTATTGCAATTCTCGTTTCCCTAGTTATCGTTACTAGATTGAGGAGAACTGGGCATCATTGAACCTTAAAAGAATAGTTTGGCTGGTCCTTTTCTTCTCATTAATGTTCATCATCTCGTTCATTATCAGAGAGAACATTTTTATGATTCACCCTATTCTACAACACTCTAAGCTGTTCTTCCAGTTAATGATAGGTGCAACCATCTTAGCGATCATGAGTAATGTCTTCGGTATTATAACCTTTGGCGTCTTTGGCCCTATTATAATATGTTTCGTCTTCCTTAGGGCTGGTCTGATATGGGGACTCTTCTTGTTCTTCAATATTTTCATTGTTTCTCTCGCAGCTAGAGCCTTGTTCGACTTCCTCAAGTTACCTGCTTCCCATAGGGTAGCCATAACGATAACTATCGTCGGCATCTATATGGCCCTGATAGAGATGGTTGGAGAGGCTTATCACATAAAACAGCTGGAGTTCTCCATACTCTTTCCGATCTTGGTTACCTCATGGTTAGGGGATAGATTCGCTAACGAGGTGAGCGAGCGAGGCTGGTACCATCCATCCTTGAGGTTCTTTTGGACAACAATCGCCATCGTGGTGGCTTATCTATCGATAAGCTACGAGCCCTTCATCTCCTGGGTAATAAGTAATCCGGAAAGCTGGTCGCTCCTCATTCTCTTAAACATATACTTAGGCATTCGCATGAGGTTCAGGTTGTCAGAATACTTTAGGTTCAGGAGCCTCCTAAACCCCCGCTCAAAAGATGAGATATTAACGATGAACGTAAGGAATAGAGATATCATTGCCAAATACAATCCAAGAAAGATCTTCCCTGAAATCCAAAAAGCTATGGTTAAGGAAAAGCTAGATAGAGCAGGAGTCCCCGTAGCCAGAAATATTTTCGTAGCTACCGAGAAAAGGGATCTGAAGACCTGTAGAATGATTCTGGCTGACAAGCATAGCTTCGTGGTGAAGCCCTCTGAAAGCTATGGAGGAGAAGGAATTCTCATAGTTAAGGGTAGAAGGGGCGGAAAGTTCGTCACCTCAACTGGCGATGATATAGATTTGAACGGTGTCATCGCCCATATCTCCCAAGTGTTGGATGGGCAGTACTCCGCAGAGGCTAGAGACATAGCTTTAATTGAAGAGCTAATCACCTCTGACCCCTTCTTCTCGAAGATCTCCTATTCCGGATTACCGGATATCAGGGTCATAGCCTTAAAGGGCTTCCCTGTCATGACGATGATGAGGTTACCAACGAAGCGATCAAGAGGAAAGGCCAACCTCCACTTAGGTGCCGCAATCATCGGAATCAGACTTGCTGACGGGATAACCACAAGAGCACTTTACCTAGGAAGGGAGATTGAGAGACACCCGGACACGAATGAGAAGTTGTTAGGGCTCAAAATCAAGGATTGGCCTAGGATTTTAGAGATTGCAGTCAGAGCTCAAGAGGCCAGTGGATTAGGCTACGCAGGTGTAGACGTGGTTATAGACGAGCACAGAGGCCCACTAGTCCTAGAAGTGAACAAGAGACCAGGTTTAGGGATACAAAACGCCAACGCGGACGGCCTTTTGAGGAGGCTCAGATTTGTTGAGGGCATGCATCCAGCATACGGGCAAGCTGAACTGAGTGAAAGGGTGAAGCTGGCCATGGAGTGGGACAGGCTGAACTGGAAGGTTGAGAAATGAAAGCTGGCATCTTGTTAACGTTGGTTCTTCTCATCTTGACGAGTTCGGTCCAAGCCCAGGGAGAAGCTCAGTTTAGACCGTATTCGATAACAACCTACAATCTGACCTACGAGGTAACCCTCCACAACTTGGGTCCGTCAGACGCGGTTGACATTCCCCTAAGAGTAGCCCTCTTAAAGACGTGGGAGCCCCACCAATCAGTGCGTGAGATCTCGATAGAACCAGAACCCGATGAAAGGTACATGGACTTCCTCAACAACTCCTTCGTCATCTACCACGTAAAATGTCTAGCTCCCGAAGAGAGATTCACTGTAAGGGTGCACGCCGTTCTGGACGTATACAGCACAGACTATAATATAGAGTCTAGACAGGTTGGAACCTATAACGAGAACGATCCGAACTATAAGAACCACATTGTACCGTCAAAGTTCATCGAATCTGATGATCCTCAAATCCAAGCAACAGCCAGAGACCTCTTGAAGGACAGCAATACGCTCTTGGACACCATCTTCAAGACCTACAACTGGGTAATAGACAACATAGAGTACGAAAAGATACCCGGAGAGGTCGGAGCCCTCTACGCGTACAAGAACAGGGAGGGAGACAGCGCCGAGTTCTCCAACCTCTTCATCGCCCTCCTCAGGGCTAACGGCATCCCCTCAAGACGCATATCAGGGTGGGGAGGCAGCCTCGACGAGGGAGGCGAGTACACGAGTGAACAAGTAGCCCACGGATGGGCAGAATTTTACCTGCCAAACTATGGCTGGACCCCGGCTGATCCAACTTTCGGCAGGCTCCACAGGTGGGAAAACTTCGCCAAGTCAGACAACGAACACATCATTCTAACCAAGGGCTCCGGTGTCCACTTCTACACTCGAGGATCATACAACGCCCCTTATGGCGCGGCCGATGTCTTAACCAACTACAACATAAGTGTCCACGAGAAGACCGTAAAATATATATCACCTGAGAGAAACGCCATCATATTTGTCTTCTTCTCCGTTCCGATCCTGTTTTTTCTTTTCATTCTCCTCAAGATAAGAGAATCAAAGTGAAGAAGGTCATACCGCGAGCAATATCATGCTTCTCAAAATCACAATTAATTCTTTGTCATGACTTTTTCTTGGGCCATTTACATAGGCCCTTAATCCTATCCGTTTCGATTCTTTCTCAAATACCTCCTAAAAATGAGTAAACATCTCTTTTTGTAAGACTATGAGGGTGTGCAAGGCATCTCTTTTTTCTTCAAAGATTGCTTTGGTAAGAAAAATGCCCAGTACTATCGATATTCAAGGAGCCAATACCGGTAAACGTAGAATTTGAGGCAATTAAACATACCCCTCTTTTTTTGGCTGTTCTTCGTTTTTGCAAACGATAGACACTTTTGCAGGGATAAAGACGCCCATGCCTAACTGTCCCAGAAGGCAGTCTTCTGAAACAGCGAGGGTTCAAATCTAATCCCGGAATCATCGAATATCCTCTATTTGCTTGGAAAATAATTTGCCTGAATCGGGCTTAATTCTTCGATAAATTCCCAAAAATTGCTCCTTTAGTGAAAAGGAGTTTTGTGGACGGGGCTAACTTTAAATCTTCGTTTGAACCCTCGTCGTAATCGCAATTTGGAATAAACCTGGATTGCTGTGGTGTTTGAAAGTATAAATTCTAAGGAGATCACTATTCATCGGGTGGTCTACCTTGAAGCCATTTGTTGTAATACTGTCTGTTAGACCCGCTGTGAGAGTGCCTCGGCATCTAGGCTACATGGAACTGAAATTTCCTGAACCTGAGGGGCTCAAAAGAGTAATCATCACTAAAATTGAGGAAAAAGATGAGTTTGGGACAGTATTCCAAACTGGTCTGTTGTTCAGAGTTTTCCTTGAAGCAAATAGTTTAAAAGAAGCCATTAATTCGGCGAAGAGTTTGTGTGATGGAATTGTAAGCTTCATGACATTGATCACTGGAAGAGGGATGGATATCCCTCGGGAAGAACTTGCCTATGAATTGACGACATCTACTCAAGAGAGAGATTTTCTGCAGGTTTTCTACGATATACCTCTAAAATCGTTGTCCCGTCGACAGCTAGATCCAGAAACTCTGATTAGTTTCATTGAAAAATCCACTAAACTTGACTCCTCCTTTTTTGAGCATATTGCGCGAGCCGTCAGATGGTATCGGTTAGGTGCAATGGTTACTGATATCTTTGATCAGTTCAATTGCTTTTGGATTGGTATAGAAGCCCTCAACCCACTTCTCCAGCAGAAACTATCAATCGCAGACGATCCAATAATGTGTCCCAAATGCAAGCACAGGTGGGTCGCAATACCTACAGTGTCAGGCATAAGAGTATTCTTTCAAGAAAAATTGAAGAAAGGAGGGAATTTATACCGAGAGATTCGGGAACTCAGAAACAGCATTGTGCACAGCACCAAAGGACTACGAGACCTGCAGGACCCTGTTTCGAAATATGCTCCCGAAACTGGGGAAGTCCTCTTCAGGGCAATATGTTTCCTGTTGGGATTTGAAGAATGGGACACCATGAAGCATGGCTCTATACTAAAAGAATTTCCAATGCGAGGCGAACTTCAAGGTGTACTCGTTGGTGGTGATCCTTCGTCTTTAGGTCCCGAAGGTGAGGACCCCCATTTTGAACTGCATCATCAGATTACCAGATCTAGCATTAAAGAAAATGGAACCTTAGATTATAAGGGACAGTCCTCATTTACAGCGCATCTGAACCCTAAAGTGAAATTCACACCAAAGGAAA
>Ga0315309_1000282_pt1 | contig 30416 bp, 23 predicted proteins | sample TDP4_MG_FD_203080 | JGI IMG/M metagenome (GOLD analysis project Ga0315309, IMG submission 203080) | Freshwater sediment microbial communities from Lake Towuti, South Sulawesi, Indonesia - TDP4 | ecosystem: Environmental > Aquatic > Freshwater > Lake > Sediment | place: Indonesia: South Sulawesi...
TTTCCTTGACCCATGACATTACGTTACATCCGGCTCCGCCGAGACCTACAGCTACTACTGAAGGCTGGGCAAGTCTGGCTACTTGCTCAATCTTTTCTTCTTCCTTCACAAAAGTTGCAGTCGGCGTTTCTACTTGAAGAGGAGTTGGTTGTTCCACTTGCATACGTGTTCGCCTCTGATACAGTAGTGAACAGAGACCAACTAATAAATATTACGTCTTACGACATATGATTTATCTTACAGTATAACCCTTTACGGAATACACCTTATAATTCAACAAATCTCTAACAAAATTGAAAAGGGGAAAAGCATGAGTAAACTTGAGCTAATGGAGAAGTTCATGTACACATTCGTTGGAAACGGCTTCCACCTGATAATAAAAGAAGGAGAAAACAGCTTTCTAGTGCACACAATTGAAATAATGCAGAAAGTAGACGAGACATGCCCTGTCAAAGAAGTCCCAGTGGGCGATTACTTTCTCCACCTCGTGGCAAAAAACCAACGCGGACACGAAGCGTCAATAGTGTGCAACTGGAGCCAGAAACTCTTGGAAAACCTGCTGGAAAACTACAAAACAGCAAAGGAAGCAGGACGCACATGTATTAAGATGTCTAGACACCCCCTGACAAACGATCCAAACGACTGGATACTATCTTGGGGAGGCCTTGAAGAACAAGCAGAAACCAGACAGGTAACATACATCAGCTAAACACTTAGCGCTCCTATTCTTTAAAGTAAGTAATTTTGTCTTGCTGAATCTAATGACGGTCAGTCTAGTTTCTGTGGTTGACTTGATATTAAATCTCCTCAGAAGTTAGCAAATGGTTTCCCATATTCTCCGCTCTGTTAATTTCGAATAATAATTTCTGTTTCACAACGTTTTTCTCTGATGGAATTTCATTCTTTTGATTGCGGAGATACGGTTGCGAATCAATCGAGACCGATGTGGAATCAGTAATGTGGTAGTCGTTATGCTAAGTCTAGTCCTAATAGTTGTTATAGTTGCAAACGTGGTGCTCTGGAGTTATCAGATGAACCAGCTCGACTGGGAAAAAATGCGGGAAGACATAAACATAGTCGATATCAGAGATACGTGGTCATGTAACCCCTCTGGATACAATCTATTAGGGTCAACACAATATGTTTCAGGTCAACTAAGTGATTTACCATCAGACAATAAGGTATACATGACATTTAGAAGCTATGCGTCTGCTTATACTTTCGGAACTATTGGCTTCGATGCCGCATCATCAACGATACAAATGACTCCGGCATCCTTGATTTCTTGGGGTCACACAACTGGGACAGGAAACAATCGCTTATTACTTGTTGCCGTAGGTGTTCATGTTGCAACTGGAACGCCTACAACCGTTGCAAGTGTAACATACGATGGTGTATCGCTTACACAGGCAACAACCGCTCTTTACTCTGCAACAGACCCCCAGGTTAGAACGTATGTCTTCAGATTAGTGAATCCTTCGTCGGGAACTAAAACCGTTCAAGTCAATTTTGCAGCTGCCACGCTTTCAGTTGCTGGAGCAGTTACCTACAACGGTGTCAACCAAACAGAACCAATACAAACAAGTAATACTGCTACAGGTTCTGGAACAGTGCCCTCAGTTTCGGTTACAGTGACGGGTAGCAATAAATGGGTTTTTGGACATCTTGGAGGGCACAGAACAGCGTCCCCAACCGCTTGGACAATTACAGAAGGAGCTGGTCAAACACAACGCTGGGCGCAAACAGGAGAACTTTACAAATGTGTGGGCAGTGACAAGGAAAACGTTCCTGAGGGTTCGAACTCAATGTCTTGGGCTCTCACTAGAGCAGCGAGTTTTGTTGCTACAACAATCGTCATCAATCCGTCCCTCGTACCGACAGAATATACAATGGAAGTTGAGTTTTCAGGCACATCTAACACCTATAGCTGGGCTCAACTTGACTGGACTGTTGACAGTGCATGGACAATAGACAGCGTAACAGTAACACTTCAACTTTATAACTATACGCTTAACGATTATCCAACAAGCGGAAACGGTTATATAGCTTATACCTCAAGCGATATACCAAACACCGACGAAACCAAAAACCAGACAATAACTATCCCCACTGATTTTAGAAACGCTACAGGCCATTGGAGGATGAGGGTTAAGGGAATTAAGGCAACGAATACGCAATTTGACTTTAAAGTCGACTGGGTTGAATTTAAAGCGGTCATTGAAGGGACGCTTTTCACCTTTAAGAATGATGGTCCCATAACTTCACGTCTGGTTTCCTTGTGGGTTATAAATTCCACGATTCATCAGCGCTATGACATTGATGCGATCATAAATTCAGGAGAGACTTTGCCCTACCTACGAGTTGATGTAAACTTACCTAGTGGGCAATGGATGGTGAAGGTTGTGACTGAGCGGGGAAACATAGCTACTCTTTCAGGAGAATAAAGTGTAGTGATTAGTAAGATTTAATAAATTGTTTTTCCATACACTATTGGTGAAGTTGAAGGGCAACGAGTGTTTAGATATGAACTTAAGAAAGGTCTGGAAGCTGCTTCGTGAAAGGCGTGCCGTTAGCGTGGTTGTTTCAAATGTGATTCTTATGAGTGCTGCTATTGCGGTTAGTTTTGTGGTGCTTTTTTGGGCGCAGCATCGGTCTTCCATATACACTGAACAGTACAGCGAAGCCATGGACGCCGATATTGCTAGGCTTAAGGAAAGGTTGGCGTTCGAGTACGTATTCTATAACCAAAGCGGAGGCAGTTTGTCGGTTTATTTAATGAATTGCGCAACCATAGACAATGTGACTGTGCGAACAGTTTACGTTAAAGATACCGGTGGTACTTTGATTCGAGTGGATTCGAGCATTACCTTAATGCAGTTTGATGGCACTCAAATTGCGGATAACGATTTAGACAGAGGAGAGGAAGGATACTTTGTGCTTTCATTACTTAGTCTTTCAACTGGCGCTAGTTACTCGCTTAGAGTTGTAACTGGAAGGGGGTCCACTTTTGACCATACGTTTATCGCTTAGGAAAAGATTTAGGAAATTAAAGGCTAATTCGAAGGGTTTCTCGTCGGTTATTGGAACAACTTTCATGGTTCTTGTGATGATGTTCTTGTCCACAGCCGTTTTCATGTGGACGCTTTCTCAGAATACTACGTATAATGAAGCGGTAAGAGCGAGAAATCAGGAAGAGGCAGACCGCCAAAATGAAAATGTCGTTGCCGTGAGTGGAAACTATTCTGTTACAGGAGAAAACGTTACGGTGAAAGTCGTGCTTAAAAATGCTGGTTCATTGGCGGTTCAAATAATAAACCTGTGGGTTCTTGATACTGATCCGTCAAACCGAAGGTACGCTAACAAGTCCTTAAGCTTGAACATGACTCCTGGGGAGGTCTTGAACCTTGTAGAGCCAAGCCCGTTGACGGTAACCATACCAGGGGCAAATGCAAATCACACTTTCGCTTCATGGTTTGTGACAGCGAGAGGGAACACGATACCGCTTGAGAAAGAACAAGGTGTAATAGTAGCGCAGCTGGCTCAAGGGATAGGCTCCATTGCCTTAGACTTCTATACATTCAGATATTTCACGTATGAGACAGGCAACAAACTCCAAAACTATTCCACTGGCAATTCCAGTTTCAGCGTACCTTGGAAAACCTACATAGCCTTCGGTATTGTTTTGACCAATCTTGATCCAACTAAGCAAACAGTCACTTTTGACAAATATTCACAAGTCTGGCTAGATTTCCCGGCGGTACCTGGTGCGGGGGGGCGTTATGTATTTTACATTGTGAACGTTGAATCTAATGGAACAATTACCACTCCATATTCCCAAATATCCTTAGCATACGGCGAGACAAAACTACTTGTTTTTGCATCAAAAACCGCTGGACAATTTGTTGGAGCCGCTGACAGGGTCTTTGTAGACCATCCTGATACTCAGAACAAGTTATGTGCTCTCAACTTATTGTTACATGGAAAGCTTGGAAATACAGATTATGGGCAAAACATACCTTTCGTTTCCTTATACTGCTACTCATAAGAAGCCCAGACAACCTCTATCTATCTTTCACATCAACACTTTCCTATTATTGCATGAAACAATTAGAACGTCTTCCTGTGCGCAAAACTTAACCAGGTAAGCGGGTATGAAAACAAGCACGAGTAATCCTAAATTCTTTCATTGCATCAACCAAAACGGACAACATTCATAATTACGTGCTCTACCTAGTTAATCTTTGGTCCCTTTTTGGTGAAGATTTTGACTTGAACCGTTCCAAGTCTGGTCGCAAATGCTTCCAATGAAAAATCACTCCTTTGTTTTTCTTGGAACTATTAAGTCCGCTCTTTTGAAAGTATCCAGCGCTTTTCCGAGGAGGGTTCTCTCGTAGTAACATTTTCCCCGTTTTTGTTTCATTGAGAACCCCAAAAAATACCATAATAAGTCTCCCAGCCACAGCTCTGCCAACAATGTATTCATTCCCTTTCTCCGTCGAGGCTCCTCCTTCCAGAGGGAGGAGATTCCATGCCCCAAGATTTTTTACATATGGAGAAAAGTATAAATGGTAATAATTCCTTTTCACATGTGGGCGAACAAACATGGCAGGACTTCGATTCCAAGTTAAAGAAGAGTTAGAGAGAAAATTTAGAGAAGCAGCTATGAAACGATTCGGATACGGAAAAGGAGCATTAAGTCGCGCAGCAGAGGAAGCCCTTCAAAAATGGCTCGCCTCTATCAGCGCGGAAGAAGAAATGTTCAGAGGAGACCCTGTTAAAGCGATTGAGGGACTTCTTGCAGACATAAACCTAGATTCCGTAGAACTGCAGCATCTAGTTAAAAAGATGTGGATAAGCAAGGTGCCCACCGATGTATCTAATTGACACCAACATCTTCTTAGAAGTCATGCTCTCAGGACCTAAAAAAGAGACCTGCAAACATTTTCTAAACCTTCTAAAAACTGGAAAGCAGACAGGCATCCTCACAGAATTCTCCATATACTCCATAATGGTCATTATGGCAGGCTTCACAAAGAAAAAGGAACTCAAGACATTTCTATCAAGCCTATCAGCATATAAAGGATTGAGCATTTACACAGCTACCTTGTTAGACAAAGTAAAAGCTGTCGACGTGAGTCTCAAAAACAACTTAGACATCGACGATTCCATCCAATATTCAGCAGCACTGACCCTTGACGTTCAAGGCATAGTTTCATTCGACAAGCATTTTGATAAGCTGGAAATCCCAAGAGTTGACCCAGAAAATCTTCTCAAGCCTCAATAAGACTTCACTCCTTTGTTTTTATTTCTTCCTCGATCCAGGCGTTTAGTGACGGAGTGTTCTGCTCGTCACGGTTTTCACGCCTACACTCTTTGCTGCCTTAGCGAGTTTTTCGTCGTCTGTAACAAAGGTTTTGTTAAGTCTCTGCGCTTCGATTAGATAGGCTGCGTCGTAGTATGTGATATTCAGCCTGCCTGTCTGCCATAGTGAGGAGGGCAGTGCCTAACTCTTATCTTCTAACACGGCCACATCTATTGCCTGGAGTATTGCGAAGATAGATTTTGGGAGTTTTGTAGCTTCTTTTGAGTAGGAAGCACTCCCTCGCTGCATTCTTTGGCGGTATAACAGCACAAATAGTTAAGGCTGGAAAAGTCTCCGACCTGATATGCCTCCCTTTACTCTTCTTTTATCTCTACCAATGGCAAATCGCTTTCATTGGAATGATGGAAATTTAAAGTGAGCTTTTGATGCCCATTTATCTAACTGCCTATACCTTGAAAGAGAAGAAGAATACTCCGGATTGTAACTCATGGAAAAAGCTAGTTTCTTTTTAAACGGTTATGAATGTTGGCATGAGTTTTGCTGCAACTATAGACATTACAACCAGTATTGCTCCATGTTTGAAGCCTGCTGAAATTGATTCTTCGCTTATTTTTCCAGCCACTAATCCTATCAGGTAACTGTGAAAAACACAAGCGGTTGTGAATGTTACAATTAATGAGCCTAAGCTACTGGCAGGCATTGTTTCTGTAAGACCTAACGTTTTTCCTGTAAATGTTATAATTAATATTGTTGTTGCCACGAGCATTATTGCGGCGAAGTAGGGCATCATTATGTAAGGGCGTACAGCCATTTTCTTTTCTTTTTCAACATCCTGAGTTAGGCTGTTAAACCTCGCAAGCGACTCAATCATTGCTATTGTTCCACCGCCAACATCTATTGTCTCAACCAATAGGAACATGACGATTTGCGTCATCCAGCTCTTAGTCCGCTTGACAAAATCCATTACAACTTTCCTAACCGGGGCTCCCCACGAAATCTCTGAACTTATTTTACGCAGTTCCTTGCTAAATTCTCCATAATCGCGGCGAGCGAGGCTTTCAATACATTTCTCTGGGGATAAACCAGTTTTCCTAACTTCCGTCAAGTCTCTTAGAAAACTATTGATGCCTTGCTCAATGCTTGCCCTTTTCTTTGAAAGTCTGTTGTGCACCACAGCAGCAGGCGCTGTGGCAACAAACAAGGCTATGGCGATTGCCACTGGCAAATCAATTATCGTTTGAAATGAGCTAAAAAAGGGGACCTCCATGAATCCCATGAAGTTTGTTAGTAATAGTAATAATACCACGGCTATTACGCTGCAAACTCCGAAGACCTTATACGGACGCATCTCCACTATCGGAGTTTTAGGCTGCATACTATGTGCCAAGTAAATGAACACCAGCGAAAGCATCGGCGTAAACAAATAAGTGTATAGAATTACAGTAGAATACGTCGATATGCCTGCGGCATAAATTGATTCTACGCTGAACAGAATGTAGAAGCACAGAGACATTAAAACCATCACAATTATGAAAGTTTCTAGAAGCATCGCTAGGCGTTCAGCCGCAGCCTTTACACGTATAGCTCTTATCTTAAAGATGTCTTCGGCTTTCTTTTCAAGAAAATGTCCGATATCACCGCCTATAATGACTGTTGAAGCATAGCCAGAGAGAAAATCCTTGAAAACATCGAGTGGATTTTTCTTCGCTGCACTTCCTATGGCCGTCAGCGGGTCTACTCCAAAAATTTCCACGTCTTTTATGATTTCTCTTGCTTCACTTCTCATAGCGGGCATTAACTCAACTTCTGCAAGCCTTTTAAAACTTGTATAAGGTGCAATGCCTCCAGACGCCATAACACTGACATAAGCAGCTGCAAAAGGCATTTCCCTTTCGAGGTTGTTCGCTCGTTCGCCGGCCCTGGACATAGGTATCAGCATGAACCCTATCGTTATATAGATTGGAAGCGGCACTAAGAATATCAATGGGATAATGCCGTAAAGATACAGTATAATTATTGATATTATTGGCACCGGAAGCGTCAATGTTGCAATGAAAAGCATCAATGAAATGTATGTTTCCGGATAAATCTTTATTTTTGCCCGCTCTAGATAATCCTTAAACTGGACAACGTGCTTTAGAAAGGATGGAGCGAATTTCCCAAAAAGGCGGAAGGACCACGCCTCAAGGGTTTCCAGAAACGGCAATTGCCTTTACCTCCTCCCCTGCGAGAGCTTTTTCGTAAGTTTGTACTGGTCTAGCGTGATATTCTGCAATAATTGCAGCCACATCTTTGTAACTTCTTATGTTACGCTCCAGCATCCAATGCAGGAGTTCTCTACGCCTATCTATTTCGGCCAATAGTTCTTTTTTGCTCACTCCTAAACGTTCAGAAATTGCCGACAACATCACGCTTTTATTAAATGATGATGAATGGCTGTCTTTCGTTGGGTGCCACCTGAAAATACCTCTATAATCTTCATAATTCCCTACTTCATTAACGTTAATTACACGCCTGTAAGCCCTTTTTTCGCTGCCCTTTACGAGGTGAACCCTTTGAATCGATAAAACAATGTTCATCAATGGAATATAAGCAGGTGCGATATCCATGGGCTTCTGTGTCAAACGCTTGGTCGCTGAATCCAGGTTCTCAGCGTGCATTGTACACATGCCACCGTGGCCTGTGGCTAAGGCTTGGAAAAGCACGTAGGCTTCTTGACCCCTTACCTCTCCTACGATTAATATATCTGGACGATGTCTCATCGAGGTTTTCACGAGATCGAAAAGAGTTACTTCGCCAACAGTGCTTCCACCTAGGCCGTAACTTTGTCTTGCGATAAGTGAAATCCAGTTTTCGTGTGGCAAGTTGAGTTCCGCTGTTTCTTCTATCGTGATTATTTTGCTTCCAGGTTTAATTAAGCATGTCAGGGCGTTTAGGGCGGTTGTTTTTCCAGCAGCCGTTCCGCCCAAAACCATCATTGAAGCCCTATTCTCAAGGCATAGCCAGAAATAAGCTGCCATCTCCTCTGAAAAGGTGCCTAAGTTTATCAGGTCTATTATTGAGTAGGGGTCTTCCCTGAATTTCCTAATGGAGAAAGCAGTTCCGAAAGGTGTGACTTCTCGCCTGTAACATACTGCCAATCGGTGCTTGCCTGGCAGTGAGGCGTCTACGATGGGAAAGGCTGAGCTTACGTGTTTTCCAGCCATGTGCACTAGCTTAACAACCGTGTTGTCAAGTTCTTCATCGTTTCCAAACTCCAAATTTGTTTCAACGCTTTCGTAGTTTCTGTGCCAGACGTAGACCGGTTTTTTAATCCCGTCGCATGAAATATCTTCGATGTTCGGGTCCCGCATTAACGCGTCAATTTTGCCGAAACCAACCAGGTCTCTTTCAGCGTGATAGAGAATTTTGTACCATGAAACATCAGGCAGCCAACCCAAGCTAATACGGTATTTATCAACAATCTTTCTGGCTTCTTCTGCAAAAAACCTTCTTGGGTCAAGGATCTCCTCTTTTGGCGATTCTATTTCTGCGAGCAATATTTCCAGAATGCGATTGTAAACGCTTCTTTCTAGTGGATCGAGTTGCAGCTCATCTAATATGTACTTATATTCGCCTGTCTTTGGGTTTTGTACTATAGCAATGTGGGCAAAAGGTTCGTAAAGCGGATATTTGTCAACAACTTTTAATCCTCTAGGTATGGGTTTTGGCGGGGGTGGAGGGACAGCTACTTGTTCACGTTTTCCTAAATTAACTTTGATCTTCACTTTCCTCAGCTTAGCCAGAGTTTCCTTGAGTCGCAACTTCGCCATTTCATTTACTCCTATTTAGTGGTAATGACATGTGGAACTATTAAATATTATGTCTCACGAAACAGTTGCTCACATCCATTCTTCTTCCTTAAAGGAAACCACAATGATCTTTAACTTAACCAAAATAACAATCACAACAGCGATCGCAACTGGTATGATGATCAGAAGTATGGTTGTGATGGGCCAGCCTTCTTCCGCTTGTGGAGTGATTTTTTGTGTGACTGTTATCGTTATTTGATTTTCTGCACTTACATATCCATTTTTAGATGCATTCGCTCTTATCATGGCTGTCAATTGTACAGCTGTTTCGGGGGCATTAAAAACAAATCTGGCGGAACCATCTGAGTCAGTAATTCCTCTTGTTGTGGAAAAGTTTCCGTAATCAGCCAAAATAGTTATCGATGCATTAGCAACTGAGGTTGAGTTGCATGTAACATAAACGTTTACCACGGCTGTATTGTTCGAGGAAACAGTTGAACTTGTTATAACTTGAACGCTGAGTGTTCCTGGGTTAACGGTTATATTGAACATTTTTTCCCCGTCAACATATCCGATTTTTGAAGCTTGCGTTACAATGACGATATTAAGCGGCTCATTGACTTGAGGTGCTGTAAAGAGGAAATTTACATCACCGTTAGCATCAGTCAACCCCGAGTTTGGAGAAAAGCCTTGGCTATATTCTGAGATAAACGTGACATTTGCTTCTGAAACAGGGCTCATGTCATATTCATAGGAGACATGCACAGTTACGTTCACCTTAGCTTCGGAAATAGTATCGCTAGGTCTGGCAGTAACGTCGATTGTGAGCAGTTTTGGCATTATTGGTATCGTGATCTGTTTTTCTCCGTCCACATATCCTGCTTTAGTCGCTCTAAATACTATGGTGGCAACTTTGCCCTCGCGAATTGTTACTGGAGGAGCGTTGAAAAGGAGCGTTGCTTCCCCGTTTGAGTCTGTTTCTGCCATTGTGGGCGAAGTTTCGCCAATATCCGATGACGCGGTAATAGTTGCGTTCGGAATGGACCCTTCGCCGCTCGTGACATGTACAGTTATGGTCGAACTCTCTTCAGAAATTACTATTAGAGGATCGGCGGTCGCCTCAATGGAAAGCATTTTTGGTTCAACTATTATAGTTGTTTGACCGTATCCATGTGCATATTCCGTTTTTACAGCCGTGGCTATAATGGTGACGTTGATTTGATCTAACGTTTGAGGGGCTGTGAAAATGAATGTTGCACTGCCATTCACGTCTGTAACGCCTGTTGTTGCGGAAAGATTTCCATAGTCTGATGATAGAGTAAGTAAGGCATCTTCGATTGGTTGTCCGAGACCGCTTTTCACATTGGCCGTCAAAGTTGTCATTGCCTCTGATTTAATTGTTGTTTTTTCAGAGGTTAATTGAACTAGGAGGGGCGGGAGAACCTTCACGTACTTATAATCTGAACCGTCTGCGTATCCAACCATAGAAGCCCTTGAAATAATTCTGAAATTGGTTACTTCTGTGACATCTGGAGCAGTAAACGTAGATGCGAAATAACCGCTAGAATTTGTTAAACCTGATAGAATTGTGAAACTTCCGCCATTTACTGAAAACAGCTTAACATTTACATTTTCTACCGCACTTCCATCTGACACATAAACTGTAACTAAAACTTCTTCGTTGTAGTCAACCGTATAATTACTAAGGGTTATAGACACCTTTAAGGGTGTAAGTTCTCGAACTTCGATTGTTGTGACCGCTTCATCACCTTGAACGCCGAAATCATCTATCACTTTCAACTTTGCCGTATAGTCTCCTGTTGAGGAGTAGTTATGAGTAAAGAGCGATAATGTTGTCCAACCGCTGCTTGTTGCGTCTCCGAAATCGAAAAAGTATTGATCAACTCGTCCGTCATCGTATGAATTTGTTCCTATAAGCGTGACTGTTTGATTTGGTGCAACCAAAATCTTATCTGTCCAAAGAATTGCTGTGGGACGCGTATTATCATAGTTAATGGGATGGGTTAAAAAGAATATGAAATCGAGATTTACTCCATTGCCGCCCACGGGATTTCCCTTTCCCTGAGGGTTTAATGATTTATGGAGTGGTCCGCTTTTGTCCCCCCAATAATTATGTTCCGCATTGACTGTAGCGTTAGATGCCACGTCCATGCCCATCTCGTCTCCGTAGATGTCGTTGAAGTGAGCGGTGTGGGTTCCTTGGTCGTAGAAAATCCCGATTTTGTTGTACGCAATTGAATTGTTTGTAATATGTGTGCTCGTCGAACTTGAAATGTAAAATCCATTGTTGTTTGATGAAATGTTATTATTCAGAATAATGACATCATAATGATTGTTTGCGTTGAATTGTATCCCGTTTTCCTTGTTTGCTGATATCTTGTTTTGGCTTATGTTTACTCCAGAGGTTTCGTTTCCAGTTAAAAGTATGCCGTTTCCATTTGCTATTATGGAGTTCCCTTGTATGGTGACTTGTCCATTTCCGGTTATAGAGATGCCGCTTCCTTCGTTCTCCATTATTGTGCTGTTTTGAACGGTTAACTCGCTGTTGTTTGCGTTGATTCCGTTTTGAGAGCAACGGCTAATAGTGCTACTTTCGATTTCCACATTGCCATTTTCTATATAGATTCCGTCTTTTGCATATGCCACAAAGCAGTCTATTAGAGTAGACTTTTCCGTCCCATAGAATGGGATCGCATTCCAGTCTCCTCCTTCTGGTTGTTCTTTGTTCGACGTGAACGTTATTGTTTTACCTGCGCCATTTGCGTACAGCCTTCCTGAAACGATTAGGGAGAAGTCTCCTCCAAACTTTACCTTAACACCAGCTTCTATGGTTAGTGTAACATTTGGATAAACCGTAACATCATTTGACACTATAAACGGGCTGTCTACAAGAGTCCAAACAGTATCTTGGGCAATTGGGCCTTCAACATAAGTTGCGTTTGCAGCTGGGAATAATCTATTGCTTGCAAAACTTAAAGTGCTAAAACCTATGGTCAGTAAAATAAATAGCATTTTCACTTGCTTCTTCATGTTTACACATCCATTCTACAGTTAATCTCACATACCCCTCTACCGATGTTAGTTTAAAAGTTATGAATTTGAAATAAAACTCCAAAATCTATACTCGCACATCGCGTAGGTTGGAGAAATAAGCAAGAGATTTAACGAAGAAAAATAACAACCTAAAAGCAATGAGGCTGAAATCCTTGAAAAGTTTCACGGCGATTGCTCTGGAAGATTTTCCCTTAATTACTGGTGGCGATGATTTAGCGAAAATAATTATTGAGACTGCTGAAAAAAACGGCTTAAAGATTGAAAACGGAGACGTAATAGCTGTTGCGCAAAAAATTTTTTCGAAGGCTGAGAAAAGAGTAGTAAGATTGCGAGATGTCACTTTTTCAGAAAATGCTGAAGAAATTGCAAGAATAACCGGAAAAGGCCCCAAGTTTGTCGAGCTAGTTTTAAAGGAGACAAAAAACATAGTGAAGGCTTCTCGTGAAGTTTTACTGGTTGAAGATAAACGTGGTTTAATCTGCATAAACGCTGGAATAGACAAGTCAAACGTTGAAGGTAGAGGAAACTTTGCATTATTGCCAGAAAACCCTGATGAGTCGGCGGAAAAATGCCGCATGGAAATTAAGAAACTAACGGGTAAAAACGTGGCTGTTCTCGTTTGTGACACCTACAGTCGTCCCTTGAGACGTGGACAAGTAAACTTTGCTATAGGTGTGGCTGGAATTAACCCATTTAAAGATTATAGGGGAAAGAAGGATCTTTTTGGTCAAACTCTTAAGGTGAAAAACGTTGCGGTTGTGGATGAAATTGCCGCGGCGGCGGAACTGTTAATGGGACAAGCTAGGGAAGCGACACCCGTTGTCATTTTTAAGGGATTAAACCAAGTCTTAGATTTTCGTGATAAATGCAGCATAAAAGAACTACAAATTTCAAGCGAAGAAGACCTATTCAGAAATGCATTGTAGTTACAACCATTACAGAAATGGGTTACTACGTTTTTCTTCACCTATTGTTGTTGCCGGTCCATGCCCGGGATAAACAACTAAGTGATCTGGCAAGTTTGCTAACTTCTTTAAAGAAAAGTTCATATCATGTTCAGAGCTATCTGGAAAATCTGTTCTGCCAATGGAACCAGAAAACAGTGTGTCACCCGTAAAGACCTCTTTCTCTCCGAGAAGCGATATGCTTCCGCGGCTGTGACCTGGAGTGTGTATAGCTTTTAGGGTGATTCTCCCAAACTTCGCCAAGTCTCCATCACGCAATAGTACGTCCGCTGGTGGTGAATACTTCTCTAAGTCGAAGAACTCGGCAATTTTCCTACCTAATCTACCAAGCATATGCACATCATATTCATGAATTAAAAGAGGCACATGAAACTTTTCCTTGACCATTCCATTTCCGCATGTGTGATCCGGATGTCCGTGAGTATTAAGGACAAATTTTACTGCCAAGGCGTTCTCGTCAATGAAATTGAAGATTTTTTCAGCTTCAAATCGATCATCAAAACCGGGGTCGATAATGATCGCCTCCTTTGTTTGCTCGCAGCTTACGACATAACAGTTTGTGAAGAATTTTCCAACGGTAAACATCTGTGTTATCATGTGTTATCAGTTCTTGAAAATAATTTAAAAGCTAATAAATTGTTTGCTACTGTAAGCCGCTGAAAATTATTAAATTTTCGGAAAATACTCGCTTCAAAACACGTCCTAAGTGTGATGTCAGAGAGGTTTTGTGGATTAAAAGTGACAATGCTAACTGGGTATTTGAGGTCATTCACGAAATAGCGTTTTTATAATGAATGATTTGAAACATTCTAAGTGGCTCATTTTTCGTTTGAGGATTTTTTGGTTTATATTCTAACTCCGAATCAGAACCACTAAAAAATTTTTAATAACTGTGCACACGCTTTCATACATTGACCCAAAAGAGGAATGAAAATGGAGAAGAAAACAACACTTAGAACTTTAGCGTTATTAGCGATTCTTACATGCTCAATTGTAGCGCCGATTCTTGTGCAAACATTCATGGTTAGCGCCAGCAAATCTAGCTACGATTCGGATTACATGACGGTTTCCGGAGTTTTGTCCACAGACTCTTATGCGCTATTTCCCTTTCTGAAGAAGAACTTGACAATTGGCTTTTCTAAGTATGGAGAGATGATCGACTACGAGACTAAGGTTGGTCTATGTTACAGTGACGATGACGCTTTCGCGCCTGGGGAAAGCAAGGTTATCGAGGGACAGTGGGTTGAAGGCTGGATAATAAACATCACATACGTTCAGGGCGGAGAATACAAGAACGTCTGGGCGAGGGCAACGTACAGCGATTATTCCACCGGAACCGCTGGAATTGCAGGCGATTGGAAGGAAAATTGTACAGATGGATCTACTGGAACCACTAATAGGGGAGGCAGAAAAACCAGTGGTGGAGCGGTGACGGATTCCATCAAAGTTTTGTACAACGGGCCAAGAAGTTTTGTGGCGTTGCTCAATACAGCGATCTACGACGATTCTACACACACAACTGGATTGGTTAACTTGACTTTCACCATAGTCTTTAACAAGGTCAAGAAGCAAGTGATAGTATTCAAGGACATAAAGCGCACGGATGTTGGGAAGAACATCGGCGATATGCAGATCGAGTTCAGCAACCGCGGGCAATGGGACCTTGGAGACGGAACTCCGCCAAAATCTTATGCACACTTCTACGAAAACCAATCAACATTCTACAACGGCCACTATCAAGCGTGGTATAACGCCACCGATATACCAAGCGACTACAACGGCACCTACGACGTGTGCCAGATAATAGACGACGATCTACAGTATGCGGGTTGGGCTGCCTACTGGCCTAAACCCATCATAGGATGGGTGGGCGCAACCCAGATAGAGGCTAATAGAATTGTTATACTGAGCTCAACTTCTACTAAAACGCAAGTGCAGAACGGCACTGACGCAGATGATTATATCACTCTTGATGAGACACCGATTTCTTATCCTCAGAAAAACTCGACGGGAATATACTGGATAGAAGATCCCATGGTGTTTGTCAACAATCAGGTCAAGATAATCAACGGCTCTGTCACGAGCACTATGGTCTATTACTTCAGAGGCAACAACTCGCTCAAGTTTCCATCCGGCTACGTACCAGGTTCGACTGACACTGTCAAAATAGTTTACAAATACTCTACTGAACAGGATGACATGAGCGCTGAACCCAACTCGCCCTTCGTCATCGGCGAATGGGCATTCAAATCCTATCAAACAACAGATATATTCAGAGCAGTAACGGTCTACGGAATAACGGATCTTTATGACGGAGAAGACTCCAATTGTGCGTCGCATGACGAGAATAAGGTCGCTGCGGAAGTGCAATACTACTTAAACGAAACCTTCAACCCCTACGACCTATACAGCGCTGTACACAAAGGGACTAGAAGGTGGGTACATTTCCACAACGTAACAAGTGCAGAGGTGACAGCGGAGAGAGTTACTTTTAACCTAACACAGAAACCGGTTATCAAGCCCAATGATTGGACAGAGTATTGCAACTGGAGTGAGAAGGTTGAGTGGGGAGGTGCACTAAAAACTCCGTACCGTGCAAGCAGCCTATTCGGAGGCTACAACTACACCTTCTACGGCAACGAATGGAGTAGCGACGGAACTGGAAACATAACCATAACTGGAGACAATGTGCCGGCAGCAGGAACAATAATAAAAGTGCTCTACTCAACCAACGCGACTTGGCAAGAAGAGAGAACAACCATAGGAACCTTCGGCAACACAAGCACCACCATAGCGTCCGGTTCATCTGGTGAGCTGATTCCAAACACCATCATTAACAGCACCACTTGGACGGATCCCTTCGGTGCCACCTACAACATCACAATACTTTACGACGCAATGTACGCCATACAGCTAAGTTCAGTGAACTCTACAGCATCAAGAACCGATGACCTGCGGTTAACATTGGACATCAAGATTCGGCCAGAATCAGGCTACGTGAAGGTTCACAACTCTACCTACTATTACGCGGACACAACACTGTACGCCACTAACACAACTTTCAACGGAAACATGAGTGTGATGTTCCAAGTGACTCCGACCTATACCAATCTAACAAGTCGCGCCGCGTACAAAGAGCACCTGCACATCACTGGAGACATATTACTGCGTGCAAACCACACGTATGTAAGTGGCACACATGATGCAATGGCTAACTACACCGTTGTCTACGCCAATTTGACAACGAATATCGGCGGAAGCTACGAATGGATCGTTGTGGGCAAGGCTGCAGCCACAATTGACTCTTTAGGAGCCGCCTATGTAACTGAAGCCTTCGACTCAATAAAAGAGATTAAAGTAAAAGCTGCTGGCATGGACATCAACGACACATCCTATGGACCTCAGGCTCCCTTTGTCATGGGCAGAGCGGCAACTGGCAGCAAAGCTGACTACAGAGATTCGCTTGAGAGGACTTTTCTAAGCGACGACTGGTGCAGATACGGTACCACACCAGGCTATCCAATCTCAACGAGCAACATGATCTTTGTCGGCGGTCCAGTCGCCCAGATGGGAACAGAATACTTTAACGAGTTCACAGCCGCCTTCTTTGCAAAGAGCACCTACGTAACTAACAACACAGGCTGCGAGGAAGCGCACTCAGACAAAATCTTAGCCTTGACTTGTTGGAACAGAAACGTTTCAGGAGCAGGATACGCGGTGTTAGCCGTCTACAAAGACCTAAATGGAACGATAGGCTTGGTGATTTGGGGCTACGACGGACAAGACACATTGTATGCCAGCAAGTGGTTCTGGGACGGTTTAGGTGGACAACCAGGAATACAGTATCTGCAAAGTGTGAATCGGGGAGTCACAGCGATAGTGCTGAAGATTACCTATTCCACCACAGACCCGCTACACCCAACGGCAAGTGTAGTCGAACGCTTAGGAACGATAACCGAAAAAGACCAACACGACCCATAACCCTAAACAAAACCTTTTTTCCCTTTTTTATTTCAAAATAAGCTTTTCAGAGCTCACTCAAGTTATTATTTTTGTAATAGGTCTGGTTCTCACTTTAATTTTAGCGGTATGGACAGAAGATAGGAGGTAGCAGCAAAGTGCAGAAAGCTGAAAGTATTCCATTTCTCTCACCTACTTCCAATAGTTAAACACCTTGCTTTGACTTTTCAAAAATCAAAGAAGCGTCTGACCGATTTTGCAAGTTTCTTTAACTGATTTTTCGCAACAAGGAGAATAGGGAGTAAAAGCGAGATTACTATGGATGGTGCTATAATGTCCTGTGTTTCGAACGTTATTTCCAACGAAAGGTTGCCCGTAGCGTTGACAAACCAGCCGTTGCCGAATGTGTTAATCTTAAAGTGCTCAGATTCTGGAACGGTCTTGCCGTTTACCCGCAGTTTCCACTGTTTGTCATAAGTCTCTAGAAATGCCACGAAGAAGGGACCTTTCGACACGAGGCTAGCCTCATACTTACATGGTGAAACTTCACTCCATGTAAAACCTTCTGGGAGTACCATAGACTCATTTGCCGGCACATTCGGTGGGGACATGTCAACGAATATGGAGTGTTTTAGTACATCCCACGACGAATCTGTTAGATAGTTGCATATATCGCTCCAGTTCCAATTTTTACACATGAACATGTTGTTGGCAACATATAGTTTCTTAACTGAAAATGTATTACAATAAAGCGCAACCTCGTCCCATTCCTCTACCAAAGCGAAATCTTGCTTTTCTACCAATCTTTTGCGCGCTTCAGTTATGTTGTACACGCCTCCCTTAACAATGTCTTTTTCAACAATAAGGTAACCAACGCCAAAAATGCCTAGACCTCGTGAGCTTAATGAAGGAAACCGAACGGTTTTGTACAATTCTAGTTCCCATATACTTGTTTGATTCCAAATTGAAGCTTCAGTAAAATACAAGCGAATCTTTTCTGTCGTGACATGCTCAAGCAGCATCTGTTCACATTCAAGAGAAGTGTTATTCTCAACCTTTGCCTGTTCTATCCAATCAGTGCCATTCCAAGTTTGTATGACATAGGCCTTAGCGTATGCCTCTTCGAAAAAGATTCTTACACCTTCCAATTCTTGAGGCCTCGTCCATCGTACTTCAAGCCATTGGGGGATCCCCTCTTGTGAAGCCCAGCGAGTTCCATATGATTCATCATTTGCCTTGCTGGGCTCACGGTAAGCGTCCTGAAAAGAGCTTGCCGAGATTTCACCTTTTGGTGCAATGTTCCAAACGGTATCGTTCTGCATTAGAATCAGCTCATGAAGCTGGTCAATCAGATCGAGATTTTTTGGATCTAAATATTCTGTTCCAATTCCTGAAATAATTGGCTTTGAAAAGATGAATGGATACGGATTGCCGCATCCAAGAGTTCCGCTTGAGTAGTTATAGATCACATAGACGTCCCTTTTTGGAAGCAATAGTGCCCAGTACACATTCGAAAGTTTGTTGTCCAGTTCAGCATAGGATTTTGGAAATACTGAGCCCTTAACCTCTGGACGGAGCCAATTTCTCGTCACATCACCAGTGATTAGAGGAAATGAAACTGAAATAAGCAGAAGAGCCGTCAAGCCTAACACAAACAGTTTTGGCAATTTACCCTTAAATTTCGTGCAAATATTACAAACTAAGGTTCCAAGTAAGATGCTATAGGAAAGAAGCACGAAAAAGATCCAATTAGTGGGCGTTCTGAAGGCAATCAGCAAAGGCACATGTGTTGTTACGGAATAGTAAATGTCCCTAAAATATTCGGTAAAACCCGCTGTGAAAAACAGGAAAATCAATCCAACGCTTGCAAAGTAGAGTTCAAGCACTTTAGTTCTCGATTTTGTCAGCAGACTGGTAAATGCGATTACTGGTATAAGAAACGTCCAAAATATGACCACAGGATCGTGCAAGTAAGGATATGCATATGGGACGTATGGATGCCCGGGGGGGTATTCTCCGTAGAAAGCCCAGTGACCAATAAGTCTAAAGACGTCGTGGAATTGCAGATTAAGCGCGAAAATAGGCGTCGTCATTCTTGAGTGTGCGGAAAGCAAAGGCGTCAAGTTTGCGGTAATAAGCACTATTACCCATATTGAGGCCAAGACTGCTGAGACGAGGAAGACACCTAGCGATTTTAGACAGTCAAGAATTGGCCTAGTATCTATAGAAGCACGCAACCAGCATCTTTCTCTAGCATCAGATAGACTAACTCTCACTCCTCTTCTAATTAAAAAATAGAACGTTGTTAAGAATATCGCGAACAACCCTAGCAAGAAAGGCCTGTAGTTTGGGAATGTACCTTGAGTAAGAATAAACAGCATTCCTGAAAGCACTACTAGTCTCTCTGACCTTTTTCTCAGGGCACGGGTGAATATTACTAAAGAAGGCAACACCATCAGCGCAATGCTGACAAACCCCACGGCTGTTTGTTCTCGATCATTAATTAGAAATAAATTGAAATTGAAAAAGAGTCCAGCCACAAAGGCCGAGATGGCATCGCCATCAGTAAGTTCCTTCACGTAGGTATATATCAATATTGACAGTAGAAAGTACATGATTACTAACGCCACTATTTGTGAAGTATAGATGTCGAAGCCCAACTTGCATGAAATTATGATCAAAAAGTTGAAAGGGTCAAGAATCCTTGGAAGATATACTGATATTGTCCCGAAATCGATTTCGTTCCAAACGTATGCCGCATGTATGGTGAAGGCCTCTGTATTCAATGGCGGCCTAAGGTCGCCAGACACTATTATGCGTGGAAACTCAAACCATAAGATGACTCTGAGGCTGAGTAGAAAGAAAATGAGAATGGTCAGCGCTTCAGTTGAAACCAACCGTCGCATGAAGCAAAGTCCTCTTTTCGTAGTCTCCCTATGCCTATGCCAGCGGTATGTGATCAGAAAGGCCGTCAGTAACAATAGTATCGGCAATAGAAACATCGAGATTGGTAAACTCTCTGGAAGAACTTTGTAAGTAAAATATTGAGCATCATTGTTTTGTTCTGCCCTGTTATCGGCGTTGTCATAAGCAACTATTTTGTATTTAACATATGTGTTTTCAACCTGAGCAGGTATAACCGCTCTATAAAGATTTGAACCTTGATTGCAACTCATTGGTATAATCTTCCACTCAGTGCTACTGTTGAGGTTGAAATATAGAGTTGCATTTTTTACTCCGCTTTCCATATCCACTATACTGACCAAAACTTCAACCTGTTGGTGTGAAAAGACAGCGTCTGAACTTGGCTGCTGAAAGGGTGAGTGAATAGTAGGAGACGCACCATCATTCTGTAAACGCGTGAAGTATGAAGGAAAATCTTCCAGAGCTCCAAGGAAACTCTTTCTGTTTCCCTTTGAGGATGCTCTCGCAACTGCATTTCCGAAATCATCTATTAGAAATTCTAAGCTAGTACAGAAATTATTTGTTTCATTCTTTTCACCAAGAAAGTCGCAGTCAGCCGTCTTGTTAATATACTGGTCGATGCTTTGTTGAGTGTAGTCTATGTATCCCACAACATATCGCTCATCATATCTTGTTACACGAAAATTTCTCTTCCATAACCACTCTACTTTTTTCCCATCATAAGGAGTGACGAAATTAACATTGTAGTCTGGATTATTGGCGTAGTTTTGTTTGAACCAATCCACGGTTTCGCCGAAGGTTTGGAACGTGCAAGTTAAATTCATGACGGCCAGCGTATACTCTTTAAGTTCGGCGAGCCGTTCAAGTTGATATATCCAGAGCCATTCATGTTGAATTGCTACGTATCCGAATGGAGCAACATCGTTTAACGTCTTGTTAATTAGATCAACCAAGTATTCTCTCGCCGGTGTCCAATCGTTGTTAAACATGCATAATGCGTTCAAAAGGTGTGTGTTAAACTGGTGATCGTATTCAACGCTTGCCCTCCAGTCCCAAGTGTTGTGAGGCAATATAACAAGACCTTTCCCTTCTCGTTTAGGCACTAAAGCGTGCTCTGTTGACGCATAGTAAGGCATTTGCCAGCCTCCTCGCATATCCATCCAATCAACCATGTAATGCTGATCCAGACAGTAACCTTGCCAGTATTCGCATCCTCTCTCTAGAATGTAGTTGCAAGTGTAGGTGTCAGGCTGGAATTGGAAAAAACCTTTAGGTTTATAGCGGATATAGGTTTCCCAATGATCAAAAAGGCCATCAACAAACTCCCTTCTGATTTCTGGAGGAAAATTTTGTATCCCGAAGGGTAGTGTTGGTGTTAATTCGCCGTATTGTTTCAATGCATCTATGAACGTTTTATTGAAAAAGGCATTGCAATGCGTTCCATTGGAGCACGGTTCCAATGCTAACGTCCATCTGGTATAGTTCACTTGTTTCAACCAATCCAGTAGTTCAGCCATCGTTTCATTCGGAAAGTCGCCCAAGTAAAGACTCATATTAATTATTCGTGTTTCCACGGGTTCTGCGCTAACATTTTGAAACCACGGAAAGCTACAAGATACTAGAAAAAATGGAAAGAAGAGAAATATTATGACCTTACTCTTATTTATTTTCAAATGGCGCATCTTCTATAATGCCTCCAGTCTCGCTGTAATAATTCCAATTGCCGTCGCCGTATACCTCGCAAATTGATAAACAACAAAACCCAACGCCAACATGGGGTGTCCAAGAAATTTAGAGAAACCTTTGATATGGCTTGCTCTCACAGGGCTCAGCTGTAAAGCTGCCTTTTTCGGGTTTTTCAAAATGAAGCGCCAAACACTTTTACCGTAGTAAAAATGTTTCCGAACAATTTCACTTAAGGTTCTTGGTTCTCCTGTATGCATTTCTTCTGCCCTGGTTCTTCCGATCTTGAAGCCGCTTTTCTCAAGCTTATCGTGAAGATCATAGTCATCAGCGGCTATGAGGTTTTCATCAAATCCTCCAACAGCCTTAAAGGCTTCTTTCTTCCAAAAACGTGCTGCAACATTAAGTTCGTCATTCCTGTAGCAGTCTCTTTCTATCTTTCTAACTCTAGCCCAAAAACTAACAGTTGGGTCAGAAGTGTTATGAATGACAACCGCATCATAACCGTGTTTTTCACAACACTCAACTGCCTCTAAAATAACGTCAGGTTGAAGAACAAAATCGGAATCCACCCTATAAACATATTTTCCACTTGCCCTTTCGGCTCCAAAATTAACTTGTGCACTTCTCTCTGGGCCTTTCAAATAAATTTTGGCGCCGTATTTTTTGGCAATTTGTCTGGTTTTATCACTTGAATAATTATCAACTACAATGATTTCCAGGTTAGCATAGCTCTGCTCTTTTATGGATATCAAACATTTTTCGATGGTGCCTTCTGAATTCCTTGCTGGGATAATGACTGAGACTAGAGGTCGTTCTTTCAACTTTTACGTTCCAACCTCCACTAGCCAAATCTAACAACATTAAAAAATTCATCAGCCACCTTATCCCAACTAAACCTTTCAGAATTCGTCAAAGCTCTTTCCGAAAGCTTAACTCTCAAAACATTATCCGTTAAAATCTGAATAATCGCTTTGGACAAAGCTTTCACATCACCAGATTTAACGAGAACCCCTGTTTCACCATCTATAATAGAATCTCTCAAACCAGCAACATCATAGGCAACACATGGTACGCCCAAAGCATTAGCCTCAACTACATTTAACCCAAACCCCTCTCTTATACTGGGATTAGCCAAGACCCAAGATTTCTTAATCAAGTTCCTTCTCCTCTCGTTTGAAATTGATCCGAAAAACCTAACGCCTTCACAGGCAATTTTCGTCAACTTATTCCTAAAAGGGCCGTCTCCAATGATCCAAAGCTCTGCAATGGGTATGATTCTCTTAATGATTTTAAAGGCTTTAATGGCATGGTCCGGCCTCTTAGCTTTTTTCAACCTGCCAGCATAAACTATTACTGGATAACTTTCTTTTTCAGGTAATTTTTTCAAAGGCTTAAAATTCAACCCTTCACCCACAACGAAAACCCTTTCAAAACCTAAATCAACCAAATCTTCTTTGGTGCTGTTAGAAACAGTTACTGTTGGCATTTTTACATAATTCTTTAACCATTTCTCTTCGAAAAAATAGTAACCTAAAAAGCTTATTGGAAAAGGGTTTTCATATAGCCAATACTCCTTGGCCAACTGATGTATTAACGCAACAATTCTTTCGCCATTCCTAACGAACTTAGGGGTCAGAAAGGGTCTAGTGTTAATTTCGTCAATAACAACATCAAATTGCTCCTTAAAAAAATGGTTAGCATAAAACTTCTTAGCCTTCCAATAGATCGAAAACTTACCACCTTGTCTAATAATTCTGACCATGTCAACAACCTCTTCAGCGCTGCTGCCTTCAAATCTAGAAGTGAAAAGCGTGATGTCATGTCCTACTTCTGCCCACCTCTTCAAGACTTCGTGTGTGAAAACCTCAGCTCCGCCCATCTCAGGATTCAGCCAGCAACGCCAATTAAACACCAAAACTTTAAGCCTTTCCACCTTTCTCACGTTCTCTCTTGCGTTCGAAAACTTTGGAACCGACTACGCTGATAACATTGAAGGATTCTCAATCTATAAGCAACTCTGAAAAGATCGAGAGCCATTCTCAAGATTTCCTTTAGGTCGATAATGCTTTCAATATGGACATTAACGGGCAACTCAGTGATTCTGAATCCGCAATGGTTACACGCGGCCACTAACTCTAGATCGAAGGCGTATCGCTTAACAGCAAGCTTTGGAATAATTCTCTCCAAAACAGTTCTTTTAAAGGCTTTCAGCCCTGTCTGAGTATCTTTTAGCTTTATTCCAGCAAATAGCCTAGACAAAATGTTAAAACCAAAACTCAAAAATTTTCGCTTTAACGTTATTAAGGTATGTGATTCTGGGTGCCATTTGGAAGCAACTGCTACATCGCTTCTTTTTAAAGCTTCAACATAGCCAGGAATATGTCTTGGATCAACATCTAAATCACTGTCTATGACGACAATAAAATCACCTTCTGCCAGCTTAAAGCCAGCCTTAAAGGCGTTTCCTTTTCCTAAATTTTTTGAATAGCTTATAACTTTCAAATAATCTATCCCATTTTTGTTCCTGTAGCTGCTTATTTCCTCTTTAGTATCGTCTAAACTGCCATCGTCGACAACTATGATCTCGTAATTCCACCCTGTCTCCATCAGCGCATGGTCAACTTTTTTGATAGTCTTCTCAATAATATTCCCCTCATTGTATGCACACAAAATCACTGAGATGTCAATCCTTTTCTTCATGAAGGTTCACATCCGTGACCTTCAGCCTTCAAGAAACCGATCGCCTGTAAAACAACACCAATGAAAAGAAAGCAATAAGCAAAAAAAGCCGCATCACTTATCAGAGGATTGTTTTCGATAAGCAAAAAGGCGCAAGTAAGGATAAGTACGTTAAAACCAATAATAAACATAGCCCCAGGGTTCGTGAGTAAATATCTTTTCATTCTATCTAAGGACGACTTTAGTTGGTTCACTTTTTCGTTTTTTTCTACATTGTCAATCGTTTTGAATCACTCTCATTCTTAGCCTTGGCTTCAGCGAACTGGCGTACATTCTGATGGAGAGGGCGGTTGTACTAAAAAAAAGTTTTTAGGGGTTCAGATTCCGAACATGAACATATACCAAGTTGCCAATAGGCTTTTCTACTCCTAAAAACTTTAATATAGCAGAACAAAAGGAAAAGCACTATGAGCGAAATACCAAGCGGAACAGCTGAAACGTCATTCATTCAGGCCGATTTTGAACGAATAACCACATTGGTCTCCGCGGAATTTCAAGTAGAAGAAGCCTTACTAGAACACAATGTTCCCACCTACTACCTTAAACAACCGCAAGAAACAAAACAAGCTTTTCTCAGGCTACTAAAGAATTTAGAATCTATAAATTTGATAGCAATTCTGCGCAGACGTGATGGACGAGTTGTCTTAAAAATTATTCAGAAGCCTCCGATAAAACGGAGTAATATTCTGATCAATTGGCTTCTTTTTTTTGCGACTATTGGAACGACCTTCATTACGGGATACATGCTCTCCGAAGAATTAACCGATCCACTAATTGGCGGAGCCACGTTCACAATAGCGATAATGGCCGTTCTTGGGATGCATGAAATGGGTCACAAGCTGACTGCGGACAAAAGAGGAATAGAAGCCACACCGCCATACTTTATTCCGGGGCCACCACCATTAGGCAATTATTTGCTAATTGGAACCTTTGGCGCTGTTATAATGCAAAAGTCTCTTCCACCAAACAAGGATGCTCTATTCGATATAGGTGCAAGCGGCCCAATTCTAGGGTTCGTATTAGCCTCAATAGCAACTGTAATTGGGCTCCCATTTTCTCCCATAAAATTTAGCGACGAACTGCTCCCCGGCCTTCCTGTTCCCTTGTTGTTTTGGCTTTTTAGTCTATTTCTTGTCAATATTCCAGAGCATCCCGGAAAATATGCGTATATATTATTGCATCCCGTGGCTATCGCCGGATGGGTTGGGATAATAATTACTATGCTTAATTTGATGCCTGCTGCGATGCTCGATGGCGGTCATGTCGCAAGGTCATTGTTTAGTGAGAAGATACGTGTAGTTTTGACGATGCTTTCTATTGTATCTTTGTTTCTTGTCAGTCCGCCGATGGCTATTTTTGTTTTATTTATGTCCATGTATAAACATCCAGGTCCTTTGGATGATGTTTCTGGTCTATCAACAAGCAGAAAACTTCTGGCAATCGCGCTAGTTGTAATGTTTGTGCTTTCTTCGTTTTTGCATTATTTGGTTTTCATTTTTTTGGAGCTTTTAAGCGGTTAAAACAGTGAGTGATTCTGAATAGTTGTATTCGTGTTGAGTCGTGAGCAACAAGATTTATTAAATATTGCGATATTAGGTATTCTCAGAGAAACATGCCAAAAACAAAACACATCGAACCTCAATTGCGAGTGAATATAGAATGATGGGAGTACTGATCCTAATAGTTTTCTTCTTAATGTTCACAGTGGCATCGCTGATGATTCCTTCACCTATGTTTCCTGGAAACGTTTTCTGCACGTTGATTGGACAAGCGATGAAGGAATACTCCAAATATTTAAGTGCCATATTTAACGGTGTTTTTTATGGTGGCATCTTGTGGCTAGTTTTTACGTTTATAAGTAGGAGACTTGAAAGAGAAAAGTAGGCTCAAAACACCTTGCAAGTTTTTGGTTTAGCCTTCTTGCTGAGATAGAAAGCCCACAAGCCTGATGGTGCTTTTGCACTTGTTACACATTAAAATTACTTCTGCTAGTTCATCATTCTTAGCTCTTGTCTCGACAATCTGGTAGATTTCCTCTGTTTCGTCGTCTGGAGATATTATGCTTCCGCATTTGGGACATGGAAAAGCTCCATCTCCATCAATCTTCGTTAAATCAATCGTGTACATCACGCTTTTCTTAACAACTGCCTTTTTCATCATTTTATGTGCGCCTTTCCATTTTGGTTTTGAGTTAATTTTCCATGGTTAGCCGTGAATATAATTAACAATTATGAATCGCTAATATAGATGTAGGGTTCATTTCGTAGTTTGCCGTCGAAATGCGTAGTTATAAAGCCTTTGCAGCGTCGAGTATTGTTGGATTTAGACCTTCAAATCTTTTAAGCCACTTAAGTCTTTCCTCTTTCAGCTTATTGACATAAGCGTTAATTTGTTCTTGGGAGTAAAACTCAGAAAGATCAAACTTCGTCATTTGGACTCTGTTGACTGTTTTAGGAACGAGTGAACCAAAATATGGGTTATGTTCCCACTCTATAGAGCCTCTAACGATTCCTCTTATGATCGCTGCCATTTCTGGTATCTCTACTCTAACGGCTTGTCTAAGGATTTCGTTATTCTTATCCTCTTTTCTGTTTTCCCCAACGCCACCAGTGTTGAGGAGGTAAGATTGAATCTTGTCGCTATTTCTTTTCAGGAGATCGTAGAACCAGTTTCCTTCATAGGCCTCCTCGCCAACAATAAAAGGGTTAGTTCCAACTTCTCTTACAGACTCGCCTGCTCGTCGCGGGTCACCTGCCGACGTTTCCACAGACTCACCTAACATGAAGGCAGCTGCGGCTTGCTCAAGAGTTAACTTTGACGCGATGGGTACCACTGTATTTCGCCTAGTGATGAAGATGATAATCATCCCATCCAGTTCATCGAGCGGTGGTAAATTTACACTGTCAGACTTATCCGCCCCTAAATCGTCTCTCTGTATTATCGCCCTTCCATTCTCAGTTAAGGTCGTATCGTCGAAGTGCACGTTACCATTGTAGTCAACCATTACGTTCTCGAAAATCGTGTTGTGACTTATGGCTGCTCTGAAGATTATAGGTTGCACTTTTGGGTCCAGATAACCAGTTTTAAGGTAAAATCCTCTCTCACTCCCGAGAGCAGAACCATCAGGTCTGATAAAGACTACGTCGTCTTGAACGATTTCTTGACCTTCTCCCTCATCTAGCAAGCCGTGGTTATGGCAGGCATGGGTAGTTTTACCTGTGGCACTGAGACCAAAAAGAATCATACCATATCTTCTAATTTTTCCCGTCTTATCCCTTGCCTTGACAATCTTCGCTCCGGCATGAACACCCAACATTCCCTTTCGTTTTGCCATCCACATAGCCATCCTTAGAAAGCCTTTCTTGTCTTCTCCGTAATAGTCTGAACCGAGGACATAGGTGACCCCTATTTCGGGGAAGACGAGTATTTGTCTATCCTTTTCCTGCCATTCCGGCAAGTGAAGTATATACAAATCCGGTCCCTGTGCCTCTTCTCTAAAAGGGAAGAGAGTTTGTCCAATCATGTAGGCAAGGCGCATCATTTCTTTTCTATGGACGGATACATAGAGTGTGCAGTGTGGATTAAAGTATGGGTTATTGCCCATAGTTCTTTCGACACATAAGATTGGCGCTGACTTTACATAATTATGTACAAGTTCTACCGTTTCTGGCGCGTCTTTGAGGATTTCCCTTTGTCTTTGACTTAGTTGGCATTGAAGCACGCTAGGGCTTCCGATGTGCACAGTCAACCACGCGCTTCTGTTTTTTATTGTTGACACAAAGTTGTAGTTACCATAAACCGTTCTCACACCGTATCGTTCTGCAGTCGATCTTAGCTCTTCAGAATCTGGATGAGCTACATTATCGGCGTGATGTAAGCTTTTCATGAAGTCTAGTACCGATTCGAGCAGAGAGTTCATATCGTATTGGACGTTTTCTTGGGTTTGCATTACATCCCAGCCGATGTTACAAATCGTAGACTATTCCAGGTATTTTAGGAAATAGCTGCGTTTCTCCAATGTGTTTGGCTCCTCCTATCCAGGCGGCAAGTCTTTCCATGCCTATTCCCGCACCGGCTGAAGCCTTCAGCTTTTCCTTCCTTGCTAACTGCAGCAGTAATTTGTAGTTTTCCTTTCTGACATTGTCCCTTTCCATTTTTCTAATGATTTTGGTGTATTCCCAGTCTCTTCGACCACCGGATAATACTTCTCCATATTTGGGCAACAGCAAATCATAATTATCCCACTTGCCTTTTTCGAAGTCTTCGAAGTCATAGAATTCTCTAGGAATATTTGTAATCCACACCGGGTCGCAGATTTCATGGAGGAGTCGTATTTCCCATGTTTGTCCATGTTTGTCTTCAAGTTCCCTTCTGTCATAAACCTTGAATGGTGTTTCTGGAACCCTTAAAGTGCTGTATCTTCCAAGATATGTTAACTCTTCGCGCATGCGCTTCCTTAGGTTGCCTATCAATTCGATGACTATTCTTTCAACAAAGTTTCTGACTTCTTTAGATGTAGCGTGTCTAATTTCGAAATCCAATTGTGTGAACTCGTAGGCATGTATTCCACTGGTTGCTCTTTCTTTCCTTTCTATTCTTATGTTTGGGGATAGCGTAAACAACTTGGGGTGAACTAGAGAGCAAGCAATCATCTTATGAACTATCATGCTTAATGTTGCTCTAACGGGTTTTCCATAAACTTCCACTTCAATGCGTTTCTCTATGGATGTTTCTGTATCTGGCCATAAGGGGTCTGTTGAGGTGGAGAATATTACTGGTAATAACCATTCAAAACCGTAGCTCACAAATTTATACGTAAGGTGCTTTAGCATATATGTCATTATTCTGCTGAAGCATTGTTTTCTTTGGATTTCGGTTTCAGAAAGCTGTTCTAAAGACTTCGGCATCTCAATTAACTTATCTTCAACGGTCGTCAAACTTTTTTGAATAACTTTCTGTTCCTTTGCCATGTACTCACCTTTAAACTTAGACATTGCTTGATATGTTCTAACGCAAATTTAGATAGGAGTTCTTTATTATAAATTTTTTATAAAAAATCTTGTGTTTTTTTCAAAAAGTTAAGCTTTTATACCAGAGTTTATATAAAAATTACAATATGAAGCCTGAGTTGGACGAGAAGGATCTGGCGATATTGAAGCTGTTGCAAGAGAATTGCCGGTTGACTGCGAGGGAGATTGCCAGAAAAATTGACTCGCCGATAACGACGGTGTTCGCAAAAATAAGAAGAATGGAGCAGCAGAAAATCATAAAGGAATACAAAGCCATTTTAGCCTCCAAAAAACTAAACCTTGGTACCACAGCCTTCATTTTAGCCTCCTTCTCCTACAGAAACGGAGAAACGCCTCTCTCACAAAGGGTTATTGCTGAGCAGATTGCGAAATTTCCAGAGGTCCAAGAGGTTCATATAATATCTGGAGACTGGGATATACTGATCAAGGTTAGGGAGAGGGATGTGGAATCTGTGGGAAACTTTGTAGTAGACAAGCTGAGAACTGTTAAGGGCATAGAGAAAACTTTGACGTGTATGGTTTTCGGCACGCAGAAGGAAACAACCGAAATAACCTTGCCACTGAGTAAACAACTATTGAAGAAAATTCAGTAGAGTTCATGGGGCTTGAAGCGAAATCGAACTGCTCGAATAGTATAACAGTGGTAACGCGAGCAGAACTGTGTTCCTTCCCTTTGTTGTAAGGGTATATTGCACTCTTACCGGCGGTCCGGTTTCCACCGCTCTTTCTATGTATGCGTGTTGTTTTAGGCTCTTCAACTTGTCTGACAATGTGCGTGAGTTCACGCCAAGAATCTTCTTTAATCCACCAAAACTAATGGTGTTCTTTAGGAACAGTATGTAGAGTATTTCAAGATTCCATTTTTGAGATAACAAGTTGAAGCTTTCCTCGAGACTTTTTATATCTTCTTTCAGATCCACCA
>Ga0315309_1000283_pt1 | contig 30368 bp, 27 predicted proteins | sample TDP4_MG_FD_203080 | JGI IMG/M metagenome (GOLD analysis project Ga0315309, IMG submission 203080) | Freshwater sediment microbial communities from Lake Towuti, South Sulawesi, Indonesia - TDP4 | ecosystem: Environmental > Aquatic > Freshwater > Lake > Sediment | place: Indonesia: South Sulawesi...
GTTGGGATATGGTCTCTTGAATGTCCATACCCCAAGTTTGCCACAAGTTTTGTTAATGTTCAAGCTGAAACACGCTACACAGTTTGTCCAAAGTCCAAATCTCAGGTACACCGATATGAACGTCAATGCGATCCAGAAGTGGCCCAGAGATACGCTTCTGTTAACAGCATAACCTTTCACCTCACCTGCAAGCTAAAGCAGGCGGAAAGTGTCTCGGTGGTGATCTTTTGGTAGTATAGCCGAGATTGGAAAAGCATTCAAGTCGCAGGAGACAGGTAGTTTTGTCCTTTGGGCCAGGGTGTCTCATAATGCTTATCGTACTCAGGTTTTGCACGAAGGCAGAAGTGCCCTACCTCCACCGCACCGCCGTAAAACAGACGGTGCTGGGGGCCTCTTATGGCGGGAACTTCCCAGCACCGGCTCTTTCAGGACGGTACGCACGAAGCAAAAGGTAAGCAGTTCGAATAGAGAAAGATGCATGATGAAACTCAATGAGCTCAGACGAGAGTTCCCTCTAACGTAACTTTTGCGCAATCAGGGGCCAAATCGTTGTTTGGCGTGAGAATTGACAGGGTGGGCTGAGGCACGATTGCAACTTCTGTGGTGTTCTTCCTTTGAGGAGGATACCACAATGAACTGCAAACCAGCACCTACTCAGCCAAGCATTGAGACTGATCATGTTCGTTTGCCGACTCAGCACGGCTTGATGGTCGCCTGGGGTCAGTTTGCTCAGGATATCGGCCTGATTGAGGGCTTGATGCATGTACCGGTGCCGCAAAAAATGGTCCGGCACGCGCCTCAGAAGAAACTCTTGGAGTTTCAGATGGCCATCCTGGCTGGCGTCGAATACCTGCAAGATATCAATGCTGGGTCCCATCCGTTGGCTCGAGATCGGACTGTGGCCCAGGCATGGGGCCAAGACAGCCTGGCTCACTACAGTGCCGTCAGCCGCACTTTAGCAGCTTGCGACCCCGAGACAGTGACTGCCGTTCAGGCTATTCTGGATACCGTCAGCCGACCGTTCATTCAGCAGGCAGTCGATGATGTCGTGTTACACGACGGTTATCTGACCCTGGATCTGGACCTGATGGGCCGCTCCGTCAGCAACACCAGCCAGAGCTACCCCAAGGCGGCTTTCGGTTGGATGGGCAATGGGGTTGGTCTGGGCTATCAAATGGCCCAAGTGTCCATGCCGACCCAACGCTATGGTCGCCAATGGCTAGCTGGCTTTCACCATCCTGGCGACACCGTCTCAGCGGAGTGTCTCAAGGAACTGATTCTGGCAGCTGAGGAACGGTTGAAGATTCGACCACGACGCCGCCTCGAACTACTGGACCCGCAACTGGCTGCACTGGCTCAGCGGATCGTCCAAGTCGAGACCTGGGCTCAAAAACAAGCAGAGCGAGCCGAACAGGCACGCGAACGGCATGCCCTGCTCGGGGCTAAACTCAAAGCAACGGTCCAGACTTTGGCTGACCTGGAAGCCCAGTATGCCGCTCAGCAGCGTCCGGTCAAACCGACCAGTCGGCTGGCTCAATTGCGCAAACAGCGTCAGGGTTGGGAACGCCGGCGGGCGCGTGCCCAGGAGCAAGCTCAGCAAGCGGAGGCACGGGGCGAGCGTCATCGCCAGAAAGCGCAAGCTTTGCGAGAAGCTCATCAAGCCCTGGCCCAGCGCATAGTCCAATACCAGGCAGAGAACATAGCCAACCCGCATCCCGTGGTCATTTTCGTGCGAATCGATGCCGGTTTTGCCAGTGGTCCGAATCTGGCTTGGTTGATCGAGATGGGCTATATCCCGTACACCAAGGCCAATAACAACAAAGTCGCACACGCCCTTTTGTCTCGCGTAGACCCTCAGACCGTGTGGGGCCGCGTGGGAGATAACGCCGAGATGACAGCCTGGGATGGATACCGCCTGAACGGCTGTCCCTATCTGCTGACCGTGGCGTTGGAACGGTTCCAGACGCCTCAAGGTCAAAAGCACGCTGCCTTGCTAACCTACCGCGATGATGGGCAGATGCTCACCTTGCCCGCCTGGTTCACAGTTTACAACGGCCGTCAGACAATCGAGGCGGGCAACAAAGAAGAAAAACAGGTTTTCAAGGTGCAACACCTGATGAGCCGCTCACCAGCCGGGATCCAGTTACAAGAACTCTTCACCCTCTTCGGCGCCAATTTCGTGCGCTGGGCGGCGGTCTGGCTACAAGATCAAACGCCCGAAGGAGAGGCGGCCTTCCTGCAGACCCTGGCCAGCGTCAAAACCATGGTGCGCATCGCTGCGAACAGCCCAGCTTGGCTGATCCGTAATCCCTTGGGGGCCTTTCTCGAGTTCGCTGAGCCCAGCCGCTTTGCAGGCACTATCTTGCGGCTGTCCGGCATCTGGTGCTACCAGCCTGCCCTGCCGCTACTCAGACCTTTGCATTTTTCGAGCACTTGAACGATTCCGACGCTGATTGCGCAACCGTTACGCTAGATTCACGACATGCCTGGCACACAAAGCAAAGCCACCCAGATTTCAAGGGTGGCTTTTGTTATTGTTAAGATCTCAGTGGACAAGGTCCATTATGCGATTGGTTTATACGAAGGATGGAGAGGATATTCTTGGCAACAATAAGCGCGTCCAAGGCGCCTATTGTCCAACAGGCATTATAGGGATAGCCTGCTGGCAAGTGGCGATGAAGTTACAGCAGGGGTGTCCTTGCGATGATAAACAAAGTGGGGTATAATAGGACACCAAAGATTGGGCACCCCACCAGCAAGTAACGAGCAATGAATAATGAGTGACAGGTGACAAGGGGGCAACTTGCGGACATTGATCACAGGCATCTCCGGCTTTGTCGGGAGCCACTTGGCCGAATATCTTCTTGAGCACACCGACTGGCAGGTGGCTGGTACCGTCTACGGCCCTGAAGACAATATCGAGCATTTGCGAGACAGGTTGGAACTTTACCCAGCGGAGCTTTCAGAGCTGGGAACAGTGACTTCAATCATAGAACGAGCGAAGCCGGATTACATTTTTCACCTGGCTGCCCAGCCTCTTGTCTCTCTCTCCCGACGCGACCCCTGGGCGACACTGGCCAATAACATCCGTCTCCAGCTCAATATCCTGGAGGCTGTCGTCAGGCTGGGCTCGACGGCCAGGATCCTGGTGGTCGGCTCCAGTGAGGAGTATGGGCTGGTACAACCCGACGAATTGCCGATCAAAGAGACAAATCCCTTGCGCCCCACCAGTCCTTATGCAGTGAGCAAAGTGGCTCAGGACATGCTAGGACTGCAATATCACTTAAGCCACAAATTGTTCACCGTGCGGGTGCGGCCCTTCAACCACATTGGCCCTCGCCAGAGGTTGGGCTTCGTGGCCCCCGACTTTGCCAGGCAAATAGCCGAAGCTGAAGCGGGTTTGCAAGAACCCGTCATCAAGGTCGGTAACCTGGAACCCCAGCGTGACTTCAGCGATGTGCGCGATGTGGTGCGGGGATACCATGCAGCCCTTACCGAGGGGGAGCCAGGGGAGGTCTATAATTTAGGCTCAGAGCGGGCACGTTCTATCGGCGGACTGTTAGACGGTCTGCTGTCAATAGCTTCCGTGCCACTCAAAGTCGAGCAAGACTCGGCCCGCTTGCGCCCGGCTGATGTACCGGTTATGGTCAGCGACTGCTCTAGGTTGCGGGCCCGCACAGGTTGGCGGACGACCATCCCTTTCGAGAAGAGCTTGCAAAACGTGCTGGACTATTGGCGGGAGAGGGTAAAGGATAGAGGACAAGGGAGAAGGGATAAAGGGTAATGAAAAAAGCTTTGATCACCGGCGTCACCGGTCAAGACGGTTCATACCTGGCCGAGTTCCTGCTGGAGAAAGGCTACGAGGTCATCGGCATGGTGCGCCGCACCAGCACCGTCAATTTTGACCGCATCACCCACATTCAAAATGATATCGAGTTGGTGTACGGGGACCTGTTGGATCAGGTCTCCCTCATCGCCATCCTTCAGGAGCACCGCCCCGATGAGGTCTACAACCTGGCTGCCCAGTCCTTCGTGCCCACTTCTTTCGAGCAGCCGGTCCTGACCGGGGAATTCACGGGCCTGGGGGTGACCCGGATGTTAGATGCTATCCGGCTGGTGGACAAGGACATCAAGTTCTACCAGGCTTCTTCCAGCGAGATGTTTGGCAAAGTCGTGGAGGTGCCCCAAAACGAAAAGACTCCCTTCTATCCCCGCAGCCCCTATGGGGTGGCCAAGGTTTATGGCCACTACATCACCGTGAACTACCGGGAGAGCTATGGCCTGTTCGCCTGTTCCGGCATTCTCTTCAATCATGGCTCACCGCGCCGGGGCCTGGAGTTTGTGGAGCGCAAGGTGACTCATGGGACAGCTCGCATCAAGTTGGGCCTAGCAAAGGAGCTGCGCCTGGGCAATTTGGACTCGGAGCGAGACTGGGGCTACGCCGGCGACTACGTGAAGGCCATGTGGATGATGTTACAGCAGCCGGAACCGGACGACTACGTGGTCGGCACGGGGGTGACCCATTCGGTGCGTAAGCTATGCCAGGTGGCCTTCGGCTACCTGGGCCTGAACTGGGAAGACTACGTGGTCAGCGACCCCAGGTTTTTCCGCCCGGCGGAGGTGGATCAACTGGTGGCCGACCCCCGCAAGGCATGGGAGAAATTGGGCTGGCGGCCTACGGTCAGCTTCGAGGAACTGGTCAAGATGATGGTGGATGCCGACATGGAGGCCCTGCAGCAGATGTTGAGGAACCGGGAGTGATGGACACTCGAAACACAAAACAGAAAGCCCTGGACGATTTCACGGCCAGGCTTCTGCAAAGCTCGATGAAAGACCATATCGCCCGCATCGTCCTCTTCGGCAGCGTTTTGGATGGGGAAGATAAGCCAGAGAGCGATGTGGACCTGCTTGTCTTCGGCACAGACCGTTTGCGGGAGCTGTCGGAAGCCTGCGCTGCCGCTTCCTTTGAGACGGCCGTGCAATGGGGTGAGAGCGTTGAGCCCTTGGTATATTGCACTGATGACATGCGGTTTCCTCAGTCATATTTTCTCTACGATACGCTGCGTCGGGGGAAGGAGATTTATCGGATGGACGAGGAGACGTTGCGCCGCAAGGAAGCGGAAGCTGCGCTGGCTCTGGCCCGGGAATATCTGGCCTCAGCCAAGGATGCAGCAGCCCACCGACATTACCGCCTGGCTGTGGACGGGGCCTACAATAGTGCCGAGTTTGCCGTCAAGGGCCTGCTACATCTGGTAAAGCTAGAAAAGATGCCCGGCAGCCACGGCGGCACGGTGCAAATGTTCGGCAAACACTACGTGCTGACCGGGCTGGTGGCTCCCGAGCAAGGTCACAAGCTGAATGTGCACCTGGAGTTGCGCAACAAAGCGCGCTACGACTTTCACGCTCGCATCACCCAGGACGATGCCGGAGACACGCTGGCACTGGCGAGGGAGTTCATCACTTTCCTGGAAGCACGGTTGCGGGAAGCTGAGGACTGAAGATAGATGAAGAAGCTTTTCGGCACCGACGGCATCCGCGGCGTGGCCAACCAATGGCCGCTGATCCCTGATTTCGTGGTCAGGGTAGGACAGGCCATCGGTCAAGTCATCGCCTGCGTATCAGGCAAGCCCGTGGTGGTCATCGGGGGGGACACCAGGCTTTCTGGCGAGATGCTGGAGAGCGCCCTGGCCTCGGGGTTGATGTCGCAAGGGGTAGACACCCTCCACCTGGGAGTGATCACCACCCCGGGGATAGCCTACCTGACCACAAAGCTAGGAGCACGCCTGGGCATCGTCATCTCGGCCTCTCACAACCCCTACGAAGACAACGGCATCAAGGTTTTCGGCGCCAATGGGTTCAAGATCCCAGACGAGATGGAAGTCGAGATAGAGAGGATCGCCCAGAGTGAGGCCAGCAGCGATTCGGGCCCCAACCATTCGAGCCTCGGCCGACGAATTGAGGGTCAGAGCCACCGAGAGGATTACCTCGCCTATCTCGTCCACTCCGCCGGCGACCCCGATCTTCTCCAGGGCACGCGCATCGTGGTTGACTGCGCCAACGGGGCTACTTCGGAGTTGGCCCCGGAGCTTTTTACACGCCTGGGCGCTGAGGTCATGGCCATGAACAACGAGCCTGACGGGCTCAATATCAACAGCAGCTACGAATATCTCGAACCCCAGTTGGTGCGCCAAGCTGTGCTGCGAGAAGGAGCTCACCTGGGGGTTGCCTTCGACGGGGACGGCGACCGCGTCATCCTGGTGGACGAAAAGGGCAACTTTGTGGACGGTGACGGCATCATGGCCATCCTGGCCCGCGAGATGCAAGCTCAAGGCACCCTCAGGCACGACACTGTGATCGGCACGGTCATGAGCAACGTCGGCCTGGAGTTGTCACTGCGGAAAATCGGCGTCAGGCTGGAAAGGACGCCTGTCGGTGACAGGTACGTCTCCCAGCGGATGGTGGAGGGCGGTTTCACCTTGGGTGGAGAACAGGCCGGTCACATCATTATCTTCGGCTACGACCACACCGCTGGCGATGGACTCTTCACTGCCTTAAGGGTGCTCAAGACCATGGTCGCCCATCGCTCTCAGCCTCTCTCCGAGCTGGCAAGCTGTTTCCACAAATACCCTCAAGTGCTGATCAACGTCCGTGTCTCCCGCAAGCCGCCCCTCGAAGAAATCCCTGAGGTCCGGGCTCAGGTGGCCCAAGCCTGGGCCGTGCTGGGCGAAGCCGGCCGCATCGTGCTGCGCTATTCGGGGACGGAGAACCTGGCGCGGGTGATGATTGAAGGGGACGATCAGGAGGTTATCGAGAGAGAAGCACAGGCCATCGCCGATGTCATCAGCCAGCAGGTAGGATAAAGCAACTTGCTTCTGAGGAACCGCGTGAATGGAAGGTTGCCCTTCAAGTGAGTAAGAAGGAAAGCCCATGAGTAACGTTTCAGCGAACCGTCTTGAAGAGTACAAACCTGTGACTGAAATGGCTTCCGCTTTAGAATTGCTTCTAGCCTCCGATGTTGATAACACTTTGCTCACTTCTCACGAGCCCCTGGGTGGGGAGTTGCTGGCGTTGACTTGCAAACTCCTGGAATCAGGCCGGGTCAGGCTGGCCGTTATCACCGGGAATGATTATGAGAAGTTGCAACGACGGCGGGTGGTGGAGCCAATACCAGAGACTCTCAGAAAGTACCTGATTGTTTACAGCGATGGATGCACGCGCAAGTTGACTTTTACGGACAAGGGGGAAGAAGCAGAGAGCCAGGATTATCACAGGCAAACCGCCTTTGAGCGCGATGACAAGGAGATCATAAGGGACTTGCTAGCCTCACAGTTGAAAGAGTGGGCTAGGAGCTATCCCGACCTACATATCCCAGATATAGGGGTTCAACTTTTCAACGACACGATCCAACTGGCTATAGGTCTCCTCAATGTGAACCAGCCCGAACTGGAGGCCCAACGAGATGAGTTTCAAGAGAGGATCATTCAGGAACTGAGGCAGAAGTGTGATGAAGTACAACTGGTTCCGTCTGACAAGCTGTGGCTGAGAATCCACTGCAAGGCCAGGGGGGGAGACAGCCTGAGCGGCCTCAAGGGAGTCATCGAGACAAGCGTGCGGGAGCTATTGAGCGCCGATTTCCCTGACCTTTCGAGGCCGACTATCATTGATAGGGGTGAACAGTTGGCCCTCAAACCCGTAAGAGCGGACTTGAGAGAAACTCTTATCGGCCACATCGAAGACAAGGTATGCGGCGATAGAAGGCTGACCAAAGGACAGTATGGTGTACTTGTGGGAGGCAGGACAACCATAGACATCCAGAAATATGGGGTGGACAAAGCCTTCGCCATGAGGGATTTGAAAGACAGCCTGGATTACCGGAGGGAAATCCTCTACTTCGGAGACTCCTTTGAAGAGCAGGGAAATGACCGTCCGGTGGCTTACGTCGAGGGTGTACAGTGCATATCAGTTGGAGGGGGGGAAAACCTGCCCCCAGGGGTGATTGCCGTGGACGGAGGCCCGGCGGCGACGACAGCTTGCCTGCATAGCATCCTTTGGACCCTGACGGGATGTCCCAGGTAGAAAAGTAGATTCAAAAGGGAGAAAAGAAAATGCCCCAAAATGCAGCAATGAAGAGAGAGAGCCGTCTGGTCAGTTACCAGATCATAGAGAGCGGTAAGGGGAAATTTTCCTTTGCTGAGGGAGAGCCTGGGGTTTCCGACATCGTCATCACCGACAATGCAGCTATCTACGGATCGGTGCCCCTCATTTTCTCAGGCAAGGCAAGCCTCGGCACCAGAGAACTCAAAGTCGAGATCATGGCCCTGGACAGCAGCCGCGACTACAATTTCAACCACTATCGCATAAAAGGGGAAATCCCAGACCTGGAGGGCGACGACTATACGCTGACGGTGAAAGCCTACAGCCCGCCTGAGCCAGGGGAAGAAAGAGGAAAGGTAGACCGGCTGGAAAACACACCTATCGAGAAGGGGATTTTCGTTCCCACCGATCCCAGCTTTTTCACCTTCAAAGCAGGCAAAGACGCGGAATTGTTTGAACTGGAAATCTACCGTGAGTCAACGTTGGTGGCCAGGACACCCAAACTGGCTCTGCCCGGCTACAAGCTGGAACTGGCCCGCAAGGCTTTGCCAGAAGAGGTGAAAGGGCTGGAGTACAGACCACAGGAATTCGTCGAGATCAAGGCCACAGGACCAGCCCTCTTCGGCACCTCTGGCGTAAGGGGCAAGATCGGCTATGTCCTCACGGCGGAAACGGTAAAGGCCACCAGTCAAGCCACGGTAGAATACGTCCGAGAAGAAGGTATCAAGGGTCCCATGATCGTCGGCGGGGACACCCGCTTCCTGTCTGAGGATTTCGCCAAAACGGCGGCCGAGGTCTTTGCCGGCAACGCTGAGGTCTTCCGGGGCGGCGACTACGACGGGCCGGTGGTCATCTTCATGGACACCGACGGCAAGCCCTTCGTACCCACCCCTTTGATGACCTTCGCCATTCGCAAGTTCAAAGCGGCTGGTGGGGTGACCATGACCGCCAGCCACAACTTCTCTGAGGACAACGGCTACAAGTCGTTGCGCGGCATCTACGGGGGCCTGGCCCCGCAGGCAGTGACGGATTCCCTGCAAGAGAGGGCCAATGCCTTTCTGAAACACAACCCAACTATCAAGATGCTGTCCTTTAACCGTGGGCTCGAGATGGGGTTGATCGAGAAACGCGATTTGCGTCCGGCCTACTTCGAAGAGCACTTGATGAAGTTGGTGGATTTCGACATCATCCGGCAATCTAAACCGGTAGTAGCCGTGGATTTCCTCTACGGCACGGCCATCGGCTTCCTGGACAGAGCCCTGGAGTTGGCTGGTTGCCGGATTGCGAAGCGTTTCCATGATTGGCGCGACCGCGACTTTGGCGAGCGCCGCCCCGACTGCGAAGACCCGGACAACATCCGAGATATGATAGACTATGTGGTCGCCACCCCCGAGGTGGATGTGGGACTGAGCGTGGATTCCGACAGCGACCGCTTCGGGGTGGTGAGCAAAAAGGGCCTGGTCAATGCCAATCACATCCTGGCCATGCTCTTCTATTATCTGCATAGGGTGAAAGGCGAACGGGGCAAGGTGTGCCGTACCATCGTCACCACCCACATGTTGGACGTGATGGCCCAGAAGTGGGGCGTCGAGCTGGTGGAAGTCCCCCGCATCGGCTTTAAGTGGATCGGCGACCTGATGAACGACGAGGGGGAGAGCTTTATCCTGGCTGGGGAAGAGAGCAGCGGCCTGAGCAGGGGGAACTTTCCCGAAAAGGACGGCCTCCTGGCCGATCTGTTGGTCCTGGAGATGATGTGCAAGATCGGGCAGTTGGAGATAGAGGCCGGGAAGCGCGACCGGCCCATCAAGCCCCTGCACGAGATCCTGGAGGAACTCCAGGCCGAATTCGGGCCATGGCACTGTCACCGCCTGGACCTGTATGGCGTCCGGCGCAAGCAGAAAATAATGGACTTTTTCCGAAAAGAGTACCAACTGCGCCCCGGCGTTGATCTGACCATCGCTGGCCTGAAGGTTTACAAGACCAACGTGACCGCCCCGGTGTTCGACGCGGCAGGGCAACCCATTGTTGATGGGGTCAAATACTTCCTGGAACCCCACGAGCCCGGAAAAGGGATCATTGCCGGCATTACCACCCACATTAGAGAATCCGGTAACGAGCCAGTCATTCGAATCTATACCCAGCACCGCACTGACCGGAACAAGCTGGAAGAGATTGAGGGAAGCATCGCCAAGTTGATCCGCGAGATTGATGAGGGCTGATATTGCTGAGCATTGTTACAAGGGCTGAGAAGCTAGCTTGGCATGATGATGGTTCTGTCGGCAGTAACGATATTTCCAAAGTTGTATGCGATGCAATTGAACACCTGAAAAGATTGGGGACTGGTGGGAAAGTTACCATTTACATTCTCGAAATCCATGTCAGCCCCACCGGCTCAAATGTAAAGTGATCTTTGGCCTAAAGGTGCCCAGGAAGAGGGTGAAGAAATGACGATTCAGAAACGGAGGACAAGAACGGCGAAAACAGAGGAAGACACTACTCTTTCGACCTTCGCCAAGGTCGGTCGGCTCGCTTTGTTGTTCCAGGTCACAGAGGAGATGCTTTACATCTCCCCCAATGTCCATGATGAGCTTCGGCAGGGGTTGCAAGCTGGACATACTGTACTTCAGGCAGTGTTTGATCTGGTAGCCAGCGGGAAGCTCCGGGTCGTTTCCTTGACCGAGGAAGACCAGCAACGGGTGGCTCAGATTCCCTTCACCAGCGCCAAAGGGGAAGCTGATTCACTGGTCTATTGTTTGGGACATCAAGCGATTTTTGTAACAAATAACCAGCGTGCTTACAAACGTGGTATGCAGTTGGGAGTGACTTGCATCCGCCTAGCGACTTTGTTAAGATCACTCTGGGTATCCGGAGTGCTAACCAAAGAGGAAGTGCGTGAGCTGATTGATGAAATCGAAAGGGCGGAAGGGACGGCCGTAAAAGACTGCCAGGGGATCTTCCGTGATTAGGCTAACTGACACCCACGCCCACCTCGACTTCTCCGAATTCGATGCAGACCGCCAGGAGGTCATCGCTCGCGCTCAGGAGGCCGGGGTGGAAATCATCGTCAACGCCGGGGCCGGACTGGAAGCCAGCCAGGCGGGGGTGGCCCTGGCCGAGACCTACCCCCAGATCTACGCTGCGGTGGGGGTCCACCCTCATGAGGCGAAGACCTTGAATGAGGACGTTCTGGAAGAGTTACGAGCCCTGGCTCAGCATCCAAAAGTGGTAGCCATCGGCGAGATAGGGCTGGATTACTATCGTGACTTGTCGCCCCGGCCGGTTCAGCGCCAGGCTTTCCAGCAACAGTTGACTCTGGCCAGGGAACTGGGCAAGCCCATCATCGTCCACGACCGCGAAGCCCACAGAGACGTCATGAACCTGCTCCGCCAGTGGGCCCGGGAGGGCTATCAGCCATCGGCCACCAGCCATCTACCATCTGCTATCGGCTATCAGCCAGTTGGCGTGATGCACTGCTTCTCAGGCGATCTGGCCATGGCCCGGGAGGTCATCGAGATGGGCTTTTACATCTCTATCGCCGGTCCGGTCACTTTCACCAACGCCCGTCGCCTGCCGGAGTTGGTGCGAGCCTTGCCGCTGGAACGACTATTGATCGAAACCGATTGTCCTTATCTCACCCCTCATCCCCATCGGGGGAAGCGCAACGAGCCAGCTTACGTCAGACTGGTAGCGGAGGCCATCGCACAAATAAAAGGGATACCGCTGGAACAAGTAGCACGTATCACCACTGCGAATGCCTGGGCGCTCTTTGGCCTGGAATCGCTTGGAGCTGCCTGACGCCGAAAGGAAGGGATTTGAAGACTATCTCCATTCTGGACCTAGTTCACGAGGAGTTGCAGCGCGTAGAGCAAAAGATGCGCGAGGCCAGCCAGGTCGAATATGAACATCTGGCAACGGTGTTGGATGATCTTTTGAAAAGCGGGGGGAAACGCCTGCGGCCAGCTTTGGTTCTATTCTCAACCAAATTCCACCCCACTGATCCAGAGAAAGTCATCTCCTTGGCCGCTTCGGTGGAGATGTTGCACACAGCTACCCTCGTCCACGACGATATGATAGATAACTCCCTCGTCCGGCGGGGCAACCCTACCCTCAATGCTACCTGGAACAGCGGAGCGACCGTCCTGGCCGGTGATTTCCTCTTTGCCCTGGCAGCGAGCCTGGCCGCGGAGACGAAGAACGTGCGGGTGATGTCCATCTTTGCCCAAGGTCTGATGACCATTTGCAGCGGGGAGCTGAAACAGATCTTCAACAGCCAGGGACATCTTCCTACCAGAGAGGAGTACGATCAACGCATCTACAGCAAGACCGCTTCCCTCTTTGCCGCTTCGACAGAGGCTGGGGCAGTGCTGAGCGGGGCACCAGAGCCGGAGATACAGGCCCTGCGCGAATACGGCCGCACCCTGGGCATGGCCTTCCAGATCGTTGACGACGTGCTGGATTTTGTGGGTGACGAACGAGAATTGGGCAAGCCTGTTGGCAGCGATCTGCGCCAGGGTATCGTCACCCTGCCGGCGCTCTATTTCCACGAGATGCACCCAGCAGACAATGCGCTGATCAAAGTGCTCAACGATCCCGGAGAAGAGGAGGTGAGAGCGGTTGTAGCTGCCATCAGGGAATCGGGCGCGGTGGAATCCGCCCTGGATGAAGCCAGAATCCTCGCTCAGCGCAGCCGGGAGTCCTTGCAAATATTGCCCCACAACGAGTATCGCCAGGCCATGCTGGATTTGGCCGACTACGTGGTGGAGCGGCGCTGGTAAGAGTAGAGGCCCAGCCATCGCCATACCCCAACGACGCGGCGGCCATTGAGCCGCCGTCTTTTCACTTACAGTCCGAGGCGTGTTCGTAGTGGCGGCTTCAGCCGCTTTGGGACCGACTGAAGTCGTTACCACAGTTGGGTCCATCAGATTTGAGAGGGCAGGGGATGTTGGATCTCTCTATCGTCATCGTCAACTGGAACGTGCGAGAGTTGTTGCGGCGTTGTCTGAGCTCGGTCTATCGGGCCACGGGAGCCAGCCTTAAGCTGGAGGTCATTGTCGTAGACAACGCCTCCAGTGACGGCAGCGTGGCGATGGTCCGTGAGGGCTTTCCCCAGGTGCACCTGATCGCCAACGAGGAGAACCTGGGCTTCACCAGAGGCAACAACCAGGCCATCGCCCAGAGCCGGGGGCGCTACGCGCTCCTGCTGAACCCGGACACCGAAGTGGTGGGCGGTGCCCTGAGCACGATGGTGCAGTACATGGACATCCATCCGCAAGCGGGGGCTCTGGGGCCACAGTTGCTGAATCCCGATGGCAGCGTGCAACCCTCACGGCGGCGCTTCCCGACCATGGCCACGGCTTTTCTGGAGAGCACCGTCCTCCAGCAGTGGTTCCCCGACAGCAGGGTCCTGCGCCGCTACTACATCCGTGACCGGAGGGACGACGAGATACAAGAGGTAGACTGGGTGGTGGGGGCCTGCCTCCTGGCCCGCCGCCAGGCCATCGAGCAGGTCGGTCTGCTGGACGAAGACTTTTTCATGTACTCCGAGGAGATGGACTGGTGCCGCCGCTTCAAAGAACGGGGGTGGCGGGTGGTCTATCTGCCCACGGCCCAGGTCATCCACCACGAGGCCAAATCCAGCGAGCAGGTGAAACCCCTGCAACACATCCAATTCCAGCGCAGCAAGGTGCTCTATTTCCGCAAGCATCACGGTCGTTGGCAAGCCGAGGTCCTGCGCCTCTTCATACTGGATACCTACATTTACCAACTGCTTCTGGAATCTCTGAAGTGGCTGGTAGGGCACAAGCGGCCATTGCGGGTAGAGAGGGTGAGGGCACATTGGCAGGTGCTTAGATCAGGGTTGCGGTGAGACGAGCGAGCGCCGATTGAGTAGCCGTAGGCGTATCGCGGCACTGTTGCGCCACAGGAAATCAAGCGAGTGGGGCTGGCCGAGTACGCCGTTTGGCTTCGATACGGCTCTCCGCTACGCTCCGAGCCTACTCAGCCAGCGCTTTCACAAAAACTGAATGACCCTGGGAGAGAAGACGTGGCAACCAATAAAAAAGGACTTTCCCTTCTTCCCAGAAGGAGTTGACAAAGGCAATTATGGTGAGTTCATCAGGTACATCAGAGGGTGCAATCCGACTCTGAGAGCCGTCGCCAGTCTGTGCGCCCGGAGAAAGGAGGGCAAGAGGACCTACTCTCCCAACCCTCTGATCCATGCGGTGGTCAGCTTCAATCTGGACGCCGTGCTGGAAGCTTATGCCTATGCCCGCTATAGGAAACGTCTCCTGCGGACTGTTGAGCGCCCTTCTGCTGGAGCGATACCCGGCAAGATCAACGTGTACCACATGCATGGCTATCTACGATTCGACAGATACAGCGGGGACCGCACCAAAGAGGCTCCGGACGTCCGGGTTTTCACGGAGCAGGAGTACTTTGATTTCTTTAACCAGCCGAACAGCCTCTTCAACTATACATTCCTCTACCTTCTGCGCGAGTATTCCTGTCTTTTCATTGGCCTATCGCTGAACGACGACAACATCCGGCGGCTCCTACACTATTCGAAGGCAGAACGGAAGCGCAGCTTTGAACGGGAAGGCGTCTCACAGCCAGACGAGGGGGAGATCATCCGCCATTTCGCCATCCTGCCGGACTGGATCGCGCCCGAGGTCAATCATCTAACCGAAGCCTCTCTGAAGCGTCTGGGCACGCGCGTGCTCTGGGTGTCGAAATTCGGCGAAATCCCGGAGCGATTGGGGAGGATGTACGAGGCGGCAGGAGATAGGTGGCGGGACGTTTTTTAGCCGAGAGACGCAGGACAAATTGGCAATTGTCCCACGACTGCGTCCGGTTTCAGGTCTGTGTTTCAAGAATGGAAGGGGATAAAAGTATGGAGATCAAAGAAAGGGACATTCAGCTATGAAGTCATTGTCCCCAAATCGGTGGCCAAGCAGATACATCACCTGCCTGTCCAGATTGGAGGTCGAGTGCTGGAAAAGGTAGCTGCACTAGCTGCAGAGCCACGACCCGCTGCCTGCCGAAAGTTGGTAGCGGGAGACGACTTATATTGGCTGCGGGTAGGGGACTATCGGATTGTCTACTTTGTTGACGATGGTAGCCAGAGGGTAGTCATTAGCCGGGTGGCTCATCGCCGAGAAGTGTATCAGTAGATTGACTGGCTTCGGAGGAGCGATATGGAAAAAATATTGTTGCCTGTTGTCATCGAGAAGGATGCCGATGGTTATTTCGCCTACTGTCCCCAGTTGCAAGGGTGCTATACCCAGGGGGATACCTATGAAGAGGCACTGGAGAATATCAGAGACGCCATCGGGTTGCACATCGAGGACAGATTAGCTGACGGCGAATCCTTGCCTGAATTGGAAGCAATCAGTGTGACTGCCGTGGAGATACCTTATGAGCCCGCGCTTGCCTAGAGTGACAGCCGCTCAAATTGTCAGGGTGCTGGAGAAGCAAGGCTTCCAGTTGAGCCGGCAAAGCGGCAGCCACAGGATCTACAAGAACGAGGCTGGCAAGCGGGTCACTGTTCCCTACCACAGCGGCAAGATTCTGCACCCCAAGGTGTTGAAGAGCATCTTGCGCGATGCTGATCTGACGGTCAAGCAGTTTCGGCAGCTGCTCAAGACATGATCATCTGACCCAACCTTTCTGAAGCGTCTGAGCACGCGCGTGTTATGGGTGTCCAGGTTCAGCGCAATTCCCGAGTGCTTGGGAAGCATGTACGAGGTGGCAGGGGGTAGGCGGCGGGATGTTTTTAGCAACCTGGAGTACAAGATTGGCGAGTATATGAAGTCGGGTGTATCAGCGCATCGAACCTTGATAGGTTCAGAATGTAGTGGAGGGTGATGATGACCCCACAAGAGTTGCCACAAAACTTGATTGACTCGATCGCCAACCGAAATGCAGTCTTTTTCTGTGGGGCGGGCATCTCGCGGGGGCTGGGAGATGAGCGTGGATTCCCTGGTGGTCGGGAATTGGCCAGGGATATGGCTGAGAAGTTGTTGGGGCGTGCTGTGAGAGATGACGAATCGCTGGCCCAGATTGCTCAAGAGGTGATCTGGAAAGACAAAGGCAGTCGCAATTGCCTCAACGAGTATCTACTGAAAGTATTCGATGATCCAAAGATCACGCCGCTGCGCGCCCACAAGGCTTTGGCTGACTTGGAGTGCAATGTCATCACCACCAATTACGACACCTTGATAGAGCAGGCCTTCAGACAGGCAAAAAAGCGTTGCGGCACAGTTGTACGTGAAAACGACCTGACCCGGATGCAAGACGTGAACGTGGTCAAGATTCATGGTTGCGTCACCGATGTGGACAACATCGTCATTGCCGAGGAGGATTACTACCGTTGGCTGACTAGCGATTCGGAGATGAAAACCCTCGTCCGGCTGTGGTTCTTCCAGCGACCTATCGTCTTCATCGGCTTTAGCTTGAGCGACCCCAATTTCCGTCAGTTGCATTATGATTTGCACCTTCGCTTTGGAGATGCACTGAAGGTAGCCTATGCTATCTTCAAAAAGAGATCTGATGACTATGATATGCGCTTCCTCGAGAGGCAAAATATCGAAATCATTGAGCAAGATGCAACGGCATTCTTGGAGAAACTTGTGGAGCAGGTGGTGCTCCCAAGAGCTTATAAGGAGTATGATCCCGTAGCTCGCGCTCTGCTATACCGCAATTGGCTTAACTCACACCCAGGGCTTACTCACGTGGACCTTGCGAAGATCATCGGTATATCAGCTTCAAGAGTTTCAGATCACCTCACTCTACTGAACCTGCCTGATCATTATCAACAATTAGTGAAGGATGGGACAATATCATCATACATGTGTGCTGTCTATGTGCAAAGGATACGCGAGGAACTGAGAGCGCGTGGGGAACTAGAAAAGAGAGAAGATGATATCTACGAATGGGCCCAAGCTGGGCCAAGTAAGAACGAAGCAATAGAACGCCACAACCAATTACAGGCCGGTAAAAACTGGAGTGAGTTGGGGCAGAAGGTAGGCTGACAGGATGGCTGTCTGAATGCCAAACCCTGGCTTCACCGAAAGTTGTGGATAGGTTCCGCAAATTCCGGGATCCCGCGTTCAAAAGGAGGGACGCCAATGATGACGTGCACACAAGCTAGAGAAATCCTTGAAGCGTTGTTTACCCTGCCACCCGAAAAGGTGGCTGAGGTGTATGACTTTGTCACCTTTTTGCAGGAGCGCTACGGCCAACGCACAGCCGTGGACGTGAGTGATGCCTGGAGCGAGGAAGACCTGCATGACCTGATGCAGGCTTCGCTGGCCCACGCCGAATGCACCATCTGGACCGGGGAGGAAGAGTATGATTAAGCCAGGCGACGTCGTGACTGTGGATTTCCCTGGCGCGACGGGCATCAAGCGCCGTCCCGCTGTGGTGGTGTCCACCGACACTTATCACGGGACACGTCCGGACGCCATCCTTGGTTTGCTGACCAGCCAGGTCGCTGCCGCAACCGGACCTACAGATTGCGTGCTGCAAGACTGGCAGGCTGCTGGCTTGCGCAGTCCGTCTGCGTTCCGCGCTTTCCTCGCCACCCTGCCAGTTACCAGCCTCACGACGATAGGGCACCTGTCAAAGCAGGATTGGCGAAAGGTGCAGGGCTGTCTACGGGTTGCGCTGGCTGTGACGTGAAGGAGAAACCTATGTCATCTATCGCCATCATCACCGACACCGATTCCAGTCTGCCGGCCGAGGTCGCCGCTCGGTATAGTATCCGGCAGGTGCCCATCACCGTCCACTTTGGGCAGGAGACTTTTGAGACGGGCGTGGACATTGACGACGCCCGGCTGTTCAAACGGGTGGACCGCGAGGGCAAGCTGCCGACGACCTCTGCCCCCGCACCGGGCAAGTTCGCCGAGGACTACCAGGCTGCCTTTGACGCGGGCGCGGAGGCGGTTATCTGCTTCTGCGTCAGCGGTGAAGTCAGCGCCACGTACAGCGCCGCCGTCAACGCCCGTGACCTGTTGCCCGAGCGCGACATCACGGTGGTGGACTCGCGTAGCCTCTCCATGGGCCAGGGGTTCATGGTGCTGGCCGCGGCGGAGGCCGCCCAGGCGGGCGCGTCCAAGGACGAGATCGTCGCCCACGCCACCGCAGTGGGGGAGCGTACGCACCTTTACGCCGCTCTGTCCACGCTCAAATACCTGGCCATGAGGGTCGCGGAAGCGCGGAGGGACGGAGAGCGCGGATGGTTTCCGCGTGTTCCGCGAGTTCCGAAATTCCGCGTTCAAGAGGAGCAGGTGCGCGCCAGCCTGCCATGCCCTGACGATGTACTCACAGCCGAACTCACGCCGGGTCTGTTCGTCCATTCGGGTGCCGGACTTGTCGGGATAACGGTTGTAGCTGGCAACTGACTGAGAAGCGTAGTGCTCAGGCTAGGCAAAGATGAACGAAAGCAAGCGCAGGGAGAACGAGAGAAAGTTCAGCACTTGGGAAGAGTTGCCAGGCGGTGGGCGTCGGTACTTCTACGAAGTCCAGGGGCGCTACGGTTGGAAAGCACGCTATGTCAAAGAAGTGGACGCCTCGGAGACAACTATGAAATTCTATCAGGAAATCCATGACGAGAGAGGGAATTTGGTTGAAGTACATGAGAAATACTCCGTAGATAGAGGTCATAGAAGGCTTTGAAGGAGGTGGAATATGAAGGTTTCTCGCAAAGAGGTAGCTCAGAAGCTAAAGGATTATCTGCATCATCGGATCACTTTGGCAGAACTGGTGGATTGGGCTGAATCAACGATGATGGAAGCCGACTTTGACGAAAGGGATTATGAAACACTGCGAGACATTGTCAGCCGCCTGGGCCTGGCAGACGTGAAAGCATTTGGGATGACCTGGGAGGACTGCGAGGATTTCCTGTCACAACTGGGGTACCGGGTCAGAGTGGTAATCTCAGAAGTGCCAGCAGTGACCTCAGTCAAAGGCTAGCGTATTCACCATTCGCTATTCGCTATTGGTAGGGGCCGATGAACGTCTGTTTGATCAGCGGCGAGTTCAGGCCGATGCAAGGAGGCGTCGGCGATTTCACTTATGAGGTGGGACGGGCGTTGCGTGATCTGGGGGCAGCGGTGACGGTGCTGACCTCAGCGGCGGCCGGCCCGCCCCGCGACAAAGACGGGCTACGGGTCGAGCCACGCCTGGAGCGTTGGGGATGGGGCAGTTGGCGGACCATCCTGCGGACAGCGGAGGAAGTGGAAGCCGATGTCCTCAACATCCAGTACCAAGCCGCCGCCTACGGGATGCACCCGGCCATCAATTTCCTGCCGCTGCGATTGCGAGCACGGAAGCAGCGCCCCAAGGTCGTGGTCACTTTCCACGACCTGAAAGTGCCCTACCTGTTCCCCAAAGCGGGTCGCATCCGCTGGTGGGTCATCCTGGTCCTGGCCCGCTGGAGCGACGCCGTCATCGTCACCAACGCGGAGGACATGGAGACCCTGGCTCCTTATCCCTCGTCGCCCGCCCCTTACCTCATCCCCATCGGCAGCAACATCGAGCCAGCGCCGCCCGCCGACTATGACCGCGACGCCTGGCGTGCCCGTTGGGGTGCGGGACCGCAGGACATCCTGCTCTCCTACTTTGGCTTCCTCAACGAGAGCAAAGGCGGCGAGACCCTGGTGCGGGCTTTAGATGTAGTGGTGAAAAAGGGCTACCGCGCTCGCCTGTTGATGGTTGGCGGCAGATGGGGTTCCAGCGACCCCACCAACGTGGCTTATGCCCAGCAGATCGAGGCCCTGATTGACGAACTGGGCCTGTCGGAACGGGTGATGTGGACCGGCTACACCCCCCAGGAGGAAGTGTCGGCCAACCTGCTGGCCTCGGACATCTGTGTGCTGCCCTACCGCGATGGGGCCTCCTTCCGGCGGGGGAGCTTTATGGCTGCTCTGGTCCACGGCCTGCCCATCGTCACCACCTCAACAGGACTGCTCGCGGCGGATTTGGAATCCGCTGCCCCTGGCCTGCCTCGCCTGCGAGATGGGGAGAACGTGCTATTGGTGCCGCCGGACGACGCAGCAGCCCTGGCGGAGGCCATCGCTCGCCTGGCCGATAGCCCCGAACTGCGGAAGAGGCTAGGGCAAGGGGCGAAAGAGATGTCCAAAGCTTTTGGGTGGGATCGCATTGCGGAGAAGACTCTTGAGGTTTACCATGCCATTTGACTACGTTCATGACAGGCCATTCGACCACGCTCATGACAGGCCATCAGCGCCGGTTGAGCTTGTGCGACAGCATCGGGCCATCGCCCTTATCCTGACTGGCTTCCTTGTTTTGGGCACGGTCTACAGCGTGGTCACGCCCATCTTTGAGGCCTCTGACGAGCTGTGGCATTATCCCTTTGTCAAGCATCTGGCCGACGGCGGGGGACTGCCGGCGCAGGATCCCCGGACCGAGCAGCCGTGGCAGCAGGAGGGCAGCCAGCCACCCCTCTATTACGCCCTGGGGGCTCTGGCCACTTTCTGGGTTGACACTTCCGACTTGGCGGAGGTGCGGTGGCTCAACCCCCACGCCGACATCGGCATCGAGACGGCTGATGGCAACCTTAACATGGTCGTCCATTCGGAGCGAGAGAGCTTCCCCTATCGGGGCACGGCCCTGGCGGTGCACATTGTGCGTTTCCTCTCGGTGCTGATGGGAGCAGTTACCGTGCTCTGCACCTATCTGATCGCTTTAGAGGTTTACCCAGAACAGAAAACGTTGGCTGCTGGCGCGGCCGCTTTCAACGCCTTTGTGCCTATGTTTCTTTTCATCAGCGGCTCTGTCAACAACGACAACCTGACGATTCTCTTATGTTCGCTCACTGTGCTCATCCTGGTTCGCTTAGTGCGGGGGGACAAAGTTTCGGAGCAAATGCCCAATTGGTCATCCATCATTGGTCCTTGGTCATTGTTGGGACTGGTCATCGGGCTGGGGGCCTTATCCAAAGCCAGCGCCCTGGGCCTGATCCCTCTGACGGCCCTGGGCCTAGCCCTCTCGGCCTGGCAGAAACGGGCCGAGTCAGTGCTCCGCCGCATCGCTTGGTTCTTTGGAAGCTTTGTCACGGTCCTGGCTGTCTCCTTCGCCGTAGCCGGTTGGTGGTACCTGAGGAACTGGTTGCTCTACCGTGACCCACTAGGTCTGAACACCTTCGTGGCCATCGTCGGACCCCGGCTCCACCAACCGACCTTGCGGCAACTGCTGGGCGAGTGGGAGGGGTTCGTCAAAACCTTCTGGGGGCTCTTCGGCGGGGTCAACGTGGCCATAGAGCCAGCAGTGTACTGGGGGCTCAACGCTTTAGCCATCCTGGGCCTTGTTGGCCTGATGATAGCCTTGGGGCGCACGCTGTTTACACGTTTCACATTTCAGGTTTCAAGGGACGACTCGTCACCCGTTACTTGTCACTCGTCACTCATTACTCATTACTCACTATTCATCCTCCTAACCTGGCCCATGATTCTTTTCCTGGCCCTGATCCGCTGGACCACGATCACTAAAGCCTCTCAAGGCCGGCTCATGTTCCCGGCCATCTCGGCCATCACCGTCTTGCTGGCCCTGGGATGGAGCCAATGGGTGCCGCGTCACTACGAGAAATGGCTGCTGGGCATCGTCGGCGGCCTGATGTTTGCCCTGGCTGCCATCGCCCCCTTCCGTTACATCGCGCCTGCCTACGCCAAGCCCGTCCTGCTTTCGGAAGCCGAAATCGAGAGGCTACCGCACCGCCTCGACGTCACTTTTGGAGACAAAGCCAGGTTGCTGGGCTACGAATCTGGCGACGAAGAGACCAAGCCGGGAGAGAGTGTGGAGGTCACCCTCTTTTGGCAGTCATTGGCCGAGATGGATAAGGATTACACTGTCTTTGTGCACCTGCTGGATGAGAACGACCTGGTCATCGCGCAGCGGGACACCTACCCAGGTCTGGGGACCTACCCCACCCGTCTATGGCGAGTAGGCGACGCCTTCGCCGACCGCTATGTCTTGCCCTTGCCTCCCACGATTTTTGCACCGTGCACGGGCCGCTTCGAGGTGGGGCTCTACGATTTCGCCGATGGGGAGCGGTTGGTGGCCATGGGGCCGGATGGGCAACTGCTGGGCGACAACGTGCGCTTTCACCAGATAGCTGTCCTGCCTCGTGAGGATAGCCCCCTGCCCAACCCGGTTCACTTCGATTTCGAGGGCCGGATCGCCCTGGTGGGCTATGACCTGGACAGGCGCACCGCTCGACCAGGAGAGACCATCCACCTCACCCTGTACTGGCGGGCTTTGGCCGAGATGGAAGAAGACTACACCGTCTTCACCCATGTGCTGGGTGAGGAGGACCGCCTTTGGGCGCAGATGGACAGCCAGCCGCAGGGAGGCGCTGCGCCGACCTCGTCCTGGCAGGTGGGCCAGGTGATCGAGGACCATTATGACCTGACCATCAAACCCGACACGCCTCCCGACGTCTACGATATCGAGGTGGGGCTCTACCTAGCCGCTACGGGAAGACGATTGGGGGTTCTGGATGAAGGGGGACGCTTGCGGGACAACCGTGTCCTCTTGAGCAAGGTGCGCGTGGTGAGCCCGTGAACAGACTAGCCGTGATTGTCGCACAGCACAAAGCCATCGCGACCATCCTGGTGGCCTTCGTATTGCTGAGCACCACCTACAGCGTGGTCACGCCCATCTTTGAGGCTCCTGATGAGCTTCAGCACTATTTCTTCGTCCAGCACCTCGCCGATGGGGAGGGACTGCCAGTCATCACCGGCCCGGTGCCGGACATCCAGGCAGAGGTGCACCAGCCGCCCCTCTACTATGCCCTGGGGGCTCTGGCCACCTTCTGGATAGACACCGCCCCGTTGACGGATTTCGTCTGGCGCAACCCTCACGCTCAGATTGGCGTCCCCACGGCGAGCGGCAATGTCAACATGGTCGTTCACTCGGCTGAGGAGAGCTTTCCCTATCGAGGAGTGACCCTGGCCGTACACCTGGTGCGTTGGCTCTCAGTGCTGATGGGCGCAGTCACGGTGCTGGCAACCTATTGCATTGCCCGGCAGATCATGCCCCGGCAGAAGGAGCTGGCCATCGGTGCAGCGGTCATCAACGCCTTCAATCCACAGTTCGCTTTCATCAGCGGGACCATCAACAACGACAACCTGGTGATCGTTCTCTTTGCCCTGGCAGCCTTGTTGCTGGTGACCTTGACCAGGAGGGCAGAGACTTCCGAAGTCTCGGAGACTTCGGAAGTCTGCAAAACCGAGGTGTCGAGGGGTCGCCTGATCCTGCTGGGTCTTGTCATCGGTTTGGCCTCGCTGACCAAGCTAACCGGTCTGATGCTCCTGCCGCTGGCGGCCGTGGTTCTGGGGGTGGTAGCCCTCCACCACCAGCGACTAATTCCTTTTTTGGGGCGGATGGCCATCGTGTCCATCATGGCCCTGGTCGTGGGCGGCTGGTGGTATACGCGGAACTGGCTGCTGTACGGCGACCCCCTTGGCATGAAGATCATGCCCATTCTCTTCCGCACCCGGGTCTACAGGCCATCCCTGCTCGAACTCCTGGCTGAATTCAAGGGGCTGAGGATGTCCTTTTGGGCCCTCTTCGGCTGGTTCAACATCCTGGCCGAGCCCTGGCTCTACCGGACCTTCGACGGGCTGGCCCTGCTGGGAGCAGCGGGGTTGTTACTGCTGGTCTTTAAGCAATGGAGGGGGGAGGAGACCCTGAGCTGGCCCTGGTTGCTGTTCTTGCTCCTTTGGATCGCTGTTGTCTTGGCCGGGTTGGCACGCTGGACCCAGATGACCCACGCTTCGCAGGGACGATTGATGTATCCAGCCATCTCGGCCATCTCCATCCTGCTGTTCACGGGGCTGGCCCAGTGGGTGCCCCAGCGGGCCGTCACGTCCCTAGCGGGGGTATTGGGTGCAATCATGCTGGTCATTGCCCTCATCAGCCCCTTTCGCTACATCGCGCCGGCTTACGCCAGGCCCCCTCTTCTCTCAGAAACCGAGCTAGAGAAGGTACCGAATCCTGTGGCCGTCACTTTCGACGGTAGGGCAGGTTTCCATACCTGCCACCAGATAAAGCTCTTGGGCTATGAGGTGGATCGGGAAGTGATCCGACCAGGGGGAAGCCTCACCGTCACCCTGTACTGGCAGGCTCTGGCCCCGATGGAACAAAACTACAGTGTCTTTGTCCACCTTTTGGATGAAAACGATCTGGTGCTGGCCTCGCAAGATACCTTCCCCGGCCAGGGCACCTATCCGACCCGGCTGTGGCGGGCAGGGGATGCCATCGCCGATGTGTACATTATCGTCATACCTCCCACAGCTTTCACCCCTAGCTCGGCCCAGCTCGAAGTGGGGTTGTACGAGTTCGACAGCGGGAAGCGATTGGCGGTTTATGGGCCACAGGGAGAGCCCCTTGGCGACAATGTCCGTTTTCACAGGATAAAGGTTCTGCCTCACGAGGGGAGCGATGTACCCAATCCCGTGCGCTTCAACTTCGGGAACCAGATTGCCCTCGTCGGCTACGCCCTGGAAGGGCGGGCGGTCAGGCCGGGGGAGGAAATCCACTTGACCCTCTACTGGGAAGCCCTGGCCGAGATGGAGCGGGATTACACCGTCTTTACACATGTCATAGGGGAGCGGGACCACATCTGGGCCCAGATGGATAGCCAGCCACAAGGAGGTGCGGCACCGACCTCAACCTGGAGCCGGGGGCAGCTTCTGGTAGACGAATATCACTTGCTCGTCGAGCCCGACACCCCTCCCGGCGTCTACGACATCGAAGTGGGGTTCTATCTGCCAACTACGGGAGAGCGGTTGGGCCTTTTGGATGAAGCGGGACATTGGGTGGATAGTCGCGTCCTGTTGACCAAGGTACGCGTGAGGTGAGTTTCAGGAGGTTATCAGTGAGTTTTTCACTGCCTGCTATCGTCAGGCGCAATTTGGGGATCACACTCATAGTTGTTGCCTTCGCTGTGCTGGAGGTTCTCTATAGCGTCGTCAACCCTTTGGCCGAGGCACCCGACGAGGACTGGCACTACGACTATGTCAAGTACGTAGCCGATGGACGCGGTCTGCCGGTGCTGCATTTCGACCCTTCAAAGAATATCGTGCACGGCACGGTAGGCCATCATCCGCCTCTTTATTATGGCCTGTCTGCCCTCCTCACCTTCTGGATCAACACAGACGACGCTGATAGCCTGCTGTGGGATAACCCGCACTTCCTGGCTGGCATGCCACACTCTTTCGGAAACAAGAACCGAATCATCCACACCGACGCTGAGGCTTTCCCCTACCGGGGCACGGCGCTGGCCATGCACATCGTCCGCCTGCTCTCAGTGCTGTTCAGCGGGATCACTGTGCTGGCCACCTATCTCATTGCTCTGGAGATCTTTCCCGAGTGGAAACCCCTGGCCCTGGGCGCGGCAGCCCTCAACGCCTTCAATCCCCAATTCCTCTTCATTGGTGCCAGGATCAGCAACGACACGGCGGTGACGGCCTTTTCCGCACTGGTGCTGCTGGGGATGGTCAGGCTCTTGAAACGGGGAGCGACCAGGGGGCGGCTCGTCTGGTTGGCGGTGACCCTGGGCCTGGCTCTGCTCTCCAAGATCAGCGCCCTGGCTCTCTTGCCCCTGGTGGCTGTCGGCCTGGTTATCCAAGCCATCCGTCAGCGTTCCTTCGCTTCCTTGGTCAAGTGGGGGCTGGTCGTTTTCTCATTGGCCTTCCTGATAGCCTGGTGGCCGTATCTGCGGAATTGGCTTCTCTATCACGACCCTCTGGCCACCAACGCATGGTTGGCCACCGTCCGCATGCGCTGGCCCACCCCCAGTCTCAGAGAACTCAGCGAGGAGTTCTGGGGATTGGAGATTTCTTTCTGGGCCGTCTTTGGCTGGATGAACATCCTCGTCCACGAGGTCATCTATCAATCCCTGGCCGCTATGACGCGCCTGGCTGTCCTCGGCCTTTTGCTCCTCGTCGTGAGGCAATTCGTAACGGTGCCAGAAAGTATGGGAGGTAAGAGTTCCCACGCGCTTCTCAACAAATGGCGCACCTTCCTAAATAGCAGAAGGCAGTTGGACAGATCGACCCAGCTCGGCCTGTTGCTGCTGGGGCTATGGTTTGCCCTGACCTTTGTCTCTTTGCTCCGGTTCATGCAGATCCAATTTGGCGCTCAAGGCCGCTACCTGTTCCCGGCTATCCCGGCCATCTCCATATTCATTCTCTTAGGGCTTAACCAGTTTATGCCGCAGCGATACAGCGGGGTGTTGGCGGGTGTGGCTGGCGGAGCGTTGTTTCTCCTGGCTGCCCTGTGTCCTTTCGTCTACATTGCTCCGGCCTATGCCAGGCCACCTGTCATTGCCGCCGAGGACATCCCTGCCGAGGCCCATCGTCTCGACATCAACTTTGGGGATAAGATAGGGCTGCTGGCTACCCAACTGGATAAGGAGGTGGTCAGACGGGGCGATCCCCTGAGCGTCATCCTGTACTGGCAACCCCTGGCCGAGATGGAGCAGGATTACAACGTGTTCGTCCACGTCCTCGGTCGTGACGAACAGGTGATCGCTCAGGAGGACACCTATCCTGGGATAGGCTCTTACCCCACCAGCCTGTGGCAGGTCGGTGGGGTGATCAAGGACACCTATGGGATGTACGTCCTGCCTGAATCCAAAGCGCCCAGCCGCTTCCGGGTGGAAGTGGGCGTCTACGACCGCTCCACAGGCGAGGTTCTGCCTGCTTTTGACGGGGCCGGGCACCTTCTCCACGGGGTCACCGTGGCCCAGGGAAAGGTCACCACCCGCCAGGAGCCGCACTACTCCGGCGGCACGCCAGTAGCTTTCGACCTGGCCCGCCCCTTCGACTTCGCTCAGGGCAGGCAGGTGTCTCTGACCGGTTACAAGATAGACAAGACCGAGGTCAAGGCTGGTGAGACCATCGAGGTGGCCTTGTACTGGCGGGCTCAAAAGAAAATGACAGAGGACTATACCGTCTTTGTTCATCTGGTGGATGAGGGGGGCACCATCTGGGGACAGCATGACAGCCAGCCTGTCAACGGTTATTACCCAACTTCCTTCTGGGAGCCGGGTGAGATGGTCAAAGATGAGCACGCTTTGGTCGTCAGCGCGGACACTCCACCAAGTGAGTACCGGCTCGAAGTGGGGATGTATCGGCTGGCCGACGGCCAGCGCTTGACCATTGTGGACCAGGATGGGCAAGTATTGGATGATAAGGCCCTGTTGAGCGAGATCACAGTCAAAGGGGAGTGATTTCCCAGGGAAGAGAGACAATGAACAAAAAGAGACTTTTGGATCTGGCTAAGGTCATCGTGAGTTTGATCCTAATCTTCCTCTTGCTGAGGGAGATAGGTTGGCAGGAGACGTTAAAAAAGCTCCTCCAGGCGCACCCGGGCTATCTTCTGGCAGCTCTGGTTGTGGCCCTGCTGGGCGTAGTGGTCAGAGCCTACCGCTGGCAGGTCTTGCTCTCGGCTCTGGAGGTCGAGGTGCCCCTGGGGCAACTGACTGCCCTCTACTTCATCGGCTTCCTCTTCACCAACGTGCTGCCCACCGGCTTTGGCGGCGACCCCATCCGCATGTACGAGTTGTCGAGATACACTCATCGGACGGCAGAATCAGCCGGCACGGTTATCGCCGACCGTTTCTTTGGCCTTATCGTTTTGCAGGCGATGGCCGTGGTAGCCCTGCCTTTCGGCTACTGGCTGGTCGAGCCGTGGATGATCGCTTTCACCGTGCTTCTCCTCGCGGGAAGCCTGGCCGCGGTGTGGCTCCTCCTCAACCGGCAGTTGTGGCAGAGTCTGGGAGAGCGCCTGAAGCATTTGGCCCCCCTGGCTCAGAAACAAGGATCTATCCTGAGCAAAATAGCAGGACGAGTTGGCAACTTGTCCATAGCCGAAGGACTGAAGCGATTCTACCAGTCCCTTCGCGGCTACAATGCCCCCGCGGTTGGCAAGACCTTGGGTGTGTCCCTGATCTTCAACATTCTGCTGATCACCATGAACTACTTGATTGGCCTGTCCCTGGGCGCTCGGGGCTCGATATGGTACTATTTCCTTTTTGTGCCTATCACTTCTATCGTCACGATGCTGCCTGTATCTTTCGCCGGTCTGGGGGTGAGGGAGGGAGCCTATGTCCTTCTTTTCACCCAGGCCGGTATGCTCCGGCAGACGGCTCTGTCGCTATCGCTGTTGGTTTACGTTATCAGCATCTTCACCCCAGGCTTGATCGGCGGGGTCATCTACGCGTTGAAGGGAGCACGGGATTATGCAGCAGAGGAAGGATGAGCCTATGAACGATGCAGTCGAACTCTCTATCGTCATCCCCCTCTTCAACGAGGAGGAAAATGTGGAGCCTCTTTATGCTCAACTCAAGCAAGCTCTGGAACCGCTGGAGCAGAGCTACGAGATCATCATCGTGGACGATGGCAGCACCGACCGAAGCTTCGAGTTGCTAAAATGCCTCCACTTCCAGGACAAGCGGCTGAAGGTAATCCGTTTCCGCCGCAACTTTGGCCAGACGGCCGCCTTCGCCGCTGGCTTCGACTATACCCAGGGCCAGGTGGTCGTCACCATGGACGCCGATTTGCAGAACGACCCGGCGGACATCCCCAGGCTTCTGGAGAAGCTTGAGGAAGGCTACGACGTGGTCAGCGGCTGGCGGGTGGAACGCTGGAAGAGCGCCTGGTTGACCCGGCGTCTACCCTCGGTGGTGGCCAACCGCCTTATCTCGGAGACCACCGGAGTGCACCTGCACGACTACGGTTGCTCCCTCAAGGCCTACAGGAGCGAGGTGGTGAAGAACATCAACCTCTACGGTGAGCTACACCGTTTCATCCCGGCCATGGCCAGTTGGATGGGCGTCTCGGTGGCTGAGATACCAGTTCATTACCAGCCGCGGCAATTTGGCCGCTCCAAATACGGTCTGTCACGCACGATCAAGGTTATCCTCGACCTGCTCACCGTCCGGTTCCTGCTCAGCTATTCCACCCGCCCCATCCACATCTTCGGTTCCCTGGGGTTGGCCATGTCGGGTTTGGGGGGCATTTTGGGCTTCTACCTTTCCGTTGTCAAGTTGGTCCTGAGGCAGGATATTGGCAGCCGTCCCCTGCTATTGCTGGCTATTCTGCTCATGGTTCTGGGCGTGCAGATGATCACCATGGGGCTGCTGGGTGAACTGGTAGTGCGCACCTATCACGAGAGCCAGGGCAAGCGCATATACGTGGTCAGGGAGATCCTGGAGGAATGAGTCAACGGGTCAGAAGGGCACTAGTCATTCTCATTTTGCTGTGCGCTTTTGCTCTGCGTCTCTATCGCCTCGATTTCCAGGACATCTGGTGGGACGAGGGACGTAACATTGACGTGTCCAGCCGCAGCCTGGCTGTCATCGCTACGGCCAAAGAGATGGACATCCATCCTCCCCTGTACTTCTACACCCTTCACTTCTGGATGCTGGGAGCCGGGGGCAGCGAGTTTGCCGTGAGATTCCTGTCCGTCTTTTTCTCCCTGCTGACCATCCCCCTGTTCTATCGTTTCGGTGCGGCAATCTCTCAAATCTCAAATCCCAAATCTCAAATCCCAAACGGCCTGCTAGCAGCCACCATCGTCGCTTTTGCTCCCTTCTACGTTTCCGAGGCCCAGGAGACCAGGATGTACACCATGGCCATCTTTCTGACCACAGCCTCGGCTTATTTCCTCTACCGAGCCTGGCGAGAGGGCGGCGGGCTCCTGTGGGCTGGCTATGTGCTGACCTCGGCTCTGAGCATATACACTCACTATTCGGCTGGCTTTATCCTGATTGCTGAAAACACCTTCCTGGGGTTGATGGTCCTTGTCACAGCCTATCGGCAGGGAGAATGGCTGAGAATTTTGCGAGGTTGGGTGCTCAGTCAGTTAGGCATAGCCCTGCTCTACCTTCCCCAGGTGCGCATCGCCTCACGACAGTACGTGGCTTACGAGAACCCCACCATGGGAGTGCCGGACCTGCCTTCTTTTCTGGTGCAAGTCTGGCAGGACTTCAGCCTGGGGCCAGCCGCCGAGTTGATCCAGGCCACTCCCTTCCTGGCTGGCATAGCCCTCATTCTGGTCCTGGGTCTGGCCATCGGATTGGCCCCCATCGCTATCCGGAGGCTTCGTCCTGAGAAGCTCAACCCAATTCCCTTGATATGGCTGTGCCTGTGGCTGGCGTTACCTCTCCTCCTGTACTTTTACATTTTGCGCGACAGGCCCTTCTTCCACCCCCGCTACATCATGCTGGCTACCCCACCCTACTATCT
>Ga0315309_1000284_pt1 | contig 30359 bp, 29 predicted proteins | sample TDP4_MG_FD_203080 | JGI IMG/M metagenome (GOLD analysis project Ga0315309, IMG submission 203080) | Freshwater sediment microbial communities from Lake Towuti, South Sulawesi, Indonesia - TDP4 | ecosystem: Environmental > Aquatic > Freshwater > Lake > Sediment | place: Indonesia: South Sulawesi...
GAACCGAAGAGAGCAAAAAAAGAGCTATCGGTTTCCCCACAATCTCGCTATGTCCCACGACAGTGACTTCCTTTCCTTTTATATTTACACCTGTACTTTTTAATATCTCCATGGCGGCAAGCGCCGTACAGGGAGCAAGTCTGGGAACTCCATAGACCAGCATACCCATATTGGAGGGATTCATCCCTTCAACATCTTTCATAGCAACAATGGCCATCTGCGCCCTCCGAGCATTGATATGAGAGGGAACCGGCATTTCCAGAATAATACCGGTGACCCTGTCATCTCTATTCGATTTATCAATGAATTTGAGGAGTTCCTCTTCGCTTGTCGACGCTGGCAACTCATGGGGTTGATAATCGATCCCAACCTCCTGGCAAGTTTTGCTCTGACTCTTAACATATATCGCTGAAGCGGGGTTCTCTCCAACCTGTATTGCTACCAGTAGAGGTACCACTCCATATCGCCTTTTCAGCTCTCTAACTTCTGTCTTTATGTCTTCCTTGAACTTTTCTGCCAGAGATTTTCCATCAATTATTTTTGCTCCCATGTTAATCCCCCATTACAAATTACAAATTACAAATTTCAAATTACGAATTCCCTATTTTTTCTTCGGTCTTTCTTAATATTTCGTCTCTTATTTTTAGTCTGTTCTCCATGAGGATACCTACTTCTCTTATTTTCTCTTGTGCAAAATTTCTGTCTTTAATTGATTTTAGATTAATCCTTACATTGAGATCCGCTCCCTTCAAGGCAGCCTCCAATAAACCCGCAGCAACGCCAACATCGCTGGCTAGCCTAATGTTTCCTATCTCTACAAGCTTTCTCGCCAGATCGAGCCCTTCCCGGCAAAAACGAGCCACTTCCAAAGGAACAGTTAGTGCCTCTTTACAAGCCTTTTCGATTGCCTGGGAACGTGCTTCCTTTTCTTCACCAGTCGTTGAGGCTAAGTTGTAGGCCTTGGTGACCTTACCATAGACCTTGATGTCCTCCTCTACCAACTCAGTCAACCTCTCTCGCAGGTCTTCGCTTCTTCTCAAAATTTTCTCTATCTCTTTTTCGCTTTTCCTGTAATTCTCCTTTCCAAGTGTGAAATTGGAAACCATGCTCAGAAGCCCCACTCCCAGTGCACCCACCAGAGCCACCACGCTTCCCCCTCCAGGTGCGGGAAGTTTGGCAGCCAAATCATCAAGATACTTTTCTAAACTTTCGCTTCTATAAATTTTCATAATCCCTCTATGGAATAATATTTGCTGCGGGCGATCACAAAGGTCGCCCCTACGCGAGCTATGAAAAGTTGGTTTGCGAGAAGCAATTAATTTCTTGCGTTACTAAATCTTTGCGAGCGAAACGGTGAAATTTCAATTGTCTGAGCCCCCGATGAAATCAGGGGGAGTTTTTGAAATTTAGCGAAGCGAGCAATAGATTTTGTTAGCAAGAAATTCCAGCGACGGGCAAACCTAACTCTTTATCTTCTAAGCGACTATCCCCACTTTTTACGGGCGACCACAAGGGCCGCCCCTACGCGACTTTTGCGGGTTCGATGAATCGAACCCCTACAATAGACCAGCTAACTCCAGGACTTTGGGAACTTTATCACCCCAACCGAGAGGCATGAGATGCACGCCCTGGCATATACCCTTTAGTTCTTTAATCAACCTGCCAGCAATTTCTACGCTCTTCTCTCCTCTCTTTTCTTTTTCTACTTTCTCCATCTCCTCAATAATCGATTCTGGAACATGTACTCCGCTAACGTTCTTATTCATATACCTCGCCATTCCTGCGGATTTCAGAAGAACAATTCCAGCCAGAACAGGGACGCCAAAGCCTTTAACCCTGTCCATAAACTGCGCAAACTTCTCGGGCTCATAGACTGCCTGGGTCTGGAAGAATTGTGCTCCAGCCTCTATTTTTTTCTCCATTTTCAATATTTGAGGCTCTATAGGTTCAGCACCCGGATTTACCACTGCTCCCACAAAGAACTCTGGCGGCTCTTTTTCCAACTTGTTACCCGCCATATCCTCTCCATTCTGTAATTTTTTTACTACTTGTAGTAGTTGGACCGAATCGAGATCAAAAACAGGCTTTGCTCCTGGATGGTCACCTAGTTTGGGATGGTCTCCTGTGAGGACGAGAAGGTTCCTGATTCCCAAGACAAAAGCGCTCAAGATATCCGACTGGAGCGCAAGACGATTGCGGTCACGACAGGTTATTTGAAAGACGGGCTCAAGACCCAAATCTATCAACAGATGGCAAGTAACCAAGGAACCTAACTTCATAACCGAACTCTGTAGATCAGTTACATTAACCGCTTCCACTTTACCCTTCAGGAATTCGGCTTCGTGAATTATTTCTTTAGTATCTATACCTTTAGGTGGCCCTATCTCTGAAGTCACTACAAATTTTCCCGAACTTAAGGCCTCTGAAAGCGCCGAAACCATTATTTTCCTCCCTTATGGTTGACAGGTTTAATAACTTTGACCCTAAAAAATCCTCATGCCATAAACAAACTATCTTTTATGCCGAAACTATCGACTTCCGAATAAACCGCCTTGAAAACTCACTTGCCTTAAATGAACTCCTCACGAAGGGCCCCGATGCCACGAACACGAATCCCATCTTTTCCCCTGTTCTTCTATATTCTTCAAATCTATTCGGTGGAATGAAACTACAAACTTCCAAATGCGATTTACTCGGCCGTAAATATTGTCCTATAGTCAGGATATCACAATCTATCTCTCTCAAATCCTCCATCACAGCCAAAATCTCGCCCTCTTCTTCTCCTAAGCCGAGCATCAGGCCCGACTTGGTATAGACATCCTGCTTGAGGACCTTTACCAATCTTAGCAGGGCAAGAGACCACTCGTAGGATGCCTCTGGCCTCACTTTTCGATAAAGGGATGGCACCGTCTCGATGTTATGTCCGACGATGTCGGGCTTCTCCTCCAGCACTTGCTCAATCGCTTTCCTACTCCCGCCAAAATCAGGTATGAGAACTTCAATAACTGCATCAGGATTTATCAGGCGAACCTCCTTTATCGTAGAGGAAAATTGGGTGGCTCCCCCGTCTTCCAGGTCGTCGCGACTAACTGAGGTGATTACCACGTGCTTCAAGCCCAAAATGTCTACCGCACGTGCCACTCTTTTGGGTTCTTCAAGGTCAACCGGTAAAGGATCCCCTTTAGCCAGAGCACAGAATCCGCAGCTCCTCGTACAAGTATTGCCTAAAATCATAAAGGTGGCTATAGATTCGGCGAAGCATTCATAGAGGTTCGGACAACGAGCTCCTTCACAAACAGTGTGTAGAGCCAAACTCCGAAGCAGATTTCTCACCTCATAGGGCTTATGTTTACCCCGGCAGTCATCACTAAGAGGAGGAGATAATCTCTTCACTATCCAAGTTGGTAACTTCCTTTCCATATTCCTCCATTTTCAGATTGAATACTTCTCCGAACTTTCCTATCAGGTGAGGGCGAACGCTTGCCGGCTCAATCGACCTACCCAATATCTCGCTGAGGGAAGTCACCATTTTGCCATCAAATCCGCAGGGCCTGATTAATGAAAAATAGGAAAGGTCGGGATTAACATTAAGAGCGAAACCATGGAAGGTGACCCAGCCTCTTATCCCAATTCCTATGGAAGCGACTTTTTTCCCTCTTGCCCAGACTCCTGTATAGCTTTCGATCCTCTCGGAATCTACCCCGTAGACTTTTAATGAGCTGATGACCACTTCTTCAAGATTTCTCAAATACCTTTTTATATTCTTCCCAAAGGACTTCAGATCGAGAATCGGATAGCCTACGACCTGCCCGGGACAATGAAGAGTGACATCACCTCCTCGGTCTATCTCAAAGACTCTAATTCCTTTTATTTGTAGAAGCTCTTCTGAGGCCAGGATATTATTTCTCTTACCTCTCCTTCCGATAGTCACAACCGGGCTATGTTCTAAGAGAATCAAAATATCGTTAATACTCCCCTCTCTTCTAAGTCTATGGAGTTTCATCTGCAAATCATAGGCTTTCTCATAATCAATCAATCCGAGGTTCACCACCCTGCATTTAATCATCGTTCGCATAATTCTCGTCTCCACTATTTCTTTAGTAAGTCTATAGCCTCTCCGTGAACATCATGCGCTGCTTCAAATATTGCCTCACTCAAAGTCGGATGGCCATGAGTAATTCTTTCTAAATTCTTGGTGGTAACTCTCGATTTAATGGCCATGCAAGCCTCACCTATAAGTTCAGTTGCCTCTGGACCGACTATATGCACGCCCAAAATTTCGTCACTTCTCCTATCCGCTACTATCTTTACCAACCCTACTCTTTCTCCCATAATAGTCGCCCGAGCATTGGCCAGAAACGGGAATCTCCCCACATCCACTTCATAACCCATCTCTTTCGCTTTCTCCTCAGTCAAGCCAACGCTCGCAACTTCGGGCATAGAATAGATACAATTTGGAATAACCCTGTAGTCAATTTTTGATTGGTTGCCCATCGCATTTTCGCTAGCAACAATACCTTCAGCCGAAGCCACATGGGCAAGAAGTACTCCACCCACCACATCTCCAATGGCAAATACTCCTGGGAGATTTGTTTCCATTCTTTCATTTACCAGTATTCTCCCCTTTTCCAGTTCAATTCCTGACTTCTCCAGACCAAAACCTTCTACATAAGGTTTCCTGCCCGTGGCAATCAGGACTTTCTCGGCAACTTTCTCTTCTAACCCACGAGGGGTGTCTATTAAAGTCTTCATCTTGCCATTATTGGGTTTAACCTCTCTAACTTTGACCCCTGTGTTTATTTCTATTCCAGATTTCACCAAAAATTTCCTTAGCTCGTCGGAGATCTCCTGGTCCTCGGTAGGAATAATCCGTGGCAAAAGCTCTACTATCGTGACTTTACTCCCGAAACTATTAAATATGGACGCAAATTCAACTCCAATTACCCCTCCCCCAACAATAAGGAGCGAAGAAGGAATATTCTCTAACTTGAGGGCCTGGTCGCTGGTTATCACATTCTTTTCATCTATCAAGATTCCAGGGATTTGAGCGGGAATAGAACCTGTAGCAACGATTAGCTTCTTAGCCGCAACTATTTCCACTGAACCGTCCTCTTTCTCAACTTCAATCTCAATCAATCTATCACCAATTCTCTCAGTCAACTTCCCTTTTCCCTTTATAACCTCAATGCCATGGCTTTTGAATACCTGAGCTATCCCACTAACAAGTTGTTTGACAATCCTTTCCTTCCTCTTATTTATGATAGAGTAATCTACCCTCACCTCTCCCAAGTTTATTCCAAACTCGGCTCCCTTCTTGACCGAATTCAGAAGGCGCGCACTTGCCAGAAGCGCCTTCGTAGGCGTACACCCTCTATTCAAACATGTCCCTCCCAGTTCATCCTTTTCAATCACTACCACTCTACCTCCTAACTGGGAAGCTCTGATTGCCGCCACATAGCCTCCGGGGCCGGCACCGATTATGGCGATATCATATCTTTCGCTTAAATTCATCTTTTTAGTTCTTAACCTGCAGTGTTAAGGTACGAGGCCTCATAATTTTTGAATAATCCTTTACCGATTGAATCGCTTTCATTTTATTAAGTTTTCCTCTCTTATTCAACTCTTCATAAATAAGTGCCCAGCCACAATCGCGCTCCCGATCAACTTCACATTTCCCTTCAGAGCTCCCACCGCAAGGACCGTTGAGAAGTCCCTTAGAACAGCGAGTAATCGGGCATATCCCACCTGTAACTTCCAGAAGACAATCTCCACAAAGACTGCACTTCTCCTCAAAATAACCCGGCCTTACCACTTCTCCAAGGAATAGCGTATTGCTTCCCGGGTAAACTGTCTTTGCCATCTTTACCCTCTCCGCGCTTTCTTTTACAGATTGGACCCCATTGCCACAGGCCATCACCAAAATAGCATTACTTGAAATGGCCTTATCTCTGTTAGCCTGGAAACTCTTCTTTACCTCCACGCTCTGGCAGGCTGGGTCTATCACTACCCAACCTGTCACCTCCTTACCTTGACTTTTCAACTTCTCTTCCATAGATTTAACTTCTTCTTCACCGCCAACTTTGCATACAGTCGCACACTGGGCACATCCCACAATAAATATCTTGTTCTCATCTTTTAAAAAGGAAAGGATTTCCTCTAATGGTTTCTGTTCTATTATTACCATTTTCTACCCCTTTCTAGCAGAGAATCTCGCCTTACGATTACAATAAATATTTAAAAGATAGTTTATGAAGAGTACTTGGAATTTCAGCCAAAAAACGAGGACAGCTTCTCCCTACCTTATACACCCTCGCCTACTCTTCTTCAATAATTCCTAAAACCTGCCCGGACTTTACCATTTCGCCTTCACCGGCAGAAATTTTGGCTAGGACTCCAGAAACCGGGGCCTCAACTTGAAAACTAGCCTTTTCCGTAGTGATCTCTACTAAGACTTCCCCTTTTGTTACCCTGTCTCCCTCTTCGCGATGCCAAAAAGAAACAGTCGCTTCTTCTACCTCCTCACCCATATCAGGCAAAATTATTTCCTTCATTAATCTTCCTCCGATCAATAGCCTCCAAAAGGGTTGAGCTTTTTGCAAAGGACTCTATGGCTAAAATTCCCCAAAGACAAGGACTTCTTAGAACAAACCAACTGTCTTTCCAGCCTTGTCTATATCGACTAATGTGGCGGCTGGAACTGATGGAAGCCCAGGCATTGTGCTCATAGCACCTAAGAGAGGATAAAGAAATCCAGCTCCTACTGATGCCCGGATATCTCGAATGGGTATTCTATAATGGCGAGGCACGCACTTTAGGTTAGGGTCGTGGGAAAGAGACAGATGGGTCTTCGCCATATTGATAGGCATCCTGCTATAGCCGAGCTTTGTGTATAATCTTATCTTCTCTTCAGCAAGAGGAAGATAATCTACTCCATCTGCCCCGTATATCTTCGTTGCTATTGTCTCAATCTTCTCCTTAATAGATGCTTCATCTGGATATAGGAACCGCATTTCATGTGGCTTACGAACCGCCGCCACAACCGCCTCAGCCAATTGGATGGCACCTCGGCCCCCTTTAGCCCAGCAATCTATTGGAATTGCATCTTCCGCTCCTGCTTGAAGAGCCTTTTTCCTTACTAATTCTATCTCTTTTTCAGTATCCGCCGTAAATCTATTAATAGCCACTACCGCCGGGAGTCCATGAATGTGGACGTTCTCTATCTGCTTGGCAAGATTTTCACAACCATTTTCTATAGCTTCCAGATTCTCTCTGGCTACCAACTTCTCGTCCAGCGGCACCCCCGGACGCACATTAAATGCCCCGCCGTGCATTTTCAAGGCTCTTATGGAAGCAACCACAACCGCACAATCCACTTTAATTCCGCTCTGCCTACACTTCACATTAATCAATTTTTCAAAACCACAATCCGCACCAAAACCGCTCTCTGTAACCACATAATCTGCCAGTTTAAGAGCTATCATATCAGCAAGCGCCGAATTATTTCCATGAGCGACATTGGCAAAAGGACCTGCGTGAACGAAAACAGGCGTATTCTCGGTAGTCTGTACTAGATTGGGTTTGATTGCGTCCTTCAATAGAACTGTCATTGCTCCGGCAACTTTGAGGTCTTCAGCAGTTACCGGCTTGCCATCATAAGTATAGCCAACCACTATCCTGGCCAGCCTCTTTCTCAGGTCAAATAGTCCTGTGGTGAGTGCAAGAATGGCCATAGTCTCTGTAGCAACAGTAATATCATACCCTGTCTCCCGGGGATAACCGTTCTCCTTACCTCCCAGTCCAATGACTATTTGTCTCAGTGCCCGGTCACTGACATCAACGCACCTACGCCAAGTAATACTGTGAGGGTCTATGTTTAGTTTATCACCGTGAAGGATGCTCGCATCCATCGCTGCGGCCAACAGATTATGTGCTGTCTCCACCGCATGTGCATCTCCGGTAAAATGCAGATTAATATTCTCCATGGGAAGAACCTGAGAGTAACCTCCGCCTGTGGCACCACCTTTAATTCCGAAAGTAGGACCCTTGGAAGGCTGTCGGGAAGTGTTACAGGCTCTCTTTCCTATGCTGGCCAAAGCCATTCCCAACCCGAGGGCAGTAACTGTCTTTCCCTCTCCCAAAGGCGTAGGCGTAATTGCAGTGACCGAAATAAGTCTTCCGCTGGGCCTATCTTTTAGTCTTTCCAGGATGTCGAGCGAGACCTTGGCCATATACCTTCCGTAAAGTTCGATCTCGTCTTCCCTGATACCGAGAATCTTTGCAACTTCGACAATGGGCTTCATTTTTGCCCTCTGGGCGATCTCCAAATCACTTAACATCTCCTATCCTCCCTTCCAGAAATCTAACCATATTCCACAGAGTCCTATTCACCGGCGTCGGTACACCTATTCTCTCGCCTTCAGAAACTATTGCACCGTTAATATAATCTATCTCCGTTCTCCTTTTTCTCATTATATCTTGCAACATAGAAGAAATGTTCTCTTTAGAAACCCGACATTGCTCTTCCACTTTCTCGTACAGCCTCCTGTAAGGTAGTTTGATGCCATTCCTGAGGGGAACTTGCATAGCCTCCTCTACCAATACTTTCATGGTTTCTCTTAAATAAGGAGATTCCAGCAATTGTCCATTTCTCACTCTCATAATGGCGGTCAGGGGATTAATAACTGCATTGACCATAAGCTTATCCCATAAAGTCCCCTCTATATTATCGGAAATTTCAGTTTCTATGCCCGCATTATTGAAAATATCCGAAATACATCTCACTCTCTTACTCTCCTTGCCCCCGATTTCCCCAACCACCGTCTTTCCAAAACCCGCATGTCTTATTCTTCCCACTCTTATGACAGTGGCACCTTGACAGGTTACCCCCGCAACGACTCTTTCTTCTCCTACGATTTTACCTATCTTCTCAACGTTTCCCAGCCCATTTTGCAGGGTTAACCAGACTGTATCCTCTCCAGCCAGGGGCAGAGAGTTCCTGCTAGCTTCTTCTGTATCGTAGGCCTTAACTAAGATGATAACCAAACCGCAGGGACCCACTCTGGAAGGGTCTGTTGTTGCTCTTATCCTTATTATCTCCTCTTTAGTCCGCTTTGGTTTAGGGGCTCCGCTCTTTTCAATAATCAGCCCCTCTCTATCTACTTTCTCTGCCCTTTCTCTATGATTATCAAGTAGCCAAACATCCTCCCCTTCTTTGGCAAGCATTCCACCAAATAACCCACCCATTGCCCCGGCACCAACGATTCCTATCTTCATTTCCTGGTCCCAAATGTACCAACATCTTCGGCATGGTTTGTGAAAATTTTCACAAATTTTGAGTTTTTAAAAATAGACGAGACCACTTACGGAATTCTATAAAATTAATTTTTCGTTTGTCAAGTAATTAAGAATTGAGGAGGAAGGTAATCCTGTTCTATGCATACCAAAGTCCTGAGCTTTTTCTGGGGTCAACGAAGAACTTATCTTGCCTTTACGATTCTTTCGGGTAGGGTGAATTCATCACCTCCCACATGCAAAAGAGGTCTTGCTTTTAGAGGCCGATACTTCCCCTTTACTAAGAGTCCTCTTCTCAATTCTACATCCACTATTCTTCCTACCACAATTAGGTGGTCTCCTTGTGGATATATCGCTTCCAGTTTACATTCAAATTGAGCTAGCGCTTCGGCCACCTTTGGGGACTTTATTTTTCTTGATCTTTTCTCAGTAAGGCCTGCTTTTTCAATCTCGCTAATGCCTTTGGGAAAATCCTTGCCACAAATCCAGAGCTGGTTCAACATACCCACACTGGGGATATTAACTGCAAAATTCCCTGTCTCCCTGATATTGGACACTGTATGGTGTTCGGGATCTGAGGCAAAGGCAATCATTGGCGGCTCCACTGAAACAGGCATTACGAAACTAAATGGAGCTGCGTTAGAAATACCCTCTTTATTTACTGTGGAGATTAGAACCACAGTCCTGGGAGCCAAGAGCCTGTACCAATTAGACAATTCTATCTTCATAATTGCCCCCTTAGAATACTGTCCTCAACAGGTTAAATGTAAAGCAGCGATAGTCTTACTATCTTTGAAAAGCCGATTATACGCATCGCAAGCCTTCTTGGTCGTATCTACCACTAATCTAATCCCTTTGGAAGTCACATAGTTTTCTACTTCCCTGGGCACTTCCATCAGCCCGGAAGCTCCGGTGCCAATAATTAGAATCTCTGGCTTCTCTTCTATAACCCTTTCAATATCAGCTACTTGCAGTCGGTGCCCTTCCTTTCTCCACCAGGTACTGTCAATGTGGTCGGGATAGATTATGACATCTGATGTGTACTCCTTACCATCAACAACTACCTTGCCAAAACTATACAGTTCTATCATATCTTTTTCCTATTAAAGTCTAAAAGGCTTGCGATATAAAATCTTTTGGTCTTCTCCTTTTTATGTTGAAGTAGTATAGAATGGCATCAACTATCCTCATTGACGCCTTCCCATCCCCATATGGGTTAGTAGATTTAGCCATCCTCTCATATATCTTTCTATTGCTGATTAATCTACAGGTTTCTCTAAATATTCTCTCCTTAGACAGGCCAACGATTCTTACTGTACCAGCCTCTACCCCTTCCGGCCTTTCGGTAACTTCCCTCAAAAGTAAAACTGGCTTACCTAAGGAGGGTGCCTCTTCTTGCAACCCTCCGGAGTCAGTTAGAACTAAGAAGCACCTACTCATCAGGTTTATGAAATCCAGGTAGTCCAGTGGCCCAGTAAGATGAATGCGAGGAGAGCTTCTTAGCATCTTATGTGCAATTTTTCTCACATTGGGGTTTAGATGGACAGGATAGACAATTTCCAAATCGTTGTGTTTCTGGACGAGCTGTCTAATACTTAGACAGATGTTTCTAAGCGGAATTCCCCAATTTTCCCTGCGATGGGCAGTAACTAAGACTATTCTTTTCCTTTGGAAGTCGATCCTTTTCAATACAGAGTTCCTGAACCGATGTGGCCTTTTTAAGGCCAAATTGAGAGCATCAACCACCGTATTTCCAGTCACAAAAATGGACTCATTGGCTATGTTCTCTTTGAGGAGGTTTCTTTTGGCTGTTGGAGTGGGAGCGAAATGGAGATCGCATAAAGCATCTGTCAGGAGCCTGTTCACCTCTTCAGGATAAGGATTGAATCTGTTATGAGAGCGTAGCCCTGCCTCTATATGGCCCACGGGGACTTTCTGATAAAAAGAAGCCAATGTGGCTGCAAATGTTGTCGTTGTATCCCCCTGGACAAGGACGAAATCCGGATTTTCCCTCTTGATTACCTCTTCCAATCTGATAAGCGAACTCGTAGTAATATGATACAGAGTTTGGGACTCTTCCATTATATCTAAGTCGTAATTGGATTGGAGATTGAAGAGTTTCAGAACCTGATCCAGCATCTGTCTGTGTTGAGCCGTGACCACAACTACGGTTTTGAAGATATGTCTCTTCGTTTGTAGTTGTTTCACTACTGGTGCCATTTTAATAGCTTCAGGTCTTGTGCCGAAGATACAGATTATCTTTTTCATGTAAAATCCTGACTATAGAAAAAATGCCGCGGATCACTATTTGGAATTTCCTAAAGGACAGTCAAAATAATTGCCACCAAACCAAATCCGCCAGAAATCCCATACATCAAGAGAACAGTTCTTTTCTGGCCCCACCCGTAACCCAATAAGCGATGGTGAATGTGTTCCATGTCTGCTTCGAGAAGGGGCCTTCTCCTCCTCAATCGTCGTAGAATAGCGAGTAGAGTGTCAAGTATAGGAAGACCTATTATCATAATCGGAACCAAAAAGGCAATTGCTGCTACAGTCTTCAACCTTCCTATTATTGTAATCGTCCCTAGAACAAATCCGAGAAACATGCTGCCGGTGTCGCCCAGAAAGATTTTTGCCGGATGGAAATTGTATATTAGAAACCCAGCCGTGCTCCCCACCAACGCCACCGCCATAACGGCCACAAGTTCCTGTTTCCAGATAATTGCTAAATTGCTCTGCCGGCCAATCTGAAAAAGATTGATAACAAAAAAAGTAACTGAAGCAATTATGACTATTCCTGCAGCTAAACCATCAAGTCCATCGATCAAATTGATAGAGTTAACAAAGCTAACTATCCAAACGATTGTTAGTAGAATACTCAGGCATCCCGAAAATTCAAGGTATATTTTACCAAAGGGATTGCTTATTCCGCCTATTCTTATTCCATACCAGACCATAACTAAGGCCACAATAACCTGACCAAGCAACTTAGAAATCGCACTTAGCCCACTCTTATCATCAATGAGCCCCAAGAAAATAATAATTGTTCCTCCGACAAATATTCCTACTAAATACCTTTGAACCATAATGTTGGGGTCCAAAAGAAAAATACGAAAGCGGTCGTTGAAAAGATAATTTAGAATCACGGAACCCCAAATGGCAAGGTAAATGGCTAAGCCACCCCAAGAAGGAATTAAAACCCGGTGCACTTTTCTTTGGTTAGGTATATCCACTGCACCAAACTTCCCGGCAAACCTACGGATGAGAGGCGTTACAAGGGAAGAAATCATTGCAGAAATGAGAAAGATAAGAATATAAGAGGTAAGCCTCATGCTATGCAGGAAATGGAAAGTTATTGTATCTATGGGTTAACCCAACTATTCCTTTCTCAGTCTATTCTTATATAAAGGAAATCTTCTCGTCAATTTACCTACTTCTTTTTTCAAACTGGCAAGATAAGTATCATCGTAACGATGTTCGAGAGCGTCTGACATCATCCCGGCAATTATCTCCATCTCCTCTTCTTTCATCCCTCTGGTCGTCAGGGCGGGCGTCCCCAACCGAATCCCGCTGGTCACAAACGGCCTCTCGGGGTCGTGGGGGATACTGTTCTTATTAACCGTAATGCCCGCTTTGTCCAAAACTTCTTCAGCCACATCTCCTGTTAGTCTCTTATTCCTCAGGTCTACCAGCATCAGGTGTGTATCCGTGCCTCCAGAAACAATCTTAAAGCCCCTCCTAATCAGTCCTTCAGCGAGAGCCCTGGCATTTTTCACTATTTGAGCCTGATATTCTCTAAATTGAGGCGTAAGAGCCTCTTTAAGGGCCACAGCCTTTGCGGCAATAACGTGCATTAGAGGACCTCCCTGTATTCCAGGAAAGATATTTCTGTCTATAACCGAGGCGTATTTCTTCTTACACATCACCATTCCCCCTCTCGGTCCGCGAAGCGTCTTATGAGTCGTAGTAGTTACAAAGTCGGCATAAGGAATTGGCGAAGGGTGAAGCCCCGCAGCAATCAACCCGGCTATATGGGCAACGTCCGCCATCAAATAGGCTCCTACCCTGTCACAGACTTCCCGGAATTTCCTAAAATCGATAATCCTCGAATAGGCGGATGCCCCAGCAACAATCAATTTTGGCCTATGTTTAATGGCGAGCCTTCTCATCTCACGGTAATCTATAAGTCCTGTTTTCTTGGATACGCCTATCGGCACGGTCTTAAAATATTTTCCGGAAAAACTTGTAGGATGACCGTGGGAAAGGTGTCCCCCATGCAATAAGTGCATGCCCATAATTGTATCCCCCGGGTCAAGGACAGAAAAGTAGACCGCCATATTTGCCTGCGTTCCGGAATGGGCCTGAACGTTCACGTGCTCGGCACCGAATAATTTTTTGGCACGCTCAATCGCCAAAGATTCAACAACATCATAATATTCGCATCCTCCATAGAATCTATGGCTGGGATAACCCTCCGCATACTTGTTGGTCATCACTGACCCTTGAGCCTCCAGAACTGCCTCAGAGACAAAGTTTTCAGAAGCAATCAACTCAAGATTTTCCGCTTGCCTTCTAGTCTCCATGTAGATCGCTTTGTAAACCTCTGGGTCAAATTGTTTCAAGCTTGGCATCTTCTTCTCCTTGTATAGTATTCATGGTTCTTGAGTAAACAAATTTTTAGATATACATAGATGTCTTTAGTCATGGCAATCCAGGATAGCACTCTCGTCAAAGCCCGATTATGGTGTTACTCTTCGATCTTCTCCACTATTTTCAACAAATATCCCTTAATCTCTTCCAGGCGCTTTCGATAAACCTCTTCCGGCTGACCAATAGGGTCGGGAATATCCAGGTTCTCTTTTTCGCCAGCAAACTCTTTCAACAAAAATGCTTTATTTTTTACTTCCGGGGCTATCTCCAGAATAGCTTCTTTGTGTCTTTTCTCCATTACTAAAATAAGGTCAGCGTCTCTAAGCACCTCGGAATCAATCGGAGTAGGTCTATGGCATGAAGGTTCTATGTCCTCTTCTTTCAAAACTTTTTCAAGTATCCCTGAAATACCATATGAAGGGAGAGCAGCAATCCCGGCAGAACTCACCTTGACATTCTCTATTCCCTTTTCTTTTAGCATCTTCTTCAATAGTTCCTGCGCCATCACGCTCCGGCAGGTATTGCCTGTACATACAAAAAGAACCTTCTTATCCATTCCAGTGTTCATCCCTTTATCGCCTTTCTCAGTTCTTCTTCTCCTATACATCCCTTCCTTATCACTTTGAAAGGACGACTAGTAACATCCGCGACGGTAGATACCATTCCGAGGGTCGCCTCACCGCCGTCGATACTCAAATCGACTTCTCTTAGTAGTCGCTTTTCTATTCCTTTAATTCTTATATTCTCCCTTTTTCCTGAGATATTGGCGCTTGTCGCAGCCAATGGTCCGGCTCCTCTAATCAGCCCAAGAGCTATTCTATGGTCTGGCATTCTCAGGGCAATTGTGCCATACTTCTTTGAAGTCACCACTAAGGTCAAAGGACCTGGCCACAACTTCTTTACCAGTTTCCTCATTTCGTTAGATATCTTATCAGCGAACTTTCCTGTTTCTTTTTTGAAGCCGACTAACAGGACTAAAGGTTTCTTGCTCGACCTCTTCTTTATCCTGTAAATTCTTCTCATTGCTCTGGGAAAGCGAATACTTGCTCCTAACCCATAGACTGTATCCGTAGGAAAAATCACAAGACCCCCTCTCTTGAGAACGGCCACGGCTTCTTGAATCTTTTCCCTCTCAGGCTTTTCCGCATTAATCTTGATTATTTTTCCCATCTATAGATTATGGTTTGCTTCCCTCTTTAGTCGTCTCGCTTTCCGAAAGCAAATTCAAAAGTTTTGACCCTTCAGAGGATTGAACCGCCACAGGACTCAGGAGATCTAATTTTCAAACTTTCCCGAAACAGATACTGCTTTCTTTTTACTATGTCATATAGCATGAATTTATTTTTACATAATCAGGAGACAAATCGCAGGTATAGACCTTGGTTTCGGCAATCCCCTTTTTCAAATCTACCACTATCTCCAATTCTTTCTTACCCAATAGTTGCCTGGCCTTTCTTTCCGAATAAGACCCGGGCTCCCCATTTTTGGCCACCTGTAACCTGCCGAAATAGATATCTATCTTTTGAGGGTTGACTTTTATTCCTGAGGAGCCAATTGCTGCCATCAGCCTTCCCCAGTTGGGATCCCCTCCGTATAGCGCCGTCTTGACCAAAAGAGATGTAGCAATATGTCTTGCAATATTTTTTGCATCCAGAGCAGTCTTTGCATTCTTGACTATTATCCTGACCAGTTTCGTTGCCCCCTCGGCATCCCGGGCTATTAGCTCCGCCAGCTCCATCATCACCTGATTGAGATTATTATTGAACCGCAGGAAGTCACTATCTCGGCCATTTATGACTCTATTACCAGCCTGACCATTAGCGAGGATCATAACTGAATCGTTGGTACTTGTGTCTCCATCAATAGTGAGCGAATTAAACGACCTTTCAGCTGAAGTAATCAATGACTTTTGTAACAATTTCCTATTTATTCCTACATCAGTAATTATGAAACAGAGGAGAGTAGCCAGATCAGGATGAATCATCCCCGCGCCCTTGGCCAATCCACATATCACTCCCTTCTTACCATCTTGAAGCGAAAATATCCTATTTACTATCTTGGGGGTAGTATCGGTGGTCATAATAGCTTCAGCAAAAAACTCAGGCCTGGGATAACTTCCCAAAGCCCGTACTATTTTTCGAATACCTTCTTTGACTCTTTTCATAGGGAGGAATCGACCAATTACACCTGTAGAAGCAAGTAGAACATCTTCCTTCCTTATACCCAGTTGAGAAGCCAATTGATTAGCCATAATCTTCCCATCTTCCATTCCTCTCATTCCAGTGCATGCGTTTGCGCAACCCGAATTGGCAAGAATCGCTTGCGCCCGACCATCCCTCAAGTGTCTTTTAGAGATTACCACTGGAGCTGCCTTTACCCTATTTTTAGTAAAAAGCCCGGCAGCCACACAAGGAGTTTCTGAATAGATGAGAGCCATGTCTCTTTTTTTTCCATCTCGTATCCCGGAACTAATTCCAGTTAGAAAAAAACCCTTTGGCAGAAATAGTTTATCTTTCATAATAAAACGAGAAGCCGGATTAGAGACCCGGAGAACTTTCTCTAAACCAACGCCTCCTCTTCCCTGAATCCACACATCAAGTTCATATTCTGTACAGCCTGTCCAGAAGCACCCTTAACCAAATTATCGATCGCTGTAATGATAATTAGCCGATTAGTGCGTTTATCAAGCATAAGCCCTATCTCACAAAAATTTGTTTCCACGACATCCTTTACTTCCGGAAAACTATATTTTGGCAGAACGCGCACGAACCTTGCTTTTGAATAGTATTCCTCATAAAGCGACCTTGCTCTATCGAAAGAAACTTTCCGTTTAAGATTAACATAAATTGTGGACAAAATCCCACGGTCCATTGAAACCAAATGAGGAGTAAAGGAAATAATTATCTTTTCCTTGGAAATTTTTGACAGTTCTTGTTCTATTTCTGGAATGTGTCTATGCGTGCCGACATCGTAGGCCGCCAGATTCTCGTGGCACTCACTGAAATGGTAAGCAATATCCAATTTTCTTCCTGCGCCAGATACTCCCGATTTGGCATCCACAATTATGGAATCCCCTTCGCCCAATCCGTGAGCCAGAAGAGGAGCAACTCCCAGGATTATGCCCGTCGGGTAGCAACCTGGATTCGCTACAAGAGAGGCTTTCTCTATCTCCTTTCTGTAAATCTCCGGTAATCCGTAAACCGCTTTTTTAAGAAGTCGGGGATAGAGATGTTCAAACCTATACCATCTCTTATACAGAGATTTGTCCCTTAATCTATAATCGGCTGAAAGGTCTACGACTCTCTTCCCTCTTTTCAGAAACTCTGCTACTGGCTTTTGAGATTTACCATGGGGAAGGGCAAGAAAAACAAGGTCTGAATCTCTTGCGACTTTATCGATATTCGGCTTTTCAAACCTCTTCTTTATGAACCAGGAGAGGTTTTTATGAACCTCTGAAATTCTCTTTCCCCTGTATGTTTCCGAAGTGAGGTGAGCAATTCCCACCCTGGGATGTTTAAGGAGGACCCTTATCAGTTCCCTTCCCGTATAACCACCGGCTCCCAGAATACTTACTCTTATCATCAAACTTCCCCCGTGCTAATAGAGTGTCAGGTTTCCCTTGCCACCCAATTTGAGTATTGCAAAACTTACGGCCTTCATAAAGAAAGCGAAAGTACTGTCAGAAGGATAAAGCCGAGAGGGATAAATATAGAAACCACAGTAAATAAGAGAATTGGCGTCAAAAGGATCAAAAAGGCCTCAAAACTGGAAGAGGAATAGACTTCTTTAATACCAGCCAGGAGAAGGAAAAAATACCAGACGAGGAGACCAACGATAAAAATAGAGTGAAAAAAGATTCTGGCTCTAAATAATCCTTCCACCATCAAGACAATGGGAGTAATAAAAATAAATGGGAACGACGCCAATCCGAGACTAACGAAAAGATCTACTACCCTGCCCTTTTTCCCAAAAACTTCGGCGAAGAAATGGAGAATTCCCGCATCAACTATCCAAATGGAAGTAAAGATAATTGTAATGAAAATGAGATTGTAAAATAAGGTAATTCTTCCCGCCCCAGTAAATCTGGATATCAATAGAGTGGCTCCGGTAGCAAGACTAACTCCTGACAGAACAACAACGGCCACAAGATAAATCCATGGCCTAAGCTCTTTAGCTCGATTGAATGCCCTCGCTGGATGAGTAGCTAAATCGTAGAGAAACTCTGAATGTTCATTTCCCATAATTCTCTGGTAAATGCGAGTCTACTGGAGAATATATTCTAATCTTACCGAATTTCCGTCCATTAAATCTTCCAGAGTATCTATCCTGAGGCGGCTGGAGAAGATATCGAAAATTATGGAGACTGGCTTCGGCAACTCAATGACTTTGGGTTCGCCTGGAATGCCACCAAGTCTACCTGCAAGTCCAATGGCATCCTGGAGATTACCAATTTCATCAATCAGACCCAAATCTTTTGCTTGGCGTCCCGTAAAGACTTGTCCCTGGGCAATCTTCTCGGCTTTACTTTTTTCCATATTTCTGCCCTCAATTACCACCTGGAGAAACTGGTCGTAGGCATCGTCTATCAACCCCTGTAGGAGTTTCTTCTCCTCCGATGTCATATGTCGAGATGGTGAACCGATGTCTTTATGCTTACCCCTCTTTATAACCTCTATTTTAATTCCTACTTTACGAAATAACTCTTCCATATTACCAACGCTCATTACTACCCCTATGCTCCCGGTAACGGTTCCGGGATTTGCCACAATTTTATCTGCGGCACAAGCAATATAATACGCCCCTGAAGCTCCTACATCGCCCATGGAGACAACAACTTTTTTCCCTTGTTTCCTTAACTTATTTACCTCCTCATAGATTTCCTGAACTGCGCCAATGCTTCCGCCGGGACTATTGACCCTTAAGACCACTGCCTTTACATTTGGAATCCTACCTATCTTTCTCAACTGACCGATAATCCTATCGGCTCCAGGTAAAAAGCGACGCCATCCGGATTCCCCTTGCGAAACAGACAATGGCCCATAAAGATAGACTACCGCCACTCCCTCTTTTCTAGCCAAAAGCCGGGGCTTTCCCTCAACAGTTTTCTCCAAAATAAGATATATACCCATTATGACGGAAAGAACACATAGAAAAAGAATAACTGCAACCACCAAATTTTCCTTTTTCATATTCCTCTCCTACGATAATTGACTTTATTATATTCCAATTATCCAAATTTGTCAAATCGTATTTCTCGGATTTGCCCCAGAAATTTCATGCTTTTTCAAAAAAAAGCGGAAGCATAGGACGCCTTGCTTCCGTGAAAGTATACCTCGTCCTTACGACGATACTTATCTTTTTGAAAATTGGAATCTTTTTCTTGCTTTCGGCCTTCCGGGTTTCTTTCGCTCGACCATACGGGGGTCGCGAGTCAATAACCCCTCCTTTCTCAAAACCGACCTCATCGATCCGTCAATCTCAGCCACTGCCCGGGAAATCCCAAGCTTTATTGCGCCTGCTTGCCCGCATTTACCTCCACCTGAGACATTTACGCAAACATCGAATTTATTTACCAGATTCGTTAGTCTTATAGGCTCCATACAGGAATCCCTGAGGCCGGGCAAACCGGAAAAGTACTCATCCAAAGGCAAGTTATTGATTACGACCTTTCCGCCCCCGGGTTTCAGCGTAACCCTGGCGATAGATGTCTTCCTTCTACCTACAGCCCAAATCTCTGTCATCTCAACCATATGCCATTTCCCCTTAATGAAAACTAATCAGTTCCCCTTCCAATTTTCAATATTTGAGGTTTCTGCGCTCCGTGTGGATGTTCATTGCTTCTATATATTTTTAATTTAGTAATCAATCTATTACTGAGTCTATTCGGCGGCAACATTCCCTTAACAGCCAATCTAATTGCCTTTTCTGGGTTCTCTGCCATGAGTTTATCGTACCGGGTAAATTTTGCGCCACCCGGATAGCCCGAGTAAGTAAAATGGAATTTCTGTTCCAATTTTTTCCCGGTAAGCTTAACCTTTTCGGCATTGATAATAACCACATAGTCTCCCATATCCACATGGGGAGAAAATACAGGCTTCGCCTTTCCTCTTAATAACTCGGCAACCCTTGTTGCCAATCTTCCCAAGACAAGGCCAGAGGCGTCGATTAGATACCATTTTCTTTCTACATTATCTCTTTTGGGCACAAATGTGTTCGTTTTCACTCTTGCTCCTGAGAAAACCACCCCCATCCGGAAAAAAGGTATAAAACTACGGAATTTCCGGATGGGGGCCTCCGTGTATACCAAAAATTGGAAAATTACTGAAAAACGATCGGTTACCTTCTATTCTTTTTTTGAAGGGTAAAGCTCAAGCGCTATGGCCAAACCCAAGCAATAACCCGCAAAGAATAGGTAAGTACGGGGAGCCAACACTAGTTGCCCTGGACCCAACCTAGCAATAATTCCCAATACCAGGCTGACCAAGCTAACAACGATTGCCAGAACAATTAATGTCTTCATCTACTACCCCCTTTCAAGCAGACCCGAACCTTCTCTTCTCTACCTTGTCTGCCGGATGGTTTAATAATTAGCAAAAATGGGACCTTTTGTCAACTCTTTTTTCCAAGTATCTGAAAAAGTCTCACTTTCTTTTGTAGGGGTTTGATTTATCAAACCCGTTATCGTCGGGCTCAATAAATTGAGCCCCTACATAAAACGTACAATTTTGGACTTTTTCAGAGACCTTTTTTGAAAAATCCTGGCTCCCAGAAATTTGAGGTCTAAATAGATTTGTCAAGAAAAGGTTTTAGAAGGAGATTGGACGTGACTGGAAAACGAAGTGACAGAACGACACTCGGAGGGGCAACGAAACTAGGCAGCCTTAAACAATCAAAGAATTTTCTTAATGCCTTCTCTACGCCTGAGACTTGTGCCAATTCTCTGCACCACGATATCAACTCTTCGATTCATTGCTCTATGTTCCTCAGTATCGTTATCAACAACAAACTGATACTCTCCGTATCCCGCAGATGATATGCGTCTCGGTGGGAAATTTAGCGTTTCCAGTAGATAGCGAGTCACATTTGTAGCCCTGGCCGTGGATAGTTCCCAGTTACTGGGAAATTTGCTCTTCAATTCCGGGCCAATGGGCACATTATCAGTATGTCCTTCAATTCTCACGTTATTCGGCACATCGATAATCTCTCTGGTGAGGTCTCTGAGGATATTTTTCGCTTCCTCGTAAATCTCAGCCTTTCCACTATCAAACATCAACTTCTCCCTTAAAGAAACAACCAGTCCCTTCTCATCGATCGCTAAACCAATATAGTTCTCCAACCTATTTTCTGAAATATATGTCTCCAGTTTCTTTCTCAGATTTATCAGCTGTAGTTCATTCATAGCGCTCGCCAGGGCGAACATCATAACGAAAAATATCAAGACCTGGGTCATTAAATCTGAATAGGTCAGAAGCCACGTAGGCGAAGGTTTTCCAACCTGTATTTCTCCATGTTCTCGCCGACGGACACCTGGTAGAAAAGCCATTGTCTCTCTCCCCAAGATAAATCAGATAGCTTCTACCTTTTCTCCCACTTTTCTCACTGTTGTTTTCTTCCTCAATTGTGGAGCTAGATAGGCCTTCAGTTTGGCTTCCATAACGCTCGGAATCTCACCTGCCTGCAAGGAAAGAACTCCCCTGATAATAACTTCCTTTATAAAAATCTCATCTTCGCTTCTTCGCTTCAGTTTCCCTGCAATGGGTAGGAAGAAGAGGTAGCCCGCCACTGCCCCATAGAAAGTTGTCAATAAGGCTACCGCCATACCGGCGGCAATCTGGCTCTGATCCTCAAGCCGGGCAAGCATCATAATTAGTCCTATGATTGTTCCGATCATTCCAAAGGCAGGAGAGTAAGTCCCCAAAGTTACGAAAATCTCTTGCCCGATTAGGTGTCTTTCCCGAATGAAAGTTATCTCGGTTTCCAGTTCCGTGCGGATTCTCTCGTGGTCCGCACCATCTATGACTAATTGCACACCCCTTTTCAGAAAATCATTATTTACATTATTTAACTCTTTCTCAAGTTCTAATATCCCTCGTTTGTGAGCTATCTTGGTGAAATTTAGGAACTGGTTGATTAACTCAGTGGGATCTTCCTCCTTCTCTGTTAGGACCTTCTTCGCAATTTTGAAAACTCCCAGAACCTGCTTCATAGGGTAATTGACCAGCGTTGCGGCAAACGCACCCCCAAAAGTAATGAATAACGAAGATATGTCAAAAAACCCCTTTAATCCACTACCTCCCGCCCTCATCACAATGGCAACAGCAATGAGGCCGATTCCGCTAGCCACTCCCAGGATAGTGGTAATGTCCATTTCTCCCCCTATCCTTCCCTGTCGCTTTTCATTTATTTCTTCCAGTCCTTAATTCTTTTCTGGTTTACCAGGCGTCGGTATTCTATTATTTTTTCAATAACCTCTGAAACCGTATCTTTTACAATTATCTTATTTCCTGTAACCATAGAAATAGTTGTGTCCGGCTTAGCTTCTACTGTTTCAATGAGCTCAGCGTTTATGACTACTTCTTCACCGTTTATCTTCTTCACTCTAATCATTTACAATCTTCCAAAATCACCAAAATTATGTTTCCAAAATCGATATCTATTCACTGCTTACAGGCTTATTCAACCACTGCCAAAATTTCCTCACAATGCCTCGCTTAGCGCTTGCTAACTGGTTCTTAAGTTCTTCCTCCTTTCTTTTATCTTCGGCCCTAAGTCGTGCCTGCCTCTCCGCAATCTCGGCAAGCACCTGCGTGGCTTCCTTCTCTTTAATTAACTCTGTTTCCAACTCTTTTACCCTTCTCTCTTTCTCACCCAGCTTCTGCACCAGTGCCATTTCCTTCTCCGCTATCTTGGCCTTTATTCCTTTTAGTTCTTCTTCCTTTCTCTTAATCATCTCTTCCTTATCCTGAAATTTGTCTTTCTCTTTTTGCAATTCCTCTTCGAAGTCTAACTCAATTTTTATCATTCTTTCTTTGAGCGAGCGGATTTCTCCTTCCTTTTTTTCCAACTCCTTTCTTACCTTCTCTATATTCTCCTGGCCTTCTAAATATGAAATTTTCAACTGTTGTTCTCTTTGAGCCACCTCCATCCTCAATGCTTCCACTTCTTCCTCTTTTTCTTTAAACTTTGTTTCATCTATTCTTGACTCCTCCCTTAACCTCCGCTCAAGCTCTTCCGTCTTCCTTTCAAGTTCCAATCTCGCTTCTTCCGACTGCTTCTTCTTCTCTTCTACTTCGGCTTCAAGCTCTTCCTTTCGCCGGGAAATCTCTTCCTGCGTCTCTTTTATCTTCTGTTTTATTTCATTATTCTCTTCTTCTTTTGCTTTTAGCCTTTCTTCCCATTGCAATTTCTGATCTTGTAATTCCTTTTCCAGCCTATCCTTTATCCTTTGCAGTTCCTTTTCTCTTTCCTCATAGAGAGCCTTAAGTCCCGCTTCCTTACTCGCCATCTCTTCTTCCTTGGCTCTCATCGTTTCTTCCATCCTCTCCTTTTCCAAAACCTTCTCACGGCCCGCTAAGTTTTCCATCTTTTCCAAAAGTTCTGCCTCCAATTTCTTGACCCTCTCTTCCATTCCTTCTCTTATCCGATCTACCTCAGTCTCTTTCCTTTTTCTTTCATATTCAAGTTCTTTCTCTTTCTGCGCTATGAGCTCCCCAAACGAGCTCACCAACTCCCTCTGTCTTTCCAGTTCCTTCTCCAATAGTTTTAGTTCTACCTCTTTCCTTTGAAATTCCTCCTTCAGCAGGCTCTCCGGCTCAGAAGCCTTCATAGAGGATACATATTTTTGTTCCTCTACTTTACGATTCAGCTCATTTAGTCTGTCTTCAAGAAATTCTCTTAACCTCTGTATTCTCTCTTCGAGCCTTCTCCTCTCTTCTTCAAATTCGTGCTCTTTATTTCTGAATTCCATTCTTACCAGTCTATATTCATCTCCTCGATCAATAAATTCTTTCTCCCACATTTTCCTTTCCTCCTGGAGTTTCTTCTCTAACTCAACAAGTCTTTCTTCCTTTCTCCTCAACTCCTCTTCAGTCTTTGCCCTTATTTCCTCGCTATTCTTCATATTCTTCTCTAAGTTTTCTCTCTCCCTCTCCAGTTCCCTTTCCAAATTTTGGAGCCGACCGTTAAGCTCTTCCTCTTTCTTGGCCCTCTCCAATTTCAAATTTTCTATTTCCTTACTGAGCTCTATCTCGAGTCTATTTTTTTCCTCATCTTTAGCCTTAAGTTTATCCTCCTTCTCCTCCACTTTCTGGGATAAGACCCTTTTCTCCTCTTCCATTTTCTCCCTTATTTCCTTTATCTCACTTTCCAGGTGTCCCCTTGAGATGTTCGCTTCTTCCTCTCTCTTAACTCTTTCAACTTCAATCTCCTCTACCCTCTTCTTAAACTCCCCCTCTATCCTGCTCTTCTCCTCTTCCCTAGCCCTCAGCCTGACCTCAAACTCCGCTTTCACTTCTTCAATTAAGGCCTTCGCCCTTTCCAGCTCCCTCTCCTTCTCCTCCACCTTCTGGGAGAAAACCTTCTTCTCCTCTTCCATTTTCTCCCTTATTTCCTTTATCTCACTTTCCAGGTGTCCCCTTGAGATGTTCGCTTCTTCCTCTCTCTTAACTCTTTCAACTTCAATCTCCTCTATCCTCTTCTTAAACTCCCCCTCTATCCTGCTCTTCTCCTCTTCCTTAGCCCTCAGCCTAACCTCAAACTCCGCTTTCACTTCTTGAAATTCTCGTTCCTTATCTTCTAACTTCGCCTTACCTCTTTTCTCTTCATTTTCTAACTCTTCCTTTATATGCTTCACTTTCTCTTCTAGTTCAACTATTCTATCCCTTAAACTTCTCTCAATCTCTACCTTTTCTGTCTCTTTTTCCTTAAGCTTCGTTTCCCAAGCTCTCTTTTGAAATTCCAGAGTATCCGATAGCGTTTCTTTTTCTACTTGCCGATTCCTCAATTCCTTTTCGAGCCGAATCTTCTCATTCTCTAATTCCGCCTCTTTTGCTTTCAGTTTTGCTTCCCATTCTGCTATTTGTAACTCCATACTCTTCTTGAACCGAGAAATTTCATCCCTTGAAGAGTCCTTGAATTCTTGAGCAATCCTTTTCTGTTCCTGTAATTCCAGTTCAACCTTCTCCTTAGCTTCTTTTAATTTTTGCATCTCCTTTTCACGGTCGGCCTTATCCAGAATTTCCCTTAAAGCCTTCTCCATTTTCATGGCTGCCTTCTCTTCTTCTTCTATCTTGAGACTCTGTTCCCAAATTTTGTTTCTCTCTTCCTGAAGTTGCCTTTCTAACTCTTTCAGTTTGATTTCTGCACGCTCTTTATCCTCTCTAATCTCCTTCTCTTGCCTATCCCTTGCGGCTCTATCTTTTGCCTCTCTCTCAGTAAGCTCAGCCCTTAAAGCCCTGTTCTCCGCTTCGATTTTTCTTAGACTCTCCTCCAACTTTACTTTATCTTTTTCTATCATCTCCTCTAAATCTTTGCGGGTTTCGCCTTTGTCTTTTCGGGAGACTGTCTCGGATGGCCTCTTAGTTCCACTGGAAAAAGATGGGGGAGGAGGTGGCGGAGGAACTATATTGTCTTTCTCTTCCCTATCAGGGTCTGCCATTGGTCTTTATCTTCCTTCAATGATAACTGAATATGTAGTCATCTCGCTTTGCCAATAAGCCAGATCGTTACTTTCGATTCCTGAGCCAATCACTGAGAACTCGATTATCCGGATTTAATTCTAGCGCTTTCTCATATGCCTCAATTGCTTCACTTTCTTTTCCCAAACTATAATAGCAACTCCCTAAATATTGGTATGTTTGCCAGATACTACCGTTGTACCCGAGACTCTTCTTAAACTCCTCAATTGCTTCTTCGTACTTACCAGCCTGTGATGCTTCCATCCCTGCATTATAATGCTCGAACGCCTTTTCATTATCTACCTTCCCGCTTCCTTTAGTCTCGGTTACAGTCTCCGGTACTTCCCTGGGCTCCTCTTCAAGTTTCTTTCTGATTATCTCTTCCTCAATGATTTTCTTAATATCCTGGAGTTCTTCTATTTTTTCAATTTCGCCCCTTCTTTTCCTCCCTTTAAGCTCAATTTTCCCTTCCCTTTCCATTCTGAGGATTAAGTCCACTACCTTTTGCTGTTGCTCTTCGATTGCCTGTGCTGTTACTGGCTTACCAAATTCCATCTCTTCTTTTAAGAGAACAGCGCCTCCTGCTGACATATTCTCCATAATTTTGGACTTCACTTCATCAGTGGCCCCCCTCAGGGCTATGGCTAAATCGCCAGTACTTATTTCTCCCAAGATTACCCGCAATATATGGTTGTCCAGTGTCGCAACTTGCTCAAAAGAGAAAGTCAAATCTCTTATCTTTTTTGCCAATTCAGAATTTTCTTTTTCCAACGCGGTTAGAACATTTTCTTTTGACTGCTTATCCAATCTGTCAAAAATCTCCACGAAATCATCCACTCCGCCCTTAAGTAGGTCGATCTTTTCTTTAATACCGCTCTCTATCTTTCTCACTATCTCTTCATCCATCTCTTTGACTGTTGTCAGATTCAACGCAACCTTCAACTGAAATTCCGGGGATAAAGAAGAGAACACTTTTGCTGCCTGGTCTGGACTTAAGTAACTCATAATCAGGGCCATTGCTTCTGGAGGTTCATTCTTAATCAAATATAAGAGTCGTTTCAGGTTACTCTCTCTGACGAATTGGAAAGTCTGTGGAATTCCTTTCCCCTCTCCTTCCTCTTTCGCCTCTGCCATTCTCGGGAGACTCTCTCCGACATTGATTAATCCGGTAGTCACTCCTTTTGCAGTGGTTGTGGAAGCAGTAGACCCAATTTCAGTTGTTGTACCCCTCAGTTCTTTCATAGTATTCAGGAGATTCTGGAAGAAAGCCTTGACGGGCCCAAAGAGGAACATAGAAAGGGCAATAGTCAAAAGTAGCCCAATTATCACCCAATAAGTCTGCGGGTCAAAAATGAAACTCCACAGGGGAGTGGCGCGGATAAAGGAGACTCTTTTTACTACTAATTTGTCTCCTCGCTTAGTGTCTAAATTCAAGATATCGCTCACCACAGTTTCTACGGTCTCAACTAACGAATCCGACACTTTCCGGTCAATTATCAAAGTTGCAGTTATCTTTTTGATAAAAGAAGGCGGTAGCTTCACAACGCTTTCTACTCTCTTTTTCATTCCAGCGGCTTCTTTCTTTTCCTCAGTGGCAGGAGCAACTTCTTCAGCCTCGCGTTCGAGAACGCTCTTCTTTAGCGGTATCCCTGGCAGGACTTCTTTTACCTTTGGCGGAGAAGCCTTTATTTCCTTCGACTTCTCTTTTCCCTCCTCTTCTTTAGACTTCTGCTCGGCCCACGTTTCTATTTCGGTCATCGACCTCTCCACATTTGGCTCAACCGCAATTACCACTCTGGACCTATTTGGACCTAATATTCTAATGAGAACCCTCTGGACTCGTTCTTCCAGATTCTGTTCTATCATTAACTGGGTAGCTACCACCTCAGAATATTCTAATGGCTGACAATTTTTGCCAACGAGCAACAATGGAAGTAGTACCACCAACCCCATTATCATAAATCGCTTCATCTCAAATCCCTTCTCTATTTCTTCTCTTTAGGGAGTTCACCTCCTCTTTTTTCCAGTTCTTCCAGATATTCAAGTTCCCTATCTGGGGGGTAGCCCTTCTCTTCTAATTTATCAAGGAACTCCTTCAAAGTCTTATCACTAGGATTAATCTCTAAAGACCTCCTCCAAGCGTCTCTGGCCTTATCTTTCTGTCCCATAGCGAAGAATGCGGAACCTATCCGCTTATAGGCCAGAGCATTATTCGGCTCAAGCCTGAGCACATCCTGCGCTTCTCTGATAGTCATATCATACTTCCCCTCATAGAAATAGTTAAGAGCGTTATACAGCTTTTGGTCAACCAAACTCATTCCGGGAGTTATCTCTTCCACAAGTTCCACGCCCTCTGCTCTGGCGATTGTTTGTAATAACCTGGAGACTTCTCTATCTTCGGGTTCCAGAGATAAGAGATAGCGAAGGGTATTTAATGCAAGCTTTATGTCCCCGTCTAAATATGAGAGAACAGATTGCTTAATAAGTTTGGCACGTTTAGTTTCCTCTACCTCCTTGGGTACTATCTTGGCCACCCTTTCCAATTTAACCAATTTGTCCTTGGCCTCTACATTTTTGGGATCAAGTGAGAGAGATGTATTCAGCTTCTCCACCGCTCTCTGGTAAATTCCTTTTTCATAGGCGGCTACAGCCTCTTTGTAATATTCCAATGCCATTGTCTCGCTCGCAGCGGTAATTGACGGGCCAAACTTCCAGCTCGCTGAAAGACGGTGAGAACCACCGAGGTCATGTGTTGCAAAAGCATAATCGAACCCATAGTCTCTGTACCTTATTCCAAAACCGAGAGTGAACTCCTCGGGGTCCATTCCCAACCTGACAGCTAAATAGTTAAAAGCCCAGTACTCTGCACCGAAATGGTAACTGAAAGGAGCTCTGCTCTTTTCTAAATCCACGACCAGAGCCAACCTGTCTCTAAATAACTTGTAGTTAAAGCCAAATCTTAAGGTTAAAGGCAACTTATCCTGCGTATCTTCTCCAGTTCTCAACCCTATCAGATTCTGCAGGTTTAGACCTACCTGAAGATGTTCGACTAAGGTACCTCTATACATTGCTCCTATATCCATAGTAAAATTACCGTTCTTATGACTATCCAGACTGTGGGTTACATACTTAATGCTCGCACCGAGAGCGAGAACATCCACAATCTGTTTTCCGTAACTCAATCCAAAAGCAGTTTGAGAATCTGAGAAGTTATGGGTGTAGAGATTATTATCATCCCGACCATCAAATTCTCCGGAAAAGAGCCGGATAATGTTGCCGCCAACAGTTCCTATGCCGGCCATGGGGTGGACATAACTGATGAAATCGTATACTGTGTCGGCCCAGAGAATAGCATGCAATGCAGTGATCTCTTTCCTATCTATCTGTGCCAATCCTGCTGGATTCCAGTAGGTGGCTGAAGCGTCATCGGCAATAGAGACAAATGCCTTTCCCATTCCCAATGAGCGTGCCCCCGCGCCCCAAGAAAGGAAAGCGCCAGGCTGACCGCCAGAAGCCTTACACCATGCCATCTGGAGCATACTAACGACAAGTACGCCAGAAAGAATTATGACAGATAGTAGACTATATTTATTTCTTTTTTGACCCATTGGCGAGCTCCTCAGAAGCTCAGCCGCAGGGTTGCCTGAAAAAGAAAGCCGAATCATCCAATCTGGGACAATTCGGCAAACAGTTACCGGCCCGAGAAAAAATTTTTCTCAGTCCTTCTAATCTTCGGCAACCCGGCTAGCCGAATCGGCCCCGTGGCTTTGCGTCCTCCGATTACTCGGAGTTTGCCATTTTCGGATTAGTCCCTATATTCAATTTCCAAACTAATGTTACCACAAGATTATCTCTTTGTCAACCACTTTTTGAAACAGAATTTTTACTAGCGGAGCACACCTATCTTTCTAATCACTTCCACAGCGCGATCTTCGTTCTTGGGTGCCCGGCTGTCCTCAACATCGACTGTAATCCTGCAAATATAGCCTCCCTTTGCCACTTTTTCTCCTCTTTCGTTTGTCAAATACCATGGCCACCTATTCACTCCTTGTGACCCTTGTTCGCTGCCCGGGTTAAACGCCTCATCTAAGACCAAATGGCCGAGGAGGTCATAAATCGTAAAGGTGACCTTTGCATTCCATTTGAGAATGTAAGTAATCGTGGTGTAGTCTCCTGTGGCGGGATTCGGATAGTTGGAAACCTGAGTGATTATATCCTTGGGTAACCCGGTAACTGCAGGAGCGGAAGCTTTAGACCACAGGCCCCAACTTCCAGCGCTGTTCTTGGCACGAACTCGGTAATAGTATAAGTGCCCTGTCTCTTTTCCTGTTACTGAATAGTTCTGGCTGTCTCCCGAAATAGTGCTACTTATCGTTCCCCAGAGTGGCGATGTGTCAACCTTCTCCTGCAACTCATAAGCCACAACACCTGACTCCGGATCCTGAGCCAGGTCCCAGTGAACATTGTAAGAGGTTGCCCCTGACTCTGGCGATATCTCGGCCATCGGAGAACCAACGGTGGTTGGTGGGGTAATATCTACCCTAAACTGTCTATAACCTGGATCGCTGAAGAGAGTCACCTGTCCACTTATGCTTCGAGTTATGACCGAGAAGAAGTATATCGGGCCCGATTCCTGCGGACGGTACTGCTGCAGGGTTAACCCGCTCGCTGTAGCTTCTCTCCTCTCGCCAGCAAACAGCCACTGATTATTTGTCCGGTCAGCTCCTCCAGGCGCAGTTCCCA
>Ga0315309_1000286_pt1 | contig 30287 bp, 30 predicted proteins | sample TDP4_MG_FD_203080 | JGI IMG/M metagenome (GOLD analysis project Ga0315309, IMG submission 203080) | Freshwater sediment microbial communities from Lake Towuti, South Sulawesi, Indonesia - TDP4 | ecosystem: Environmental > Aquatic > Freshwater > Lake > Sediment | place: Indonesia: South Sulawesi...
TCTCAAGCGTGCACGAAATACCCGAAACACAAAACCTTATAGTACGACATGTGGAGGAAGAAACGCCAAAAGACGAGGAATTCGACCTTGTAGTGTTATCGGTTGGAATGAGACCGCCCAAACGCGCCCAAGAAATGGCCAAAATTCTTGGTATAAAATTAAATAAGTACAATTTCTGCGCAACAGATGTGTTTTCGCCAGTGGAGACATCTCGCCTAGGGATATATGTTTGCGGCGCCTTTGCCTCTCCGAAAGACATTCCCGAGAGCGTGGCTCAGGCGAGTGGCGCTGCCGCCAAGGCGGGTAGCATAACAGCGTCGGAGAGAGGCAAACTAACCGTTGCGAAAGAGTATCCGCCTGAGAGAGACGTATCTGGAGAGGAACCACGCATCGGTGTGTTCGTGTGTCACTGCGGCATCAACATAGGCGGTGTGGTGAACGTTCCAGAAGTGGTTGAATACGTTAAGAGGCTGCCCAATGGCGTTTATGCTGAACATAATCTTTACACTTGTTCGCAGGATACTCAGAAGGGCATTCGTGAGAGAATTAAGGAGAACAATCTGAACCGTGTGGTCGTGGCTTCTTGCACGCCTAGGACACATGAGCCACTTTTCAGAGAAACGGTTCGAGAGGCTGGATTAAACATTTACCTCTTTGAGATGGCAAACATCAGGGACCAGTGCTCATGGGTTCACATGCACGAGCCTAAAGAAGCCACGGAGAAGGCTAAAGACTTGGTGAGGTCTGTTGTCGCCAAGGCTCGTTTGTTGAAGCCGCTGCCAAAGCCCATAATAAAAGTTGTTCCTTCAGCACTAGTCATTGGCGGAGGTCTATCGGGAATGGTTGCTTCGTTAGAGTTGGCGAAGCAGGGTTTTGAGGTTCACTTGGTGGAGAAGGACAAGGAACTGGGCGGATACGCCCGAAAAATCCATTATCTGCTTGGGTCTGAAGACCCCCAGGAACGGCTGAAATCGATTGTTAAAGAGGTTACAGAAACCGATAAGATTCACGTTTATCTTAATTCGGACGTAAGCGACATTAAAGGCTATATTGGAAACTTCAAGACGACGCTAAGCAACAATGGTGAAAAGAAGGAGATTGAACACGGCGTCGTCATAGTTGCAACGGGCGCCATAGAGTACAAGCCAACAGAGTATCTGTACGGAACCGACGAAAGAGTCCTTACACAGCACGAGTTGGAAGAGAAACTCGCCAGGGGTGATTTCAACGCAAAAATGGTTGCCATGATACAGTGCGTCGGTTCAAGAAACCATGAGCGCCCAAACTGCTCAAGGATATGCTGCGGTCAGGCGGTTAAAAACGCTCTGAAGATTAAGGAGTTGAGCCCTGAAACCGACGTCTACGTCTTGTACAAGGACATGAGAACCTTCGGATTTAAGGAAGATTACTACCGTGAAGCAGCCGACCAAGGAGTCATATTCATACGCTACGACGACGAAACCAAACCAGAAGTTGTTAAAGAAAACGGGAAACTCATAGTCACGGCTTGGGAACCTGTTCTGAAGACATGGATTCCAGTGGAGCCCGACCTCCTCGTTTTGAGCGTGGCTACCATTCCAAACCAAGACAATGAACGCTTGGCTGGAATGTTAAAGGTGCCGTTGACCAAAGACAAATTCTTCCTTGAAGCACACATGAAACTCCGACCAGTTGATTTTGCCACCGATGGGGTGTTTCTCTGCGGTATGGCGCACTCACCCAAATTTATAGATGAGAGCATATCGCAGGCGTGTGCAGCGGCTGCCAGAGCAGCAACTGTGCTGTCGAAAACGGCTTTAGAAATGGAGGGAAGCATAGCCAGTGTTGATAAAGAGCTTTGTAGTGGATGTAAAATCTGCGCATCTGTGTGCGCATACAACGCCATCGAAATGGAAGAGAACGATGAAAAACCCGTTGCAAAGGTTCTTGAAGCGTTGTGCAAGGGCTGCGGCACATGCGGTTCGTCATGCCCAACAAAGGCAATCACCATGGGGCACTTCACAAACGAGCAGATTTTGGCGCAGGTTAAGGCTGCATTAGTGGAGGAAGTGAAACATGACTGAAACAGGGTTTGAGCCAAAAATTGTCGGCTTTTTATGCAACTGGTGTGCCTATGCAGGCGCAGACTTGGCTGGTGTCAGCAGGTTGCAGTATCCACCCAACGTGAGAATCATTAGGGTAATGTGCAGCGGACGAATAGACCCTGTGTTTGTGCTAGAGGCGTTTAAAGACGGTGCAGACGGCGTGCTAGTGGCAGGATGCCATATCCCTTCAGACTGCCATTACCTATCGGGCAACTTTAAGGCTCAGAGAAGAATCTTTCTCCTAAAGAAGGTTTTAGGGCAGTTCGGCATTGAACCAGAAAGACTCAGGCTAGAATGGGTTTCCGCCTCGGAAGGCGACAGATTCGCCACGGTTATTAGGGAGATGGTTGATGAAGTAAGAAAACTCGGTCCAAGTCCATTAAAGAACGGGGGAAAAAGTCATGAGTGAGAAGAAAGCCACGTTGAAGATTTCAGACATAGACATGAAATTCAAGAATGAGGTAAAAAAGATTCCAGGAGGAGAACGCATCATGATGTGCTTCCAGTGCGGCACATGCACAGCCGACTGCCCCATCGCCAGATTCAGTGACTCATACAGACCCAGAAAAATCCTGCGAATGGCACAGTTAGGCTTAAAAGACAAGGTTCTATCAAGCGACCAACTCTGGCTCTGCGCAGCCTGCTACACATGCGTTGACCACTGCCCCCAAGATGTGGAAATATCCAGCGTTATCAGAGCACTTAGAAACATAGCTGTAAGAGAAGGCTACATGCCAACTGTTTTCAAAGAATTAGCAGGAGCCATTCTGGAAACAGGCCTAGCCTACAAGATTCCTGAACTCAGGCTGAAAAGACGACAAGAAGCTGGATTACCTGCATTGCCAAAGGCCAACGTGGAAAGCGTTTCGAAGCTGTTCAACCAAACAGGCTTTTCAAAACTGGTACAGAAAGGAGGAAACTCTAATGCCCGAACTTAAGTATCTGCTATTTCTCGGATGCGCCATACCCTACAGAGTAGCCAGTTACGAAATCTCAGCCAGAAAGATTGCTGAAAAACTGGGCATAGAATTGGTTGAGATGCCCGACTACAACTGCTGTGGGCTTCCCTTAGACCCAGCGAGCCACGACGTTATGCTTACACTCGCAGCTAGAGACCTATGCATCGCAGAACAACAAGGGCTGAACATCATGACCCTTTGCCCAGGATGCGCGGGAACACTACGCAAGGTGAACAAGATGCTCAAAGAAGACAAACACGAGAGAGAAAGGGTCAACGGCTACTTGAAAGAGGTAGGAATGGAGTTTAAGGGAACAATCGAAGTCAAACATTTGATGCAGGTTCTCGCCGAAGATGTTGGACTCGAAAAGATCAAGGAAACCATCCAAAAACCATTAACCAACCTCAGTGTTGCAGAACACAACGGATGCCACGTTGTGCGCCCACAGAAGCACATAGGTTTTGATGACCCAGAGAACCCAAAGATTCTCAAGAGCCTCATAGAGGTGACTGGTGCCAAGTGCCTAGATTATTTAGACGAGACAGAATGTTGCGGTGCGCCCATAATAGGCGTGAACGACAAGATTCCCCTTTCCTTAGCACGAGACAAGCTCACTCACATGAAGGCAGTCAACGCTCAAGCGGTCATAACCGTTTGTCCGTTCTGTCACATGATGTTCGACACCAACCAGTCCAGGATTGAGAGAATGTTCAACGAAACGTATGGCATGCCTGTTTTGCACTATCCTCAACTGTTGGGCTTAGCCATGGGCTTCACCCCAGAAGAATTAGCCCTAAAAGAACTGAGAGTTGACGCTTCTAAAGTGGTGAGTCTAATATGAGCAAGCAAAAACTAAAGTTCGCCTTTTATTGGGCGGCGAGCTGCGGTGGCTGTGAAATAGCTGTCTTAGACACGGACGAGAAGATACTTGACGTCGTAGCCCTCGCGGACATCGTGTTCTGGCCAGTAGCCATAGACGTCAAGTACAAAGACGTTGAAGCCATGCCCGACAATAGCGTAGACGTCTGCTTCTTCAACGGGGCCGTAAGAAACGAGGAACAAGAATACTTGGCTAAGCTCTTACGAAAGAAATCAAAGGTCTTAGTGGCTTTTGGTTCCTGCGCCCATCAGGGTGGCGTGCCAGGCCTAGCAAATGTAGCTGACAGAAAAGAAATCTTTGAAACTGTGTACTTGAACAACCCTTCAACCGTCAACCCGAAAGGTGTGGTTCCTCAACCGTCTTTTAAGGTTCCAGAAGGAGAAGTGAAAATACCAGAGTTCTACGACACCGTTAGGACACTGGATCAAGTTGTTGACGTTGACTACTACTTACCAGGCTGCCCCCCACATCCAAAGAGAATCTTTGCTGCAGTTGACGCCATAGCAAAGGGTGCATTACCTCCGAAAGGTTCGGTTCTTGGTCCAGAAAAATCAGTCTGCGACGAATGCCCCAGAAAGAAAGAGGAGAAGAAAATCAGCAAGATATACCGCGTCTACGAGATTGTGCCTCAACCTGAAAAATGCTTGTTGGAACAGGGAATAATATGCATGGGACCCGCAACCCGAGGCGGTTGCGAAGCTCAGTGTATTAGTGCCAACATGCCTTGTACAGGATGCGGTGGACCGTGCCCAAAAACGACTGAGCAAGGGGCCGCCATGATAAGTGCGTTAGCCTCAATTATAGGGCTTGAGGAAGAGAAGGAGAAGGAGTTCAACCCACAAAAACTCATCGACCAGGTCAAAGATCCCTTGGGCACATTTTATAGGTATTCACTACCAGCGTCTATTCTGCGTAGGAGGGTAAAGAAATGAAGGAGATAAAAATCGATCCGATCACGAGGCTTGAGGGTCACGGAAAGATTCACATATTCCTCAATGACGAAGGAAATGTGGCAAACGCCTACCTGCAGATTCCAGAGTTACGGGGCTTTGAACGGTTCTGCGTTGGGAGAAAAGCCGAAGACTTACCTTTGATAACGCCTCGAATCTGCGGCGTCTGCCCCGTAGCCCACCACATGGCTTCAACCAAAGCCTTGGACGCAGCGTTTCATGTTGATCCTCCGTTGGCGGCTAAGAAACTGCGAGAACTCATGTACAGCGGCTACTATGTCTACGATCACACTTTGCACTTCTATTTTCTCGGTGGACCTGACTTTGTTGTCGGTCCAGACGCGCCTGCTGCTCAACGAAACATTTTGGGCGTGATCAGCAAGGTTGGCTTGGACGTAGCCAAAGAGGTGATCAAGCACAGGGCTTATGGACAAAAGATTACGGCAATGATTGGCGGCAAAGCGACTCATCCAGTTTGTGGATTGCCTGGCGGCATGTCTAAGGCTATCTCTGAGGAGGAGCGTCAAGAGATTGAGAGGATGGCTGAGTCCAGTGTTAAGTTTGCTCAGTTCAGTTTGCAGGTGTTTAATGATGTGGTTTTGAAGAACAAGAAGTACGTGGATCTCATTCTAAGCGACGCTTACAAACTGCGCACTTATTACATGGGCACGGTTGACGACAACAACAAAGTCAATTTTTATGACGGTAAGCTTCGAATTGTCGACCCAGAGGGCAAAGAATTCGCCAAGTGGGCGCCGGCAGACTACTTGAACAACATTGAGGAACACGTGGAAGAATGGACCTACGTCAAACTGCCATACCTCAAGAAGATAGGTTGGAAGGGCTTGATCGACGGACCCGACAGCGGCATCTACAGGGTTGCGCCCCTCGGACGATTGAACGCAGCTGACGGCATGGCCACACCGCTAGCTCAAGAAGAATACAAACGGATGTACGAGACGTTGGGCGGCAAACCCGTGCACGCAACGTTGGCGACGCACTGGGCGCGATTAATCGAACTCTTGTACGCGGCGGAGAGATGCCTAGAGCTGAGCCGTGACAAAGACGTGACCAGCACTGACCTTCGTGGCAAGCTTGGACAGCCCGGTGAAGGCGTGGGTATTGTTGAGGCTCCGAGGGGAACATTGATTCATCATTACGTGCTTGATGAAGAGGGGTTGGCCAAGAAGGTCAACTTGATAGTGGCAACGGTGAACAACGCTCCAGCCATATGCATGTCAATAAGAGACGCGGCTAAGGGCTTGATTAAGGGCGGAGTGGTCAACGACGGCTTGTTGAACATGGTTGAGATGGCTTTCAGAGCCTACGACCCCTGCTTCGGCTGCGCCACTCACTTCGCAGTTGGCGAAATGCCCATGGAAATCAGCATCTACGACCACAACAAAAACTTACTAAAAACAGTGAAAAGATAGACTTGCAGAGTTTGAGTTTTCTTACATCTTCTTTGTTTATGTTAGGTATTCGTATTCGATGAAGAGAGTTATTTTATTGAAGGAGATGAAGGTTCTATATGGAATATCATCCAAAATAGGAGAAGAAGCAGTCTTGAAGCTAGAGCGTTGATATGTTAAACACATATTTTTTTAGGTTTTTATATCTGATTGAAACACATACAAAAGTTGGAGAGATCGGATTATGAGTGAAGCTAAGGAAGAGAAATACGAGTGCTGTGGTGAGACTTTCAAAACGAAGGAAGAAATGGAAGCACATAAGAAAAAAGCTCACAAGTAATAACTATGCATTGATGCCTATCTTCCCTTCCCCTATTTTTGGTTCTGCTATAACTCTTGCGAATCTATTTTACATAAAAACTTGAAAATCCTCTAGGTTGCATTAGTAATTTAAGGAGAAAGAGTTGAGGCTACACTCATCGTTCATACTAGAAGTTTTGAAGACGTATAAGAAAAAAGTTGAGTGTTGCTTAGGCTTTGATGCCTGCGGCTTCCATTGATTCTTTGAACAGTTTCTTTGTGACCGCTATCCGCGCTTTTTGTGACAGTATGTCTTTTGTCACGAAGTCTAAGGCTTCTTCAGGGCACCATTTGACGCATCTTGGCCCATCCTTCTCCTTTTCGCAGAGGTCGCAGATTCTCACTTTTTTCAGTTCAGGATGCAAGGTGATGGCGCCGTAGTCGCACGCCTCGATGCACCAGCTGCAGCCGTCGCACTTGTCGTCGTCAATCATGATCACGCCTGTCTGCTCAGACTGTGTCAAAGCCTCCCTTGGACACGCAGTCACGCACGGGGCTGGGGTGCAGAGCCTACAAGCGATGGAGATGTTGATGAGCGGGTGCAACCGCATGGTGCGTATTCGCGACTTCTGCGCACTGAACGCGTTGTCCTTTGTCAGAGAACATATGTATTCGCACGTAGCGCAACCCGTGCACTTGTCTGGGTCGCAGGAGACCATTTTCCATTTTGCGGTTTCAGCCTTTGGAACAGCTGCCATTTTTTATTCCTCCTTTGGCTTCCTTTTCGGTTTTTCAGTCTTCTCTTTCACCAGGTAGACTAGGTCTTCCATTCCGATTTCGCTGAGTTTCTCCACCGTTGGAACGCCGTCCTTTGTCCATCCTCTCACCTCGTAATAGTCGTCTAAGAGCAGGTCTAAGTCTTCTTGACTCACAAAGCTTCCCTTTGCCACGCCCTCGTCTGGTATGGGCACGTTCATAACTTTCCAAGGCATTGTGTCGTCTTTTCGGGTCAAGCCCTCACGGATGTTAAAGAGTCTGCCCAGGTTGTTGATTCGTTCGCCCGCTTTTTGCAACTCTTCAGGCGTCATCTCAATGCCAGTAACAGCATTGTATAAGGCTGCCAAGTCCTTATATCCCTCGAAGTATGTGCCCCTGGAAAACTTGCAGACAATTAACGAGTCAATGATTGCGTACAGGTCTTCGGTCTCTCTGACCAGTTTCCCCCTGCCCTTCTCAGCCTTGAAACGGTTCACCTTGCCACCTACGTCTGGTCCGTAGGCTCCGTGCCTGTTGTGGTCGGCTCCACGGAAAGAAACCGCATAGCCCAGCGCAGCCGTTTTTAATCCGCGTATGTCGTAGCCAGTCATTTCCACGCCTTTGATGTGAACGGCATAGTTTGGTGCGTCCTTGCCGATTTTTTCAGCCGCCAGTTTGACGCCTTCTGCGAGCACGTCTGCGAAGCCTTCTCTGAGACTGATTCTCTTTATCATTTCTATCATTGCTTCGTGGTTGCCGAAGTTGAGTTCTAAGCCGCCCAATTCTTCTTTGCCTATGAGCCCGTGTTCATAAAGGTCCATTGCGAAGCCCACAATACCACCAATAGATATCGCGTCTACACCGTAGTAATTGCTCAGGTCCATGCCCTTGAGAATGGCGTCCAAGTTGCCCACGCCGCAGTTGGGTCCAATAGCCCACAGAGGCTCGTACTCTATTCGAGTTGTTGTTCCCTTGTAGGGTCCCTCAGGCACAACCGCGATGTGCTCACAACGCATAGCGCATGAGGAGCAGCCTATTATCTTGGCGACGAAACGCTCGTTCAAATACTCGCCACTGATTTTGTCTGCACCGTCAAATGTAGCCCGCGTAAAGTTGTTAGTTGGCATTGCACCAAGTTTTTGAAGCACAAGGACGTTTTCAGGCGTTCCCAACGTTCGGTATTTTCTCGCTGCTGGTCCCTTCATCCTTTCGTGCTGAATCTTTACGAGTTCGAGGAGACGCTCTTGGTTGGCAACCTTAACGTCTTTTGAACCTCGTATGGCGATGGCTTTCAAGTTTTTGCTGCCCATGACAGCGCCCATGCCGCATCTGCCAGCCGCTCTGGTTCGGTCGTTCATGATGCAGGCGATTCTGACCAGCTTCTCTCCTGCAGGTCCTATCGACGCTACCCGAATGTAGTAGTCCTTGAGTTCGTTTCTAATGGCATCCTCAGTCTCAAAAGTCGACTTGCCCCACAAGTGTTTGGCATCCATGATTTGAACGGCGTCGTCGTCAACCCACAGGTAAACTGGCTTCTCGGATTTGCCATAGAAAATTATAGCATCGTAGCCGGCGCGCTTCATTGCAGTACCAAAGTGTCCATGCGACTTAGCTTCACCCATGGCGAAGGTCTGAGGCGACTTAGAAACAAAGGCGTGCCCGTTTCCACCAGTTGGAACCATTGAGCCTGAGAGCGGTCCAGTTGCAAGGACAAGAGGGTTTTCAGGGTCAAAAGGGTCAACGCCTGGCTTGGAATGGTCGAGCAGTAAACGCATGCCTAAGCCGATGCCGCCTATGTATTTTTTGGCTAACTCTTCATTCAACGGTTCAGTCCAGATTTTTCCGCTTGAGAGGTCAACGTGTAAGATTCGTCCAGCATAACCTAACACTCTACTTGTTCCTCCAATTTTTTAATGCTTGTTTTGTTATGGAAGAGATAAGAAGTAATCCTCGGCGAATATTTAAGTTTTCTATAAAACATTATAATTACCATTCTTCCTATCGGTCAACAAAAGGAAGAGAAATATTAAACCTCATCCAAAATACAATACGACTGAGGCGCTGACATGATGAAGGTGAAGGTTCAGTACCTGGGATTCATAAAGAACCTCATAAAGCGAAGCGAAGACGAGTTCGACCTTGAAGAAGGCGCCTCACTGTCAGAATTATTGAATCAAGTCGCCGGCATCTACGGGAAGGCTTTCAAGAAAGAGGTCTATGAACCCGGATTAAAAGACGTTAAAATGGGATTCGTGGTCACCGTCAACGGAGTCTTGATGGGGCAACTCCAAGGGGTGGACACACAACTGAACAACGGCGACAACATCATCCTGATGTCACTCATGAGCGGCGGCTAAACCAGCCTCAACTTCTCCGCCTCTTTCTGCCAGTCTCAGTTAATAACAGACCTAGAACAAACATGAGCTCGCCCAAGACAGCAAAAATAAGCACCGACCAGAAAAAAGACCCTGTCACGTCTTTTATGTGCCCCACCACGGTTGGCATAAAAAATGAGCCGACATTCCCAATTGACGAAATTATACCGACAGCGCTCCCAACAAACAGAGCGGTCTGCGGGAGTTCCACCGGAATCGTGAGAACAATAGTAAGAACCCCTATGATGCAAAACCCGATTGCAAAAGCCAAAAACCACACGGCTGGTCCTTGCAGCGTTCCCGCAGCAAAAATGACTGGACCGCTGACAAGTCCCAAGACTAGTATGAAAGGTTTTCTGAGACCAGCCTTATCAGTTAGAGAGCCTACCGCGAAAGATGCGAAGAGAAACCCCAACGCCAGCATTGATGTCATCAGTCCCGCAGTGCTCAATTGAACCCCCTCTGCTTCAAGCATGGATGGCAGCCATACAAGGAGCGTGTCGTAACACGCAGCCGCACAGAGATACAGACCTGTGAGAAGCCAAACCTGCTTCACTCTCAATAACATTACAAAATTCTTTCTCAGCGAAGCATTAGTATTCACTTTGCGGATAGGTGGTGTGCTATAGTTTTGTTTAGGTTCTTTTGCGAGAACCCACCAGACGCCTGTCAGAATGAGCGCCCAAAACCCGTACAGGAGGAAAACGTTTCTCCAGCCCCTAAGCCACGTTAACAGATAGGGAGTGGCGCTCAGCCCGATTATGTCGCCGACGGCGTAGCCTGAAATGGCGACTCCGATTGCAAAACCTGCCTTTTCGTGGGGAAACCAAGCGGACACCAGCTTGGGAAAGCAGGGCATAGTGGCTGCGAACCCCACGCCTAGGAAGAGTTGGAACAGCAGGAGTGTTTCATAGTTGATAGCGAAACCTCTGAGGAGACCGAAGACCCCTAGAAGCGTCAGTGCCAAACCTAGAGAAACTCTTAAGCCTAAGCGGTCAATGACCAGTCCCCAGGGAATTCGTAGTAGAATAAGCGCCAGAAGGCTCATAGAAAATATGAAGCCTGCCTCGGCGTTTGTTAGATGCATTTCGAGAATTATTGAGTCTTTCAGCTGCGAGTAAGAAAAGAGTAGGAGATGCACAGTCATGGATGTGAGAAAGGCTAGAATCAACATGAGAGTTGGGAGAAGAGTTGACCGCATCGCAGGCGCCTCACTGCCCAACCATTGTTTCTTCTTCGTCTTAATAATTTGGCGTACACAAGAAAGTATCACAAAAGTTATAGTTTGAGGCTTCGTAACTACTCAAACCATGAGGAATGTGATTTTGAGAAGTCGAATCCAAACCTTGAAAGATTCCTCGGCAAAGAGGAAATTAGACGGATACATAGTCACAAACGAGACAAACACGCTGTACTTCACTGGCACTACGGGCGCTGCTGCTCTTTGGGTTCCCCTCGATGGTGAAAACCTACTCTACGTTTACGGAGTCAATTATGAGTCTGTCAAGGCAACGGCGAAAGACTGCAGAGTCGAATTGATGAAACGCACAGAAGACCCACTCAAAAAAGCTGCAGAACAGATCAAACGCCTAAAGCTGAAAAGCATCGGATTCGATGTTCTAAGCGCTTATCACTACTTGACACTGCGGAAAACGTTGAAGGGGACGCGGATAAAACCCCTGAGCCAGCTTGTTCAAGAGCTCCGGGGGGTTAAGGACAAGACCGAACTGACCTCTATAAAAAAAGCCGCAGAGCTCACAGACGCAGGCGTCGAGGCGGCGCTGGAATCCATAAAGCCTGGTGTCCGAGAATACGAGGTTGCAGCCGAGATGGAATACGCCATGAGAAGACTGGGCTCAGAAGGTGTAGCCTTCGACACCATAGTGGCTTCAGGAGCCCGCTCGGCTTTTCCACACGGCGGCTGTACTGATCAAAAGATTCGAAAGGGAGAATTCATCGTCCTAGATGTGGGTGCCAGATACAACAATTATCGTGCCGATTTGACCCGAACATTCATGATTGGGAAGCCTTCTCCGAAACAAAAGAAGATCTGTGAAGTTGTTACGGAGGCTCATCAGAAAGCCTTTGAAAAAATGAAGGCTGGTGTCAGAACTCGAGACGTAGACGCCGCAGCCAGAAAAGTGATAGAGAAGACAGGATTCGGAAGGTATTTCGTGCACGGGTTGGGGCACGGTGTGGGATTAGACGTTCACGAAGCGCCCACGCTGAATCCCGAGAGCAAGGAACGACTGAAAGTTGGAAACGTGGTTACAGACGAGCCAGGCATCTACATAGTCAACTATGGCGGAGTCCGCATAGAAGACACGGTGCTGGTGCACAAGGATGCGGCGGAGAAGTTAACAAAGGCAACCTATGAATTAACAGTTTAATCTTTAGGAGCCTGATTACGTGGCAAAAATTTTGATTGTCTATGATTCGAAAACTGGACACACTGAGAAGATGGCTTTTGCGGTTGCCGAAGGCGCCAAGCAAGTTGATGGCGTTGATGTCCACGTAAAGAAGGTAAACCAGACCAGCATTGAAGACTTGCTTAGCGCTGATGGAATAATAATGGGTTCACCCACGTACTATGGACAAATGTCTGCCAAACTCAAGGCACTCATAGACAAGTCGGTGAAAATCCATGGAAAACTCAAAGGAAAGGTGGGCGCCGCCTTCACAAGCTCAGGCGGAACAGCGAGCGGTGCAGAAACCACTCTGCTCTCGATACTGCAAGCCATGTTAATACATGGAATGATTATTCAAGGACGCCCAAACGACAAACACTATGGCGCGGCAGCTGTTGAGTCTCCAAACAAAGAGGAACTCAAACTCTGCAGAGAACTTGGAAAAAGAACAGCGAGTCTGGTCGTGAAATTAAAGACGTGACATGTGATTGTGGGCTTGGACTATTCGGCCACTTGCGCTCGTTTTAAGGCGTACCAAGCAATGAAGCTGAACACTAAGATATAGACTGCAGTTGTTACAACTGCCCTAGCGATGATGAAAGAGAGGGTCTCTGAGTATAGAAATGTGTACCTAGTACCGTGATTTTCAAGCTTGAATTCTATTTTGTAGAATTCCACCTCAGCAGACGGATGCAAGATGCAGGTAACTAGGTTTGTTCCGATGCTGTCTGTTCCTGTTAAAACTTGCAAGCCTGTAGGGATACTCATGTTTATGGGAAGAGTAGAAGAATCAATGCCTTTGGCATACCCGGACGCTCCTGTTCCTGGAAGGTATGTCAGTACCCACGCTTGACCCGAGAAGATTGCGAAGATTTGTCCAACGATGATTAGCCCCAGCCAAAGACCAATACCGACGAGGGCTGCAACCATGGAACTCTTTGATAATGCACCCACTGCAAGAATGATTGTAATCCAAACAAACGTGCTTACTATGCTCCCAAGCAACACAATTGGCAACAGATGAAGATTGTTTTGCGGTCCATATATGGCTGAACCGCCTAGCGCCAGATAGACCAAAAGAACGGTGAATGCTCCCAACAACGTTACAAAGGCGGCAAACATCTTGCCCAGAAAAACCGTAGTTCTAGAAACAGGCTTAGTTAATAAAGGCACGATTGTTCCGCTTTCAAACTCTCCTGAGATGCTGTTCATGACTGTAACCAATGCGAAGAGGAAGAAACCTAGCGAGCCAATGCCTGTGCCAGTGTTTATGGCAAAGTTTGGGTCGGCACTCAGCGGTTGATTGGCAACATTGCTCAAAATAACTCGCAAAAACAACTCCAGAGTTGCGAGCGCAAAGGCTATGGCAACCACTCCATACAGCTTTTTCTTTCGAATATTCCAGAGAAGTTCATACCGAACAATAGCCAGAAAGCTGGTTATCCAGCTTGGATGAGTTGCCTTCTCAGTCATGATTTTTGCCTCCTTCTTTTTCTTCAGCTTTTCCAACTAATTGCACAAAGACATCTTCAAGGCTTTGTCCGACTAAGTTCATGGACAAGATTGTGCCACCAGAGTTTGTAATAGTTTCAGAGACTTGACTTCTAACATCGTCCCGTGTTTCGAGCATTATGTTGAGTTTGTTTCCCTCTGCCTTAACATCGGTCACAAACGACAGTTTCTTCAGGTTTTCAACCAAAATCTTTGTGAGATTCGTAACTTCAATTTGCAATGTAGTTGGTCCTCTTATTTTGTGTTCCACGTTTTCAATTGTGTCTGAAACTAGGGCAACTCCCTTATTGATTATGGTAACGTGGCTGCAGACCTGTTGGACTTCGAATAGAAGGTGAGACGAGAGAAAAACGGTCGTGCCCTCCTTGGCTATGCCTTTAATCAATTCACGCACTTCAACCATTCCAACAGGGTCCAAGCCGAGGCTAGGCTCATCCAATATAACTAATTCAGGCTCGTTTAACAATGCCTGCGCAATGCCCAAACGTTGCTGCATACCCTTGCTATACTTCCCAATTTGGTCTTTTTCTCTTCCCTTCAACCCAACCAATTCCAAAAGCTTCGGCAACTGGTCTATGCGCTGTTGTTTACTCAAACCATACATTTGCCCATAAATGTCGAGAAGCTCCCAACCTTTCAAGTGCTTTGGAAACTTGGGTAGTTCGGGCATGTAACCAATTCTAAACCTCACATCAGGATTGTCTCCAGAAACCTCTTGACCAAAAATTCGAGCAACCCCATCATCTGGCTTCAACAAGCCTACAAGAACCTTAATAGTGGTGGTTTTTCCAGCGCCGTTAGGACCCAAAAACCCATGAATAGTATTAGCACTCACATTCAAATCGAGTCGGTCAACCGCTGTCAAACGACCATACCTTTTCGTCAAATTGACAGTCTCTATGGCTAGAGTCACACAAACACCACCCAAACGTCAAACCACAATGTCTTAGAAAAGAGATATTTTAACTTATCATCACGAATAGTGGGCCCGGGGCGATTTGAACACCCGACCAACAGGTTATGAGCCTGGCGCTCTAACCGTGCTGAGCTACGGGCCCCGCCTCACTATTCGATTCCCCGTCCTCATTTAAGGATTTTCCGTTTCACAAACCAAACAATCAAACCAAAACACTCGTCGCTTCAAAAAATAATACACTGAGAAACCACCCAAAAGATACATGAAAACCGCCAAGAAACCACCCAAAAAACAAGCCAAACAAAACCCAAAACAACGCCCAAACCAAAAACAGACTCCAAAAACAAACAACTCACAACCCCAACCACACAAAAAAATTTCTCACACACAGAGACAGAGCCAATCCAACCTAGCACATACATACACATCATTTTCATTCCGTTAGGCTTAAATGAAACCCACCCACACCTTCATAACTCAACAGAAGGCAATAATCAAAATGGTCGACGTTTGGCTACCATACGGCAAAACCGAAGTCTGCGCACGCATCCCAACAAAAAACTACCTGGGCAACATAGAACCAAAAGAAAAACCAGGCGTCAAAGACACAAGAGCAGAAATCGAACGAGCGTTAAACGAGCCCATCGGAACCAAACGCCTAAGTGAAACCGCTAAAAAAGGAGACAAAGCAGCCATTGTTGTCAACGATCAAACCCGAGCCACACCCAGCCACGTAATGGTCCCACCGATCCTAGACGAACTAAACAAGGCAGGGGTCAAAGACCAAGACATAACCATAATCTTCGGCTGCGGAACCCACCGACCCGTAAAAACAGAAGAAATGAAAACTCTTGTCGGCGAAGAAGTCCTCAAAAGAGTCAAAGCCGTAAGCCACGACTGTAAAGCAAAAGATTTGAAGTATCTAGGGAAGACCAAAAAATACGGAACCAAAGTCTACGTGAACAAAATTTTCGCTGAAGCCGACTTACGAATCCTAACAGGCGACATAGGACTCCACTATTACGCAGGGTACGGAGGCGGAAGAAAAAGCGTCCTGCCAGCAGTCACAGGCGAAGAAACCATACAGCACAACCATGGCATGCTTCTACATCCAAAAGCTCGAACCGGCGTCTTAGAAGACAATCCGATTCATGAAGACATGGTTGAAGCCGCTGAATTAGCCAAACCAAACTTCATAGTAAACATCGTAACCAACAGCAAGAGAGAATTAGTTCGCGCCTTTGCAGGCGACATTCATCAAGCGTTCTATGAGGGCGTCAAACTCGTAGATGAAATGTACAAGGTGCCCATTGAAAAGCGAGCCGACGTAGTCGTTGTCAGTTCAGGCGGACACCCTCACGACATTGATCTCTTCCAAGCCTTCAAGGGAGTGGACAACGCCCTCGAAGCCGTTAAGAGAGGCGGCGTAATCATCTTCGTGGCTGAATGTCCTGAAGGTCACGGAGACCAAGTGTTCTACGAGTGGATGACAAAGTTCAAAGAACTTAGGGACATGGAGACAGAAATAAAACGGCACTTTCAACTCGGAGGACACAAGGCTTACTTTCTCTTAAAAGCATTGCAGAGGGTTCAAATCATCTTGGTCTCCACAATGCCCGAGTACTATGCCACAGGCGTGTTCAAACTGAGAACTGCTAAAGCCTTGAACGACGCATTGAGAGACACCTTTGACATAACAGGCAAAGACGGAAGAGTATGGGTCATGCCTCACGGAAACATCACACTGCCTGTTGTAAAAACTCCTGAATAGAAGAAAATATCAAAACGTTTAACTCAAGCCTCTTGACTATTTTTGCTTTCAAGCTGGCGTTTGCGCTCTATGGTGCAGACAACGTTTAGCCTCAGACGTTTCCAACCCGACGACTTAGAGCGAGTCATGCACATCAATAGGATTTGTCTTCCAGAAAACTACGCCCCGTACTTCTTTACAGACCTTTACGAAAGATTTCCTGAGACCTTTATCGTGGCTGAAGAAGACGGAGAGATTGTTGGTTACGTCATGTGCCGAATCGAAACTGGATTGCCAGATTTTGGACTGCTGGGAATCGCAAAGAAGGGTCATGTCATATCTATAGCAGTTTTACCAGAACACCAACGCAAGGGCATCGGAGCGGCGCTTGTGAAAGAGGCTATGGCTAGCATGAGAGTTTACAAGGCTAAGGAATGCTATCTTGAAGTGCGTGTCAGCAACACGCCAGCGGTGAAACTTTATGAGAAACTCGGATTTGATGCCTCAAGGGTTGTCCACGACTATTACGCTGATGGAGAAGATGCCTACATTATGAGCCTCAAACTCTAGAGAACGATAACCTTTGCTTAGGAGAGAAGAATTTTGCCTGTAACACCGTTCCATCTCTTTCCCGCCTTGCCAGTTTATTTTGTGTTTTATCGTCGCTTGAACGGTCTAGCATTTTTTCTGAGCACGTTTTTGATTGATTTGGAGCCATTTATTTACATGTTTCTAGGTGTTCCATTTCCAACAGTCCCCCTGCTTTTTGGTGGTTTTGCTAGGCAGGGTTATCACATGATTACCCACAGTCCTTTCAGCGTCCTAGTTCTTGTTAGCCCAGCAATGTTCACGCTGACAAAGTTTTTGGAGCTAGGCAAACCTTTGCTACTGAATATTTTTCCAAGTGCCGAGTGGGTCAACTACTCTTGGAGGCGCACTTTTTTCTCTGCGCTTTTAGGCAGTTTTATTCATCTTGGCTGGGATGTTACCATGCATTGTGACATAAACTTAGGCTTTCCATTTGTAGACATCATGAATCCTTTTATCAACTCCAACGCTTCGTCCATGATTTTGATTGCCAGCATTGCTTTGATTCTTCCCACATATTTTGTCGGAAAGAAATTCAATGGAGGCAGCCCTTTCAAGAAACTGCCATAACAACAACTAAAAACAAGTCTCTCCATAATTTTGTCGGTGCATGGCTTGGGGCAATGCCGACTCTGTAGTGACAATTCTCCTCTCATATCGGGGAGACTCGGAGTTTGTTTGCGATGTATTCGAGAAAAACCAGATGAAGCCTTAGAAATCACTGACGCCGTGCATGCAGAAAGCCGTAAAACTTTTGGGTTTCCACCTAAGCCTCCCAAAGACCCGAACGGATTGGCGTGTGGAATGTGTGCCAACGACTGCAGAATAGGTGTGAACGGGAAAGGCTTCTGCGGTCTAGTCTTCAATGTTGCTAGTCGACTGGTTCGCGCGGGCGGAACATCAGAAAAAGGTGTGCTTCAGTGGTATTACGACCCCTTGCCCACAAACTGTGTGGCTTGGTGGTTCTGTCCGGGCTGCACAGGCGCTGGCTATCCAAAATACGCTTACAAACAGACAGCAGAGACGGGTCACTCAAACCTAGCTGTATTTTACGGAGCGTGCAGCTACGACTGCCTCTATTGCCAAAACTGGCACTATCGAAGCCTCGCCAGCGGGCTTCATCCGCTAATGAGCGCAGAAAGCCTAGCTGACAAAGTCGACCGCCACGTTTCTTGCATCTGTTATTTCGGCGGCGACCCTTCAGTGCAGATGCCTCACGCAATAAAGACAAGCCGATTGGCGGTTGAAAGGGCAGTGGAGGAAAAACGTATCTTGCGCATCTGTTGGGAAACCAACGGATACTGGAAGGAAGAGTTGGCTTTGAAAGCGGCTGAGCTCTCACTCAACAGTGGTGGAAACATAAAGTTCGACCTGAAAACATGGAATCCAAACCTAAACCTCGGTCTTTGTGGGGTTTCTAACGAGCCTACTCTCAAATCGTTTAAGCGAATCGGAGAGAAGTTTTTTGAGATAAGACGTGAACTGCCCGTCTTGACTGCTAGCACCCTTCTCGTTCCTGGCTATTTAGATACAGAGGAGGTAGGCAACATAGCTCGCATCATTGCAGAGGTCAACACTAATATCCCTTACACGTTGCTTGCCTTTTATCCACAATATGTGATGAACGACCTGCCCACCACAAGCCGTGAACAAGCTCTTCAATGCTGCAACGCCGCGAAGAAACATCTAAAAAACGTGAGAATAGGAAACGTCAATCTACTTTCTTGATGACAATCTCTTTCTACGTTTTAGGCTGAATCTCTCTTTTTATTTAAATGTAGTAGGATTTTTATGTGGTCATCTTTACATTGAAAGAGTTGAGGTGGAACAATGATTTCAATAATAGGTGCGGGCAAAGTAGGAAGCGCTGCTGCATTCAATCTTTTGAGGTTCAGAATCAGCGATGTTGTTCTAGTGGACGTGGTTGAAAATTTAGCTCAGGGTGAAGCATTAGACATGATGCAGGCTGCTCCAGCCATAGAGTTTGATGGCAAGGTTATAGGCACTAGCGATTTCAGCCAAATAGAAGGTTCGGAAGTCGTGGTATTAGTTGCGGGTGGAGGAAGAAAACCGGGGATTACTCGACTTGACCTCATGAACGAAAACGCGCAAATAGTCAAATCTGCGGTGAGACAAGTTGTTAGATATGCCCCTGACTGCAAGCTCATGGTTGTGACAAACCCCGTTGACATCATGACATACGTTGCTTACAAGGAATCAGGCTTCGAGAGAAATCGAGTTTTTGGAATGGGAAACATCCTCGACACCATGCGGTTCAGATCCTACATAGCAGTGGAGTTAAACGTCTCAAGAGAAGACATCCGTGCCCTAGTTATAGGAGAACACGGGGACTCAATGGTTCCGCTTGTGGACCACGCTTCCGTTTCTGGAATCCCAATAACAGAACTTCTCAAAAAGAAGCAAATTGAGAAAATAGTGAACTCGACACGAACCTCTGGTGCTGACGTCATAAAACTAAAGGGAGCAACTATTCACGCACCCGCGGTGGTGATAGCAATAATGGTTGATGCTGTTTTGAGAGGTCGGAACAGAGTTATGAGTGTTTCTGCATATCTAAAGGGTGAGTATGGGTTTTCAGACGTCTCCATTGGTGTGCCAGTCATTCTTGGAAGAGATGGTGTAGAAAGGATTATGGAACTTAAATTGAAACCCGAAACATACAAACAGTTTCAGAACTCCGTGTCAATCGTAAAGAATGCGATTGAGAAACTGCGCAACTAAGCTACAGTCTACTTAGTTCAGCTCTTCTTTTTTTGTCTTTTTTCTTCCTTTCTTCAGCTTCCATTACTGTTTTTGGTTTCGTTAGATACCTAAACTCTGCAAGTAGTTCACCTAAGACACAGAGAGTGCAAACTTGCAGTTCAAAACGCAGATCTCTTGAGCTGTCCTCCTCTTCTTTGAGCCCGCGAAAACACCTTTCCTGCCCCTCTATAAAGTAACATTTCGCAGGTTTCGACATTTTCACGCTCTCAATATGCAATCAACGTCCTCCTCATTTCGCGGGGTTCTCACCAGTTTCTTTGTCTTAGAGGGCTTCAGTCTAGTTGTTTTTGTTGCTGAGATCAGCTTGGAGTTGTCGTGATCAACTCTTCTTCTTTTTTCTCTGGAGCCTCTTCCTCTGGTTGGGGCTGTGTTGACTCAACTGTTTGCGTTTCCTCGGGTTTAGCCTCTTGGGGCGTAGTTGCTTCCTCTGTTTGTGGATGCTCATTGACAGTTGCTGCTGAAACTTCTGTGGAAGGCGTTGGCGAAGGTATAACAAACGCGGGTGGAGTAATGGGTGTTGGTTCAGCTTGCTTTGAAGGTTGGAGCACGATCTCTCTTTTAACTCTCTCAATCACCCTAGGCCGAGCTGTAATCATTAGAGCCAAGGTCATCATTCCTATGGCTAGGACCACGGCACCGTATCCAGTGTATGGTTGAATGAAGAACATTGAAAGCCCAATTCCCAGAATGATTGACGCGATGGTCATTCCTAACAGCACATCTACGTTGTCGAGTTCCATAGTTTATCTCCTTCAATGCTTCAGAAATTCGGAGAGGAAGATATTTAACACATATGAATTTGGGATATGTACCCTCGCTACAATTTTTGAAAAATAGAAGAAGGCAGGTACACTGATTCGGAGTTCATATCTGGAGTTCATAATTGATTAAAGACGAGAAGGTTTAGGTTACTTGGAGGGCTCAAAAATGGATAAGACTCCTTACGATCCTACTGTTCTATTGAGATGCAGCAAGTGTCGTAATAAGACATCTCACGTTTTGATAAATTTTTCAAATGACCCCGCTACGGCAATAACCATGGTCTACGAGTGCCAAGATTGTGGCGAAACCAAGAAGGTTTTTGACTTAGATACCCTGCCTCAGGTGACTTTCGAACCAATCAAAAATATTAAGGTAGAGGAGAAAGAAAGACTTATACCCATAGAGAAGGGTCCTCAAATCGAACAGTCAACATAGCAGAATGCTTGTCAACCACCGTGGGAGATCGGAATAAGAGTCACCTCATCGCCTTCTTTTATCTCAGTTTCTAGCCCCTTCAAAACACTGATTTCTTTTCCGTTAACAAGGATGATGGCATTGGGCCGCGGATCATTGAGTTCGGGGTCAACGAGCAGTGGTTTGGCTTTTTTAGGGAGTGAATCAGCCAGTTTCTTTATGACTTTTCTAACAGTCGGTTGCTCTAATTTTAAACTAACTTGACTCTTTCCAGAGAGCCCACGAAATACGCCCAAAAGTCTAACGTTCACCCTTATAGTCAACTGTTATTCCTCAAACACGTTGAGGTCTTCCTCATATCGTCTCCCTTCGAACAAGCTTCCAGGCGGCAAATGTCTCACCTGTTTCTTCAGAAGAGTGCTTTTCAACATTTCGTTGAGTTCCATTAACGGTCTCTTGTCTTTAAGAAGATGTAGGGGAACGCATAGGTGCAGAGGTCTTGCTGGAATAATGTGCCTCGTCGCTTTGTATGCGAAGGTTTTTCCAGAGCGCGCCGTCTCAATTATCACTTGTTTGGTGAGCCTGGGAGTATAGAGCACAGCGTCTGCCTGATGCTTGTTTAACCTCCGCTGAGCGTCAGATTCCGTCTCATACCCAACCTCAAATCCAACGGTTTTCAACCGTTCTTCCACACGCTTGATGATGTCATACGCCTCCTTGAGGCTTTCAAACGGGTAATTCACGAGAAAACTTTTGTTCATTGTCTTTAAGGCGGCGGCAACGGGCGATGTTCCGATTGAGTTCTCGTTGATTTGGTCAACCTTCTCCACCGAACTTGCAACATGTTTCACTTCGGAGAGAAGGCTTTCTATAGTGTTAACTCTGCCTATTGTTCGATACCAGTTGAAAATCTGGACTGCTGGGCTCTTGTAATCCACCAAACACGCTGGAATGCGCTTGCACCCTAGTCTTTTTAGAGCTGCAACTCTGTGCACTCCGTCTAGAACCAAAAGTGACTCGGCGTCGACGATGATCGGGTGGTTGAGGCATCCATCTTTTTTGATAGACCATGTGAGTTGCTCTAGAAACTCCGGAATTGTTTCTTCGTGTAGCAGAAGTGCGCTGATTTCGAGCACAGCGATGCGAAGGTTCAATTTTTCATTCGTGATAACCAAGGCGAAAGACAAAGCTCTTCACCGCAAACTGCAAAAGAATCAATCAGCCTTCTCGCCAGTGAATAACATTACAATGTCAGAAGCAATTTGAATGAGCTCGTCTGCTTGCTTAAAAGCCTTTTCACGGTCCGCTTCTGAAGTCATGGCAACCAGCTTCACAGTTCGCTCCATCTCTACCAGACACCGCAGAACAGGGTCCTCCACAAGCTGTTTTTTGCCTATGGTTTGATGAACAATGAATTCGACGGAAGCTGGGTCGCCCAGACTATAGTAAACCGCGGCTTGAGCTTTCCTCACGGCTTCCAGAATGAGGGATGAAGCTAGGTAAGGTGTCTTTTGAGCCGCTGTATACTCTGCCTTTGCCTCTCTCAGATAGCGTAACGCCCATCCCTTTCGATAACCGTTTATCAAAGGCATCTACGTAACTCCATTATTTGAGCAGTTCAGCAGGCGGTTACTTTGTTTCCTCTTCTCCCTCTTCTCCTGTTGCCTCTGTCGCTTCTTCTGCTTCGGCTTTCTCAGCTGCTTTAGTGATGGCCACCAATCGTGTTATGTAACCAGCTATGCGGTTTCTTAGTCTCACTGAAGAAATTTTTGAGACCGACCCGAGGAGTTTCTTGTTGCTCTCAAAGTCAGTGGTGAACTTATCGGGATAGCGTTTAAGCAATTCCTTCGCTATCTTTTTCACTCGTTCTGGTCGCACCTTACCCAAATCTTTGGTCTACCTCCACGATGACGCTGCTCCTTTGGTCACAATTGCGCTGTTGTAGGATTCCCTTACATCTCTTCTTGCCTTTTATCCCTTGCCCTTTTTTTATGGATTCTGGATTCATAAAAGCTATGTGTCGAGTCTGGGAGCAATGACAACGATGAACTATGATGGCAAAAAAATCTACTAGAAAAAGGAGTAAAAGCGAAGTCTCTCTGGAGAGAAGTCTCAGTCGAGAAGAGGTCTCCAAGATCTTAGGAACAGTCACCTATGAGAGAGCCTTCTACTTCTACGACGGAGTGGGTAGACCTAACGGGGAGTTTGCCGTAAGCCTCTCGGATTTCTGCAACAAAATCAACGTGGTCAATCCTGAATCGCTGGCTTTCCACCTGAAACGGCGAGACTTTCAGAACTGGATCAGCGAAGTCATAGGAGATGTTGAATTAGCAAAGAGAATGGACAGGATAAGGGTTAAGGAAAACGCTTTGAGGAGCACGCTACAAGCGTTTGTCGGCAACCGAATCAAAGAACTCCAAGACTCGTGGCCTATTCTCTTAGCCGTACATTAATTGTTCCTGAAAGCACATAGAAAAAGGGACTCGCCTGCCTAGACTCGCTCGAAGTCAGAGAAGAGAGAAGAAACTCAAAGCCTTAATTTTTCTGTTTCAAAAAAGTTAACGAAATTCTTTAGAACCTGCTCAGCTACATCTTTTTCCTCTATTCTCTTTATCTCAGCCACAGCCTTAATAACCTGCGGAAGAAAGGCGGGCGTGGTCAACTTGTCTTTGAACGGCCCAGAAAATGAAACAGGCCCGTCGGTTTCGGTCAGTAAATTAGTGATGGGAACACGTCTAACAATATCCTGGATTCGGCTAGAAAATACTGTAGGTGGGCCTTCAGAAACGTAGTATCCTTGTTCAATTATTTGAGGCAACAATTCAGCTGGACTGCTGAACCAGTGAAACAAAACTCTCTTCAGATTGTATGAGGGAAGAATGGTCATGATTTGTGGTGCGCTCCATCTTGAATGAACAATAACGGGTAGGGATAATTTCTCAGCAACGCGAAGCATCTCATGAAAAACCCTAACCTGTAAGTCTTTGAATTCTCGGCGCTTGGCGTATTGAGGGTCCAATCCTATTTCTCCAACTGCAACTACTTTTTCGTGGTCTTTGCCGTGTTGAGAAATAAAGTCTAAGGTTCGTTGAAGTTCGTCTTGAGGTAGATTTGTGACATTCCAGGGATGTATTCCTAAGGCTGCGTAGACGAAACCATTGTTTTCCTTTGCAAGTTGAACATTGAGAACGCTAGTTTCGAAGTTCATGCTGTTAGAAACAAGAGCAACAACATTAGACTGTTTGGCTTCTTCAATGACAAAGCCAACTCTTTGATTGTACTCAGGATCCGACAGATGAATATGGGCGTCTACAAACTTCATAAAACTCACTTGCTTCCACAACACTACTAAAACCTTCTTCTTATGACTTCTTCTAAAACTAGAAAAAACTCTGCAACTCGTAGAAATAGATTTGAGCATGTTTTGGGAGACGATTATTTATTTTGCTCTGAAAGGCTTTCGATAACGTTAAATAGTCGCTGAAATAGAAAAAGAGGCTTCGGAGATGGTTAAAAATGCCAGGTCCCGAATTGGCTGTAGCACCCATGCACCGTATATGCAAAAAGGCTGGAGCAGACAGAGTGAGTGAATCAGCGGCAAAAGAGTTGGCCAAAGTGCTCGATGAGATAGGTGTGAAAATAGCCAGAGAAGCTATGGACTACGCCATGCACGCTGGAAGAAAAACAATCAAGTCTGAAGACATAGAAATCGCAGCCAGAAAAGTCATGGGCAAATAACCTATTCTGCAACACTCTCCTTTTTCAAAATTCGCACAACCACACAATTGTGTCTTCATATTTGGAGCCAAATACAGAAGCCTATCCAACTGAGCCACTGCACTGAAATTTTTTAACTAACTCATCTACTCAACAAAAACACCCCAGTAAATCACCAGCAAATACCAAGTAAATGCCTAGTAAACACCTAGCAAACTCAACTCAAAAGCAACCCGAAACAATGCCTTTCACCAAAACAGAACCCAAAAAACAAACAACCCGCAAGTCGAACCCAAACAAAAAATATTTCACAAGACGAGACTATACCCGTCTATCTCACTAATCACCCACTCAAACAAACAAACACAAAAAGAACAACAAAACAAAAAAGAGAAAAAAAAGAAAGAGATTATACTAGTATTCTTCTTCCATGCCCTCGCCAGATGGTGGTCCACCTTTCTCTTCCTTCGGCTTAGTAGCAGCAATAACATCATCAATACGCAGAATCATTGAAGCAGCCTCAGCCGCAGACTTAATCGCCTGTTCCTTGACACGCAGGGGCTCGATGACACCGTTTCCGTACATGTCCATGACCTTGCCAGTGAGAACGTTGACGCCCCAAACCTCACCCTTAGGCTTCTCATGCGCCGACCTCAACCCGACCAAAATGTCTATGGGTTCCAACCCTGCGTTTTCCGCCAACGTCTTAGGCACAATTTCAAGAGACTCAGCGAAAGCCTCGACAGCCAATTGTTCCCTTCCACCAACCTTTGTGGCATAGTCACGTAGTTGCTTGGCAATTTCGGATTCGACGGCGCCTCCGCCAGCAACAATCTTGTTGTATTCGATGACGTCTGAGACAACCGACAACGCGTCTGTCATGGCTCTCTCCGCCTCGTCTACCATTCTCTCTAATCCTGCACGAATCAAAACAGCTACGGAGCGAGGGTGCTTGCAATCTTCCACAAACACCATTTTGTCTTCGCCGACTTTGCGTTCTTCAACCAAGCCAGCCTTACCCAAGTCTTGGGCTTTCAAGTCGTCTAGGTTGCTAACAACTCTTCCACCAGTAGCTCTGGCGAGTTTTTCCATGTCAGATTGTTTGACTCTGCGCGCTGCTAGGATGCCCTCTTTGGCTAAGAAGTGCTGAGCCATGTCGTCTATGCCCTTCTGACAGAACACAACGTTAGCGCTTGAAGCTTTGATCTTGTCAACCATCTCTTTCAACATACGGGTTTCTTGGTCGAGGAAGGCCTTCATCTGCGTGGGGTCTCGTATCCTTATCTCGGCGCTAAACTCTGTTTTTTCAACTTCAAGCGCCACATCGAGTAGGGCTGTTTTTGCGTTTTCAATCCTTTTTGGCATTCCTGGATGAACAACTTCCTTGTCTACGATTATTCCCTTCACGAGCTGGGTGTCCAAGAGACTCTTTCCCTCTTTCTTTGTTATCTGAACCTGATCAATGTCGGCAATCCACTTGTCGCCACGCAGCTCTGCAATTTGTTTCACAGCGTCAATGGCTATGTCGGCTAAATGCTCTTTAGCCACGCCCACAGCCTTGCTCGCCATGGCGGTCACAGCCACTTTCTTCAGTGTTGCGCGATCGTCCATGTCGACGGGTATGCCAATTTTGTCGAGGGTTTCAACAGCCATTTGGGTTGCTTTGCGGTAGCCGCTCACTATGACTGTTGGGTGAATGTTCTGGTCTAGGAGTTCTTCTGCCCTTCGTAGGAGTTCGCCGGCTAGGACTACGGCTGTTGTTGTTCCGTCGCCGACCATGTCGTCTTGGGTTTTAGCCACTTCAACCATCATTTTGGCGGCTGGGTGTTCTACGTCTACTTCGTTTAGGATGGCTGCGCCGTCGTTTGTTATTGTGATGTCGCCTAGGGTGTCGATGAGCATTTTGTCCATGCCTCGTGGTCCTAGTGTGGTTTTCAAGACTTCTGCTATGACTCGTGCTGCCATGATGTTGTTTCTCTGTGCTTCTCTGCCTCTTCTGCGTGCTGTTCCTTCTTTTAATATGAGGACGGGTTGTCCGCCTTGAGTTGTTAAATACGCCATGTTATTATTCCTCTTGTTTTGTTAATTTTTGAGTCTACTTAGACAATTTTTAGGTGGAATATAAAGTTAACTACGTTTGTGATGTTGTGTTGGGTGAAAACAATTTTTGTACGTGTGTGTGCGCTTGGCTAGCCTAGCCCCTCTATTTGGATCCTAATAGGCTTCAAATATGTTTCTTGGTTTTTTAGCCAGTTAGAAATTGAGACAAATTGAGACAGGTTGAGAGTTGTCTAGAGTTGAATGGTGTTTGATAAAATTTAAGTATGTCAGCGTTTTCTTTTAGGATTCAGTTAATAGGCGCATGTTGCCCTGGTAGTATAGTCCGGTCTAGTATAAGCGGCTGTCGCCCGCTGGACCCGGGTTCAAATCCCGGCCAGGGCGCCTTTTTTTTGATGGATTCTGCATTGTTGAACAATTTGCGAAAACTTTTTGTGAGTAATGATGCTTGATACTATTGGTTCGTGTATTATGTCTCAGAACGAGTTTTTTCATGGTGTGGTTGCGCAAGCTGGGGAAAAAGAGAAGGATTATCATTGGCTGGAGGCAATAGAGCTCTATAATCAAGCTTTGCGGGTGATTGAAAAAGGGGAGATTCAGGAGAAAGTTGGTTATGCCTTTTATCGGGCGGCTATGCAGGCTGAGAGCGTTGATGAGTTTAGGGAGAGGATGCGTCAGGCTGTTGCAAATTATGAAAAAGCCAAGGAATTCTATGGTAGGTTGAATGATCCTGGAAAGGTGCCTTGGATGCTTCGCTGCGATGCTATGATTGCATACGTTGGTTATTGGCTCGCACCTAAAGTGCCGGAAAAGAAGAGGCTGATTGATGAGTGTTGGCGGCTAACAAAGGAGGCTTTGCAAGCTTTCGAAGAGGCTGGAGAGAGCTTGGAATATGGGAAAACGTATAACCAGCTTTCGTCGAGCGCCTCTGACAAGCTTTGGCTTGAGTGGGATTTTGAAATTGGCGGAAAAACAGAAAGTGAGGCAATAGAACACGGAGAACAAGCAATCAATTTGCTTTCTAGCACAGGTGAGGCGTCTGAACTCGCAAAAGCCTATGTAAAAACAGCCATTTACCTAAGTGTGTTCGGCTACATTTTCGTTCCAGACATGGATGAGAAGGAGAGGTACTATCAGAGAAGTCGGGGCTACTGGCAGAAAGCCAACGAGCTTTCCGAAGAAACCGCCTTTCTTGAGCTGTTGAACGTGTCTGGCGCAGGTTTTGTGGACTGGGGCTTTGAAGAAATGGTCGTGCAATATGAGAACGCGTTAGGTCGCGCAAAGAAAACCAGAGACAAATATCTAATTGGAAACGCACTTGATTGGTTAGCACTTGCAATTTTCTGGGAAGAAATGGAAATTGAAGATCCTGATAAAAGAATAGAGACCCTTCAAAAAGCTCTGCAATATGCCGAAGAAGCCAAGGATAATTTTTCATCAATCTCCTTCATAAGTCCACGTGACGGCGCCCTCTGGACGGGAGCTCCTCACACCGAATACTATTGGGAGTTGGCTCTTTGGGAAACTGATCTGAAGAAAAGACGAGATTTGTTAGAAAAGGCAATAATGAATGAAGCTTCCATTATGGAACTGGCTGAGAGTACACGTTACCCGGAGATAATAGCGTATGCGCATCATGCGTTAAGCAAGGCGTTGGGTTCTCTGGCGCAAATAGAAACGAATCCAGAGGAAAAAAGAAGTCTCTTGACCAGAGCTTTGGAGCATAGGAATGAGTCAGTCAGGCTCGGTGAGCAATTTGATCGCTTTCGATATTGGGACTATGGTGTGATGTGGAACTACTTGGCTGATTTGAAGGCTGAACTGTCAAATTTTGAAAATGACCGCGAGAAAAGACAGAAAATGCTCGAAGAAGCTGTTTCAGATAAAGAGCGTTGTCTCCAATTTTGCCTCAAAGAAATGCCGTACTGGGAGAAAGTGGGTGCTCTTTCATATTTTGCTGCTCTTGGAGGTTACCAACACTCTTACGGAGAACTGTTGAACCGATTATACGGGTTAACAAGCAATAGTGAACATCAGAGAAAGGCAATAAAGGCTTTTGAGGATGTCGCTGAATCATTCGGAAAGCTTAATATGAGTAGCCGCGTGGCAGAATGCCGCTGGAAAATTGCGAGAGGCTTTGAGGCTCTTGGCGAGCACCTAAAAGCTGCTGAAAGCTTCGATTCGGCCGCAAACAACTATTCAAGAGCCGCTGAGAAGATTCCGCAGCTCAAAGACTTCTATCAGGACCATGCGCTTTACATGCAGGCTTGGAGCGAAATCGAGAAAGCCCGACACCATCATGTACGACAGGAATATGAATATGCAAGAGAGCACTACGAAAAGGCTGCTGACCTCCACCAATCGTCAAAACAATGGGGCTATCTGACCCCCAACTACTCGGCTTGGGCTCAAGTTGAAAATGCCGAAGCTCTGAGCCGAAAGGAGCAAAGCGAAGAAGCAATCCAAGCCTTTCAGAATGCGGTTGAACTTTTCTTAGAAACTAAGAAATCCCTCCAAACGGGGCTCAGCAAGATTGAAAACGTTGACGAAAAACAAATGGTAACGAACCTGCTTAAGGCAACCGACCTGCGTCGTGAATACTGCGTCGGAAGAATAGCTCTCGAAGAGGCAAAAATTCTCGATAAGAAAGGCGACCACTACTCCAGCTCAGAAAAATACGGGTCAGCCACAGAAACCTTCGAGAGAATACTCCAAGCGTTAGAAACAGAGCAAGATCGGAGAGAATTCAAACTCATCGCCACTCTTTCGCAAGCGTGGCAGAAGATGACACAGGCGGAAGCGGAAACTTCACCGTCACTGTATATAGAGGCGTCTCAACTCTTCGAGGAAGCCAAAGAACTTACTCCAAATGAGAGAGCAAAGACATTGGCTTTAGGTCACAGTCGGTTTTGTAGAGCACTCGAAGCTGGAACAAAATTCGCTGACTCGCGTGATACAACTTTGCACGCTACCGCTATACAGCATTTAGAAAGTGCCGCTAGCTACTACGTGAAAGCAGGTTTCCAAAATGCTTCTGAATACTCCAAAGCCACTAAACTGCTCTTCGACGCCTACGTGTACATGAGTAACGCCGAAAAGGAAAACGATCCAGAGAAGAAAGCCAAGCTCTACGCCATGGCGGAGAAAGTGTTACAAACATCGGCGGGTTCATTCATAAAGGCTGAACACCCAGAAAAACGGGAACAAGTTCTGAGACTTCTGGAAAAGGTGAAAGAGGAGAGAGAATTAGCCCTATCATTAAGCGAAGTATTACATGCACCCTCAATTGTTTCAACAACCACCTCATTCGCAACACCAACTCCAACTTACGAAAAGGCTGTGGGCTTGGAAAGGTTTGAACACGCAGATATACAAGCCAATGTTATAACCCGTCAAAAAACGCTGAAAGTGGGAGAAAACCTCGAGTTAGAGATAGAACTCGTCAACGCTGGAAAAGGCCCTGCTCTATTGATTAAACTCTCGGAAGTTGCGCCCGAAGGCTTTGAGCTGACTGAGAAGCCCGAAATCTACCGAGCGGAAGACAACTTCCTCAACATGAAAGGAAAACGACTCGACCCCTTAAAGACAGAGGAAATTCGACTAGTTCTCAAACCAAGAGTCCAAGGCACATTCCCATTGAAACCCAAAGTGCTGTATCTCGA
>Ga0315309_1000287_pt1 | contig 30259 bp, 24 predicted proteins | sample TDP4_MG_FD_203080 | JGI IMG/M metagenome (GOLD analysis project Ga0315309, IMG submission 203080) | Freshwater sediment microbial communities from Lake Towuti, South Sulawesi, Indonesia - TDP4 | ecosystem: Environmental > Aquatic > Freshwater > Lake > Sediment | place: Indonesia: South Sulawesi...
GTGATACGTATCAAAAGCGCGCGCTGGAGTGGGGCTGCCCGGATTTGAACCGGGGTCTAGAGAGCCCGAGTCTCCAAGCCTAGACCAAACTAGCCGACAGCCCCATGGTGGTGACCCTTCTTTTTGATGTCATAAAAATAAGTATTCCCTAACACCTTTAAACTCTTACTTCCAAAATAATACCTTTACTAGGGGAGGCTAAAAGATACTTGTCTATTACACATCGTGTGCGTGGGGTTAAGATACTTAAGGCAGTATCGTCAGCTCTTAGGCTGCAGATTTTGAATTTGCTTTTTGATAAGGGGCATCTTTCTTACACGGAGTTGATGAGTTCGCTGAAAATGAATCCGAGTAGAGATGCTGGAAGGTTTGCCTATCACTTGAAGTTTTTGCTTAAGGCGGATTTGATTGAGGCTGACGTTGAATCAAAGAAGTACTGCTTGACTGAGTTGGGCAAGATGGTCATTGATGTTGCAGAGAGAGTTGAGAAGAAAGCCTTCAAACGAAAGAGGATGCTTGTCCGCACTTCTCGGTTTGCATTGGAGGAATTTGACGCAAACAAAATTGCAAGTTCCCTAGTTAGGGAGACGAAAATGTCTGCCGAGTTGGCTCAAAAGGTGGCTAAGGAAGCCGAAAAACGGTTACTTAAGTCAAAAACGAGATATTTAACAGCCCCCCTTGTTAGAGAGGTTGTGAACGCAATTTTAATCGAGAAAGGTCTAGAGGAATACCGCCATAAACTCACGCGTTTGGGGCTTCCAGTCTACGAAGTAACTGCCCTCGTTGATTTGAAAAGCAAAACTTCTCAAGGATCAGTCTCCGTACGTGAAACGGCTGGAGAAACAGTCCTTAAGGAATATACGCTCTTAAACATCTTTCCAAGAGACATTTCAGACGCATACCTATCTGGTTCACTGCACATTAAGGATTTGAGCTCTTGGATTTTGAAGCCAAGCGAGATAATGCATGACTTAAGATTTTTCTTCCAAAATGGCCTGAACCTAGAGAAAATAAGCGCTCTTCAGCCTTCTTATTCTCCGCCTCAAAACTTGGAATCCGCTCTATCCACAGTTTTTAACGTTCTTTTACATTCTGCTAAAGAAATAAGTGAAACGCAAACAATTGACTACTTTAACGTTTTTCTTGCGCCTTTTGTAAATGGTGCGGACCCTGCAAAGATTAAAGAAGCTTTACGTTTGTTTATTACCAACATAAATCAACATGCAGACGCCTCTCTGGGCTTAGAGCTTACAGTTCCAGACTTCATTGCAGATAAGCCTGCTTTTGGGCCTTTTGGAAAATACATTGGCAAATATGGAGATTTCATTGAAGAAAGCCAAATCTTAGTGTCTCTTATTCTTGAAATATTCACTGAGGAAAGCGTTCGAAAACCGATGTTTAATCCAAAAGTCATTATAAAAGTGCGTTCGGAAACATTCGCTGATGCAAAAGCAAAGGCAATGCTTCTAGAAGCTCTGCGACTGGCATCAGATAAAAGCATATGGTATTTTGCTAACGTGTTGGAAAAAGAAGGAAAGCACTCTGTTTTTTCCGCTTCTGGATTTAGGCTTAAGGCAGATTTGAATGGGGATTGGGAGATTGATACGTTGCGCACGGGTTGTTTGGGATATGTAACGGTTAACTTGCCGCGGATAGCATATGAGTCTGGGAAGGATGAGAGAAGGTTTTTCGAGATTTTCAAGGAAAGATTTGAAATGGCAGCTCGTGCTTTGGAAATTAAGGACAGAGCCTTGAAACTTCATGGTAATGGTTTACTACCGTTTTTGATGCAGAACGTTAATGGTGACCATTATTTTAGGCTTGAAAATTGTTCTCGTGTAATAAACTTAGTGGGTTTAAAGGAAGCTGTAGAGGCATTTTGCGAGAAAGGCATTTATGACAGCGAAAAAACCTTAGAGTTTGTTGAAAAAATAGCTCAAAACATTTTAGCTTATATGCGTAAAATCGGTAGAAAACGTGGGAAAGGTTTGTCAACAACAACACTGCTGGACTTTGAGGCTTCTGAAAGATTAGCGCGGTTGGATATTGAAAGATACGGTATTGCGAAAGTTCGATTTTCAGGGACAAGGGAAAAACCATTTTACTCAGGAGTCAGTAAATTGATTCTTCAAGATGGCAAAATTGCTCTTGAGTCTTTAGGATTTGAGCGGAAAATGCGTGGGCTGCGTGTTGGTGGGGATATAACTGTAGTAGAGCTTGGAGAAGCTGAACACAGACCAGATGAACTTTTGTCTTTAACTAAACAGGCTTTTGAGGTTTGTAACATGGAGTTTTTGACATATAACCGTAGATTGACTTATTGTGTTAATTGTAAAAGGAGTTGGGTTGGGTTTTTGCATAAGTGTCCTTCATGTGGGTCAATAGGCACTTTGACGGTCTTTGATAGATTTGCATTAAAATGAGCCTTAAAAAAGTGAGTTAAATGCTATTTTACTGCGCCTAATATTAATGCTAATAGTGCCATTCTGACAACTATGCCGTTCCAAACTTGCTGGAAGTAGCGTGCATACGGCGTATCGTCAACTTCAGCGGCTATTTCATCAACTCTCGGAAGCGGATGGAGAATTATCAAGTCTTCTTTGGCTTCGCTTAAAGTTTGTAAATCTATTTTGTGGGAGCCTTTTACTTTGATGTATTCGGCCGGGTCTGGGAAACGTTCTTTTTGTATTCTCGTGACATATAAAACATCTATGAGTGGGACTAATTTTTCGAGGCTTGTTTTTTCTATTACGGGGATTTTTTCTTTTATTGTTTGAATGACTTCACGTCTCATTTTGAGCGATTCTGGTGAAATTAGGTATAGTTCGATGTTGTAGAGGGATAGTGCATAGGCTAAGGAGTGGACGGTTCTTCCATATCTTAAGTCGCCTAAGAGGGCTATTTTTAACCCATCGATTTTTCCCTTTTCCTTCATGATTGTATACAGGTCTAGGAGTGCTTGTGTTGGGTGTTCTTCTGCGCCGCTACCGCCGTTGAGGATTGGGATTTTGGCGAATTCTGCTGCGAGTCTTGCTGCGCCTTCTAGTGGATGTCTTAGGGCTATTACGTCTGCATAGCTCTCAACAGTGCGCACGGTATCAGCGAGATTTTCTCCTTTTTTGACTGAGGCTATTTCGGCTTCTGCGAAGCCTATGGTGGAGCCGCCTAGTTTGTGCATGGCTGCCTCGAAGCTTAGGCGGGTGCGGGTGCTTGGTTCAAAAAATAGTGTTGCGAGGATTTTTCCTCTAAGAATGTCTGAGCCTTTTTGGGCTACGGGTTCCATTGCTTGGGCAATCTTTAAAATGTAGTCGATTTCTTCACGGGAGAAATCTTTTATTGATATTATGTCTCTGCCTTCGAACTCCACGCTTACACCCAAAACAAATCTACGCAACTCCTAAATAACTCTTTACAAGTTATGCCACTTAATTGGGTTTTGCGGACTGTATTCTGCTTTATAATGTCTCTGACATGTTTAAATCAAAGGGGGATTTATTTGTTTACTTTATGATGTACATGATTGCTAGTGACCAAATGTTACATGAAACATTGTTTCACAAGTTTTATAAGGCGATTATGAAGACAACTATGGAGTGAAGGGAGACTTTTCATCGCAATTTGATTGGCTTCTGCAGAGAGCATCTGAGAAGCCGATGAACAGGATTTTCTTACGGTTTGCACCCTTCAAAGCGCTTAAAAGGATGTCCAATTTAACAAAACATCCGAAACATAAAAGCATGCGGAGAAAGGAGGTGATAGGATACGAAGAAAGGAATCGTAGGAATAATGCTGATGCTATTAGCGACAATAGTGCTGACAACAGTATTGAAACCAGCAGCGATGGCGTCCGATGTTAACCCCTTATCCCCAAGTGTTGTCATTATCCATACCATGGACGATGAAACCTCCTATCATATCCCATACTGCACTGTTAAAGTCTATGATGAGAGCTATAAGCTTGTGTATACTCTTAACTCTGGTGCTGCCGGAGTTTGTGACGATATTACTCCTGCAGACTACTCTAGGTTTTATGTCACAGCCAGAGGAATATATAATGGCGTGACTTATTTTGGCTACGAGACCGAAAGCTCAGGTACCGGAATCCAGGAGTGGTATATACGTATGTATCCGCAGGCCGTTGGTGGCGTTGTTGTTCCTGTTGATAAGTTTGGTTTGTTGGCTCCCTACACTGGCTTATACTCAGCAATCCTAGTCGCAACAGTTGCAACAGCCCTCTACGTCAAACGTGTTAAACGTAGAAAAGAGAAGCAATGAACACTATTCAACTCATCTCAACCTTCAATTTCCCTTCTTTTTCTATGTTGAACATTAAGGGTTGTTATTTATGAAGGCTAAAGAGAAACATGTTGGAACTAAGGCTCAGATCAGAGCCATGAAAGAAAAAGAAAGACGCATAGCCACAGCCATATTTCTAGCCTTCATCCTGCTAATAGTTATCTTCTCATCCTACTTCACTTACAATTTCCTAAATCGACCCCAAAACCAAACAATAAACCCAACATCAAACCCTGAATCCCCACAACCTAAAGCAATCATATTCGACCAACTAAGCTTAACATTTCCAAACCAAACTTTCGTACAAACAGCCACAAACATCCTAACAACAGCCAACTACACGGTATACTACTACGAAGGCAATCAAGTCACCGTAGACCTTTACAGAAGCCTTCCCGCTCGCGGTTATAGCCTAATAGTTTTAAGGGTGCACGCAGCCCTAGGAGCTGGAGAACAGCCTCCAGTTGCCCTCTTCACAGCCGAACCATACAGCAACACCAGATATGTTCCAGAACAACTCAACGACCAACTGATAAAAGTAGCCTACGGCATCGTCGGTCAAGAAATATCATACTACTTTGCAATCTGGCCAAACTTCGTAAAATACAGCATGAACGGAAAATTCCAAAACACAACAATCATCATGATGGGCTGTGACGGATTCAAATATATGCACATGGCTGAAGCATTCATAGAAAAAGGAGCAAAAGCATACATAAGCTGGAACTCAAAGGTTTCAGCCAGCCACACAGACCAAGCAACCATACAACTACTTAAACACTTAATCACAGAAAAACAAACAATAAAACAAGCAATAGCAGAAACCATGGAAGAAGTTGGACCAGACCCAAGCTACCAAAGCATATTATGCAGTCTTGGCGCAAAATAGCATAACAAATAGAGAACATTAAAGACGAAAACCGGATCGATTATTAAAGGTTTAAATTTTTATCCTTGTTTAGAGTATAACCTCTCTAAGAGGATTTCGAATGAGCGAAACTGAGCTGCGTGTTTCCAAAATCAAAAACGGCACAGTTATTGACCACATCACTGGTGGACATGCCTTAGATGTTGCCAAAATTTTGGGAATAACTGGACGAGAGAAACGCGTAATAACTATCGCAATCAACGTGCCGAGCAAACGCTTCAAAATGAAGGACATAGTTAAGGTAGAAGGAAGAGAGCTAAACCCTCAAGAAGTGCATAAAATCGCTTTGCTGGCTCCCCACGCAACCATCAACATCATTCGCGATTACAAGGTTGTTGAAAAACAGAGGGTTCAACTGCCCAAAGTTATCGAGAACATTATCAAATGTTCTAATCCAGCTTGCATAAGCAACAGCAACGAGCCCGTGCAAGCCAAATTCTATGTCGACAGTGATGAGCCGCTTCTGCTGAAGTGCCACTACTGCGGTTATATTATGGAGAAGAAGGATGTGCTTGAGCAGTTTTAGATTTGGTGTTTCGTATTCGGAATTTTACATAATGCTTATATCGTAAGAAATAATATTCTCAGAATAGATAAGTCCGTAAAAAGACATATTGCATATACGTAGAACATGAATACATGTGGTGAAAAAGCATGTTGGAAATATTCATGATAGCATTATGGGGATGCTTTACAACCTATGCAACATGGTACTTCACATTAGCAAAACATTATGCTCCGATAACCCCCAACGAAGCAAAAATATTATGGAAAATTCATAAACAAAACGTCGAATGTTATGCAAGAAAATGGCGGAGGATAAAACGAGGAGACAAAATAATCGGCTTCGAATGTGAATGCGGATATAAACACATACAAAAACGCCCAATAGTAGCTAGCACACCAACACCCCATATTGAACCTGCAATCTCACAAACATCCGCACTTGACAAACTACACACATCATATAAGTCAAAGTAAATTTTAACTTCAAACCAAAAAGAAAATGAAATTATTCAGAAAACCACTTGTCCTTTATAAGCTTTAATGAAAAACTGGAAATATGCAAATTTTCTTCAGCTATTGAACCTCCTCTAGCAGAATGATTACCTATCTCTAGAGGGGGGCTCAAGGTGCCATAAAATAAAAGACGGTAAACTAAAAGTGGCGCCGCCGGTAGGACTCGGACCTACGACCGACTGGTTAACAGCCAGCCGCTCTACCTAGCTGAGCTACGGCGGCTACTGTTTAATACTTTTATGAGTTTTGAGAATTGCAGTTGTATTTAAGTTTAGTTATCTTTAGCTTTTTATTGCAATTCCAGCTTTTTTCGCTTTATACTTAGCAATCCTTACAAAAATTCTATATAAGGATTGTAAGAGGCTTGCGTACCATTTTCCAGCAAACGATAAGTCAATTAGTTTTTGCACCCAGTAAAAATCGTGTTCAATACATTTAACTAACAATTCTTTGTGCATTTTGGTCATTTGGGTTTCTTTAAACCACTCTTCATCTTCTAGTCTACCCATAGGAACAAAAAATAAAGGCACAATTAAACTTCTAATATTTTTGAGTTCATCCATTAGCTCTATTGTTTTGACAAGGTCCTCCTCTGTTTCTTCTGGAACACCAACAATTAACGTACATGCAGGAATGAGTTGATTATCATGCATCAAGCCCATACCAGTGCAGACAACTTCCGGCCATTTCTCTGGCTTAAAGGGATGAGCCTTTGCTGGCATAACCTTTTTGGCAAGCTCTGGCGAACCTGTTTCTATTCCGATTTCGGCACCCCACCAAGGTTGCTTTTGCATTATGATTTCAGCGATTTTTGAAAAAAGTTTTGGTTTTGATGCTATAGCTGCTAGTGAGCAGTGGCTCCAGCAGATACTTTCGCATTTCTTTACGACTAATTCATGGAGTTTGATAAGTTTCTCATCGTTTGGCAACGTATTTTTAGAGCCGTAAAGCATAACATCTTCTGCATGAAGGCAAGTCCAATTTATTCCTTCTCTCATATTTACATCTATTTCGCGCATTATTTTTTCGTAAGGATACCAACGCAAAGGTCTCAACGTAACACTGCAGAATTCACACCCCCGACAACAACCACGACCTATTTCTACTAAACCATTAATGGAAGGTCCAATGATGTCTGGTATCTCATCTAAACTAGGCGTTTCTTTAACACTAACTTCGTAGTACTCAGGAAGGTTCTCACCGTTAATAGCACCATGGATAATCTTTCCGATGATGTTTTCAGCCTCTCCTTCAATTATGCAGTCTATTCCCCACTCTTCAACGAATTTTGATCTATAATGAAACTGCCAGACACCAGGACCACCAACAATAATTTTCAATCCACGCCTCTTTGCTTCTTTAATCTCTGAGTTATTCATTAAAGCACGGAAATATTGCGCCAGAAACGGCTCCTTCTTCATAACAGAAGCGAAGGTGCTTGAAGCTGGACCTAAGCCAAAAGGGTCCATGACATGTACGCCCAAAACCTTTGCCTTGTCTATGTATTTTTTAAGATGGTTCGGAGCAACCGTCAACACATCGAAGCCCTCGCTTAGAAGTTGGGCTTCAATTTTTCTTAATCCATACGGCGCTGCCACAGGTATACCGTTCTTTGTTTTGATTTGTGGAAAGAAAAGCCAGCCATAAAGCCAGTCTGGAATGACATTTGGAGGGGCACAAGTTCCAAAACCAATAAATTCGTTGCGATGGTAATCGCTCATCAAAGTTCTATCCGCTGTTAAGAGTATTCTGCCATTCGCTAGTTCTTGCGGCAATTCGTTTACTCCACACTATTATTTCAAAACATTTAGATTTTAAAGCCTTTTTTACTTAAAAATTATGGTAGACTAAAAATAGGGTTTTTTAGGTAATAATGTCTGAAAGAACCTCTTTATTGGTCTACCCAATGTTTTCAGCAGTTCTTGCTTAATTATTATGTTTAGTTTTTTTGTTTTGTTTAGAAAGATGTATATGTTAGATTTTCCAATTAGGTTGAAAGATTCATGGGGGTAGCGTGTTGAAAAAAATCTTGGAGGTTAGATGGCACGGCAGAGGAGGCCAAGGATCATGGACAGCCAGTGAACTGTTAGCGCGAGCAGCCATTTACGAAGGAAAATACATTCAATCCTTTCCGGAGTTCGGTCCAGAAAGAATGGGTGCACCAGTAACAGCTTTCACAAGAATAAGCACAGAGCCAATCAAAATACATTGCGCAGTTTACAATCCCGATGTGGTGGCTGTTTTAGACCCAACATTGCTAAAGACGGTTCGCGTTAGCGAGGGATTAAATGAAGAAGGAATTATTATAGTTAATTCAAAGGACGACCCAGGAGAAATCAGAAAAACGCTCGACACAAACATAGGAAAGGTTTGGGGTGTTCCAGCAACGGAAATCGCACTAAAAGTTTTGGGAATGCCCATAACAAACACGGCCATGTTAGGAGCTGTAGCACGTATAACTCAGATAGTTAGCTTGGAAAGCATAGAAAAGGTTGTTAAAGAACGCTTTAGGTTAGATGTCGCTGAGAAAAATTTCGCTGTTATAAAAGAAGCCTATAAGGAGGTAAAATCTGAGTGAAATCTCGAGAAAAAAGTTGGAAAGAAATTGCCCCAGCAGGTGTTTGCTGGAAAGCGAGCACTGAATTTTTGACTGGCGATTGGAAAACCTATATGCCAGTAAGAGATTTAGAGAAATGTACTCGATGCTTATTATGTGTGCTTTTCTGCCCAGATGGAGCAATACATTGGAAGCCTGAAAAAGAAGACATAGAATTTAATTACAACTTCTGTAAGGGCTGCGGAATATGCGCCAACGAGTGTCCAACAAATGCGATAGAAATGAAACTTGAATAGGGTGCATGCTTAAATGAAAAGTGTTGTTAAGCAAGAAGTTTTAGCCTTAAATGGAGACGAAGCAGTTGCTTACGCCGTGAAGCAGTCAGATGTTGATATTGTAGCAGCGTATCCTATAACTCCCCAAACAATAATGGTTGAAAAGTTCAGTGAGTATGTGGCTAACGGTGAAGTTGAAACAGAATTTGTCTGCACAGAATCAGAGCACAGTGCTTTAACTGCATGTCTTGCAGCATCAGCCACAGGGGCAAGAGCCTTTACAGCCTCTGCTTCTGCTGGTTTAGCCTTGATGCATGAAATGCTTTTTGTAACATCTGGATGCCGTGCACCAGTAGTTATGGCAATTGCCAACAGAGCCTACTCAGCACCACTAAACATCCACTGCGATCACTCTGACACGATGGCTCAACGGGACAGTGGCTGGATCCAAATCTATGTGGAGAATGCACAAGAAGCATATGATTCAATAATTCAAGCTTTTAAGATAGCTGAAAACCCGCAAGTTCTATTGCCAGTTATAGTTGGCTTAGACGGCTTCACATTAAGCCATACACTTGAAAACGTTCAAGTCCTTTCAGATGAGGTTGTTAAAAGGTTTGTTGGAACTCGTCAATTCCCAAATGTTATAACTCATGAAGGAAAAACTGTGCCTTTCAAGCTTGATCCAGAAAATCCCATGATGATGGGACCCATAGCCCTGCCAAATTACTATTTTGAGTTCAAGCGACAGCAAGAAGAAGCCATGGGAAACGCGCTTAGAATAATTCAGGAAGTGCATGATGAATATGCGCAAATAAGCGGTAGAGATTATGGAAATGGGTTGGTGGATTCATACCGTCTTGAAGATGCTGAAATAGCTATAGCATGCTTAGGCTCAACTGCTGGAACCTTGAAAACGGTTGTAGATGAGCTTAGGGAAGAAGGCGTTAAAGCTGGCCTGCTTAGAATTCGCGCTTTCAGACCTTTACCAGTTGAAGAAATAGCTGAGTCTCTTAAAAAAGCGAAGGCCGTGGCTGTTATGGATAGAAGCATGGGCTTCGGAGGAAACGGTGGACCAGTATTCCACGAAATCCGCCACGTTCTCTACGATTCACCTTCGCATCCTTATGTGGTAAACTATATTTATGGACTAGGCGGAAGAGATACAAGTCCAACTCAAATACGTGAAATCTACGAAGACTTGCAAAGAATACTTCAAACTAAACGTGTTGAAAACCCGGTAAATTATATTGGGTTAAGAGAGTAAAAGGAGGAAATGGGATGTTTTCTGAATGGAAATTTACAACAAAAGACATTGCTGAAAAACCAGATTTGTTCATGTCAGGGCATAGGGCATGTGCTGGATGTGGACCCGCAACAGTTCTAAGACTCATAATGAAGGCTGTTAGGGGACCCACTATAGTGACGAATGCAACTGGATGCATGGAAGTAGTTTCATCAATTTATCCATACACGTCTTGGGCCGTACCATGGCTACACACAGCCTTTGAAAATGCTGCTGCAAACGCCTCGGGAATCGAATCAGCTATAAAAATACTGAAAAAGAAAGGAAGGATCAAGCAGGAGCAAATAGACGTTATCGCACTTGCCGGAGATGGAGGCACATACGACATAGGCATACAAGCGCTTTCAGGAGCGGTCGAAAGAGGACACGACTTTCTATTTGTGCTTTACGACAACGAAGCTTACATGAACACAGGTATTCAGAGAAGCGGAGGAACACCTTTAGGAGCTTCAACAACCACTTCGCCAGCCGGTACAGTCATACCGGGAAAACTGGAAAATAAAAAGCCAATAGCAGACATTATGGTGGCCCATTATATGCCCTACGTAGCTACAGCGTCACCCTATTACTGGCGAGATCTACTAGTAAAAGTCAGGAAAGGCATAGAAGTAAACGGTCCGGCATTCTTACACGTGTTTGCACCGTGTCCAAGAGGATGGCGAAGCGACCCCGCAAAGTCTATAGAGCTTTCACGCTTAGCAGTGGAAACATGCATATTCCCATTATGGGAGGCCATAAATGGCGAATACCAAATATCCGTGCCTAGCAAAGTTTTAGCTTTAAGTCCTCAAAAGAGGAAGCCAGTCAAGGAGTACCTACAGGTGCAAGGACGCTTTAGACACTTGTTCGCACCGAAATTCGAAAAAATGCTCGATGAAATACAGAGAATAACGGACGAACAGTGGCAACGCTTACTCAAAAAATGCGGAATGGCATAAATCCTTTACTCTCTTTCTTTGCTAGTAAGTCAATTAGGCATAAGCTTAGGGATTATATTTGAGAGTGATTTTCTAGAATCGTGTTAACCAAGACATTATCCATCACTGTTTCTTAACTTTTCGACTGAAATTGCGAAGACAACAACTAAAATTTAATGCTAAATGGAGTGACTACCTTGAATTGAGTTTTACATTTAGAATAATTAGCATTGACTTTCATTTCTTCTTTAAAAATTACCCATACATTTTACTATTGTAATAGAGAATATTTCCATAATCTTTTTAAAAACTTTAGAAGTATTAATCATTGCTTAGACTTGCTCTTGGAAGCATCTTTCGATCTCATAATATTGAGGGGAAATTCGCTTCTAGGGCGGTTTAAACTTAAAATTGGGAGAAGGGAAAAAAGAGGTAATTTGCATGACAAATCTGAAAATAATCAGACGAAAAGCAGTCGCGTTCTTTGTGCTTACATCATTGATTACGGCTTTTACGCTAATTCAGAATGTGTATGCTCAGACGACGATTGGCGTTGATCCTCCAGAAGTTATAGTGCCACTTTGCACCAACTTCGAGGTTAACGTAAAAGTAACCGATGTCCTCAACCTTTATCAAGTTGAGTTTTGGTTAGGTTACAATACTGCCCTCTTAGATGCTCTAAACGCTATGGTGCTTCCACCCTTTACTCCACTAGCGATCGACATAGATGATCCATCAGGGTACGTACATATCGCAGCTATAGCGGTACCACCCCTCTTCGGAGACGGAATAGTAGCCACAGTTGCTTTCCACTGCACAGGCGCCGGAAAGAGCGTTCTAGACCTCTACGACACTTACCTCGTAGATCCCTCTGGTATGTCAATCAGTCACGGCATTATCGATGGCTCAGTTACACAAACTGCATTCTATTGGAAACCTCCTCAAACAGATTACGCCCCCAGCGGACTTCCCGACTTTGACCAAAGACAAAACAACTGGAAGAATCCACAAACTAACAAATGGAGCTATTGTGGTCCAACGGCTCTAGCCAACTCATTCTGGTGGCTTGACTCCTTCTATGAGCCTGGCAATGTGGCACCACCCACTATATCTGATGGTTTCGGCCTTGTTAAATCCTATAATGCGAGTGTGGACGACCATGATCCAGGAAACGTTCCACTTCTGATTGAAGATTTGGCGTGGTATTTGGACACAGATGGAATTAGAACAGGGATTGCGCATAATGGCACATACATTGACGACATAGAAGCAGGAATTAACTGGTGGCTAGTGACCCATTGCCTTGATAATGTGTTAGGTGTAAAGAAGGTTTTCGAGCCGACCTTTGAGTACGTGGAGTATGAGGTTGAGAGATGCGAGGATGTAATCTTACTTCTAGGCTTCTATCACTACAACATATCAGCACCACCTGAAAAATCCTGTTGGCGCATAGGAGGACATTATGTAACTGTTGCTGGTGTATGTTCAGCGAACAAAACAATAGCGTTTAGCGACCCAAGAGTTGACTATGCTGAGCCTCCTCCGCATGGGAACGGTTGGCCAGGCCAGGTCCTTCCGCCGACGCCACCACCACATCCTCATCCTGCGAATCCACCAGATACGCTGCACAACAATGCCACTTACGTATCCCATGATCAATACGGGTATGCAGACACTACAATGTATCCTTGCGTAGACGGCATCTGGGGACCTGCACAGTATGAGAATTGGACTATTATAGAAGATTTCGTCGGGCAGAATGGAGATATTGAAGGGTCACCTGCTCCTGGGCAGCCTGGCATAATCCTTGTCACTACTGTTGAGTACGCTATGGTTGTCTCTCCAACAAATTGGTACTGGAAGAGCCACTATGCGGATTACGCTCCAAGTGGGGTTCCAGACTTCTACCAGTATCAAAGTAGCTGGACAAAGTATTGCGGTCCAACAGCTGTGGCGAACTCGCTATGGTGGTTTGACTCAAAGTTTGAACCTAACAATGCGTCGCCGCCAAGCATATCTGATGGTTTCCGTCTGCTTCAATCATATAATGCAGGTGTTTGGGATGACCATGATCCTAGAAATGTTCAGCCGTTTATTGATGAACTAGCGTGGTACATGGATACCAACGGAATGCATTCAGGAACGCAACATAACGGGACGGAAGTCCATGGCATGGAGAAGGGAATCGACTGGTATTTGGGCAACAAATCTCTCAGTAACACGTTTTACGAGGGGACACTGTATAACCCACCCTTCTACGAGGTTGAGGAAGAAGTTAAGAAGAGCGAAGACGTCATCCTCCTCATAGTCTTCTTCGAAGTGACACCAGAATACGATTGTTGGCCAATTGGCGCCCACTTCGTCACAGTTGCAGGAGTGAACTCAGAAGATCTTATGATAGCGTTCAGCGATCCAGGCATCGACAATGCAGAACCGTCTCCACACGGTAATAACGGGACAGGTCGTGTCATTCCACCGCCGCCACATGGGCATCTAGCCGACGGAACCATACACAACAACGCCACCTACGTGTCCCATGACATATATAATGTGAGCTTAAACATTGCTTTGCCTTGTCATCCAGGTGTTTATTGGGGACCCATAAATTATGCCACGAACTGTACGGCTTTCGCTCAGCAATACGAAGGACAGAACATTCCTATTGAACTGCAACCTCAATACCAACCATACCTGCCTATTCCTGGCTCTAGAATCATGCCCATAGTTACACATGCGGTGATAGTCTCGCCTCGACCTGGCATCGTTGCTGCTGGATCAACAAATAGAAAACTCTTCGCCTTTGATTTTGATGGTAAACAGCTGTGGAATTTTACTGCGGGTGGTGAAATTGTCTCAATTGCAATGTCAGTTGACGGGCAACACATAGTTGTGGGAAGCAAGGAAGATGCGTTATTCCTTTTCCACAGTAACGGTACCCAACTATGGAACAGAACAATTCCTGTAGCAGATGGCGCTTGGGGTGTGGGCAGAGAATCCAAATCAGTTGGCATCTCTGCTGATGGAAACTATATAGTAGCTGCAACCACAAATGGCTTAGTCCTCTACAGAAACAACGGTACATTAATCTGGAATTACACAGGTTATTTCAAATGCGTCACCATTTCAGCGGACGGCAATTATGTAGCTGCTCTTGATAGCGCTGGAAGAATTCAATTGTTCTCAAGTTTCTATGACGGGGTTTCTGGCTGGAGTGGTTCTGATGGTACACCATTGTGGAGCAAACCATCCATCTCTATGCCAGCATGGCTCGCTATGGATGCAATTGGACAATATTTAGTGGCTTGCAATTCGACTAACGTCTTTCTGATGGACACACTTAGCAATGTGATATGGAATCATGTGCTAAACAGGGGAGGCATTGTAAGGTGTGACATTTCTTGGGATGGTCGAAGTGTTGTAGTTGTTAATGACGATGGAACGAATCAGATAGGAGCTGAGCTTGTCTACTTCAACGACACTAATGATGGAATACCTGGCTGGAACAGTACCGATGGAACTCCAGTCTGGAGATTTGCGCCTAGCCCAGATCTACCTACAAATGACCTTTACACTGTGGATATTTCAAAGTACAGCGACATCATAGCAACTGGGGGAGCTCCCACCAATGTTTACTTGTTAACAACCAATGGCAACCTCCAACAAAACCTCACAGAGCCTAACACTGTTATGGCAGTTGATCTGACGTTTACGGGACAATATGGAGCAGTAGGAGACGTTCTATATCCAGCAGGACCAGGACAGGTCTATTTCTTCTCCAAGGACAAGGGCACGACGCTGTGGAACTTTACAATCGGTGGAACAGTGCGCTCAGTCGCAATTTCCGAGATTTATCCAAGCATGTTTCCGTTCCCAGACCATGACGTAGCAGTAACCAATGTCACACCAGATAGGGTATCAGTAACACCTGGAAGCATTGTAAGCGTAAACGTCACTGTCACTAACGAAGGAGACTTTGATGAAAGAGTTAGAGTTGAGTGTATAGTCATAATCAATGATACAGATGGCAAATGGTACTTCCCTGACCCTGATATTCCTGAGGATTGGCCATTGTCTCCGCCCAAAAAGTCCATAACCATACCATTCACATGGAACACAACAGGAGCATCGGAAGGAAAATACACCTTCATTGCTAAAGTAAGCCTTGTCCAAGACGAAATTGATATCTACGATAACACCTTTCTCAACGGCACAGTCTATGTTGCGATTCCAATTGGAGGCGTCGATATTCCAGTTGATAAGTTTGCTTTGTTGGTTCCCTACATTGGCTTAGCCTCAACTATAGTAGGCGCAATTGCTATAACGGCCATCTACGTCAAACGTGTCAAGCATAGAAAGAAAAAGCAATAAATGTCATTCCATCTTCCCTCTTTTTTATCGTTAAAAGATCAAGCCTGGGCGCTGCACGGTAAACTGCTTCACAATTGTTAAATTCTGGATTAGAGTAGCGTTATACGGGGGAGATCCATTTTTCTAGACTGATAAAATAGACCCAAAGAGAGGATTGAAAATGAAGTCAAAACCAATTTCAAAGTCAGCATTGATTTTTACATTATGTTCTCTACTCATTCTGGGAGAACCCTTTGTCTTAGGGTTCAAAAACTACTCCCCCCAGTCAATGGAAACTGAGGTAAGGATTTCTCAGAAACCCAAGCTTCAAGAATCAGATAGACAAACGAACCAACTTGCATCGGCTGAAAAAACGCCCATCTTGGACTCTGCTTTCAGAAACAGTTGGGACTTTGTTAGGGCAAATGAGTGGGCTGACTTTGCTAAAGCTGACGACGACTCGGCCGAACTGGTAATTGGCGTCGACCAAATTAGTACCAATAGCTATGATAAACTAAGGAAGATAATTAAAACAAACAAGGGAAAGATTGTTAATACAGTTTGGATCCAGAACAAAAAAGAAGCAGTTATTGCTGACATACCTCTAACAGCCATATCCTCTTTCATAACAGAGATTAACGTTGCCGATGTCTCAACATACATCCAGCCCAACTTCAAGTACAAAGTTGATTATATTCCCAACGATCCCTATTGGAATCAACAGTGGGCACCACTTAAGATAGGCGCAGATCGTGCATGGGACAAACAAGTAGGCAACGGTTCCATTCTCGTGGCAGTTATCGACACTGGCATCGATTGGAACCACCCTGACCTAGTGGCCAACTACGTACCGCTCGGCTATGACTGGGTAAACAACGACGCAGACCCCATGGATGATCACGGTCATGGAACACATTGTGCTGGAATAATTGCTGCCACTTTCAACAATACCATAGGCGTAGCTGGACTAGCCCAGGTTCAAATAATGGCTGAAAAAGGTTTAAATCAATTTGGGATAGGTTATGACGATGACCTCGCCAATGCAATTGTTCACGCTGTAGATCAAGGGGCAAACATCCTTAGCAACAGCTGGGGCGACTACGAATATAGTGCTTTAATCCATGACGCTATGAAGTATGCTTACGAAAAAGGCGTTTTAATTGTAGCAGCCGCAGGAAACAGTGCCACCAACATCAAAGTGTTTCCTGCAGCACACGATGAAGTCATAGCTGTCACAGCAACTAATCAGTCTAATGCTCCAGCTTGGTTTACAACTTTTGGAAACTGGGTCGAGTTGGCGGCACCCGGCGTCCACATCTACTCGACAGCTTATGATGACAATTATAAATATATGAGTGGCACCTCTATGGCATGCCCCCATGTCTCCGGCGTCGCCGCTCTAGCTTGGAGCCAATTCCCGAATGCGACACTAGACTGGATTCGATATTGGTTACGTTACACCGCGGATGATTTAGGCGATCCTGGATTTGACATATACTATGGATATGGAAGGATTAACGCGGAAAAGGCAGTTTGGGAACTTCCTCCAACTCATGAATTAATTGTCCAGAGTCTGGAAACTCCTCGGTACATCGAACCTGGAAGTGTTGGAACCTTCAGCAGCATACTTTTCAATTTCGGAAAAAATGGTGAGAAAAATGTAACTGTGCAACTGCTAGCTAACGAAACCGTTGTGGACTCTGCTTATGTTGACTTTTTGGCGGATGGCGCATCGATCACAGTCAACTTTTCGTGGACTCCAACGATTAAGGGAAAGTACAACATCACATCCTACGTAGTGCCTGTAGTTGGTGAAGATAATATATCCAACAACCGGAAATCGGCGACAGTCAAGGTTTACGTGCCCGAGGTTGCGATCTTTCAAAACGTAAATCCATGGGGTTATTCCTCAAACGAAGAAGCACTCGACTTGTATGACGTTCCTTTCGCCATATTGAGTTCCAAAGATTTCGAATCAGCTAACCTAAGCCGATTTGTCAAGGTCATAATCGCTTCAGACCAGAATCAGGTCTTCTACGACGCCATGAACACGTCCAAAAGCTGGTTTGAGGATTATGTGAGAAGTGGTGGAGTATTGGAGATTCACGCGGCAGATCTAGGTCGACATGGTGGTCAATGGATTGGTCTACTTCCTGGAGGATTACAGTGGGAGTTTAGTAAATCAAACCATGTCACTATCGCTAACCGTAATCATCCAGTGGTAAACATACCTCATTTCGTCACAGACGAGGAACTGGACGGATGGTATTGGTCGACTCATGGACGCTTCTCTAGTTACCCAAACAGTTCCTGTGTTATTATCACTGAAAGCTCTGGTTATCCCGTATATTTGGAGTTTAGATACGGATCAGGATTAGTAATAGCTACAGGACAGCCGCTTGAATGGGCTTACGACCATGAATATTCATCAATTCTTGAAAACAGTCTACTCTATCCAGTTTACAAACAAAAGCATGAATTAGCCGCATTTCTTGATGCACCAATTTTTCTTTTCCCAAGCGAAGCATCATTTCTGAACGCTACGGTCATAAACTATGGATCAAGCAACGAAACAAACGTAAATCTACAAATCTTAATAAACGGCGACATCGTTGACGAGGCGGTGATTCCAGAACTGGCAACGGACAACTTCTATACGCTTACCTACCTTTGGAGACCGACTAAGGAAGGAGCGTACAATATTACGGCATACGTTCTTCCCTTGTCTGAGGAAGGAGTTGTAGCGAACAATGCCGCATCTAAGATGGTTCGCGTAAGGCCTATGAGGCATATTCTCTTCGATCAAACTCATGAAACTGACAACGTTAACAGTTATCTCTCATGGATCACAACCATTAATGATATGGAATTAGTGTTCTATCAACACACATCTGGTGAAATTAGTCTTGATAAGTTGGAAAAATATGATGTGTTCGTTATAATTCAAGCAGATAGTCCGTACCTGCCTTCGGAGTTATCTGCCATACAGAATTTTGTGTTCGATGGTGGCGGATTACTCGTCATAGGAGACGACAGCCCCTCTATCTACACAAGCCTTACAGGTTTTGCTGGGATAACATGGACAAGGGGTAACGTAAGCGGAATTAGCACAGACATCACCCCTCACCCCACAACCTGCGAAGTAAACTCAGTATATTTGCCATCTGCTATTGCCAAAATGAATGTGAGTGATACAGCCCAATCCATCGTAAGACTCGAAGGAGACACAATGCTGGCTGCTTCAGTCGAATCATTTGGAAAAGTGATCGGTTTCGCTGACGAGAATTCTCTATGGGACCTTGGCATTCATCAGATGGATAACCTTCAACTTGCCATTAACATGATCGAGTGGCTTGCAACGCCAATTGAATATGAGCACGAAACCTATATGAAGCTAGAAGCCCCCACGCATATTCCACATGATGGTTCCGTCCTATTGAATGCAACTGTCTATAACCGAGGAATGAACAATGAAACAAACGTCCAGCTATCGATATTGATCAACGGTACCGTTGCTGGCTCAACTGTCATTCCAAAATTGCTAGTCGGTTCCTCCTGCACACTAAGATGCCAATGGGCACCAACAATTGACGGTATCTTCAACGTGACCGCTTACTCGCTTCCCGTTCCTAGCGAGAATAATACAGCAAACAATGGGGTGAGCAAAACAGTGCGCGTTGGCTATGCTGACGTCGCTTTGATTGACATTTCCTTAGGTGCCACCACTGTGTACGCTGGATGGACAGTCAATATCACGATTATCGCCGAGAACCATGGAAACTTTACCGAGGCTTTCTCTGTCTTTGTCTATGCTAACTCTACTCTCGTAAACGCGCAAGCAATCACTAACTTGGCTCCGAGTAACCAAGCAACTCTTATTCTCAATTGGAACACCTCTGACTTTGCTAAGGGCACCTATGCTATAAGCGCTGTAGCAGAACGAGTCCTAGGGGAAACAGACACAGCAGACAATACGCTTGTTGGCGGTTTGGTCATAATAACGTATGTGGGCGATGTTAATGGAGACTTTAGGGTTGACTATAAAGACGATCGAATATTTGGACGGGCTTACATCGCATTCAGCCAAACAGAACAAGTTGACTTCAGATGTGATCTCAACGAAGACGGTAAAATAGACTATCAGGATGATCGATCATTCGGTTGGGCATACGTCGCATACGGACAAATACCATAAAAAACAACCTTGAAAAAGATAGGAGACACTTTCATAAAAGGAGTCCAAAAGGAACAAAATCCATAGTAGAACATTAATTAAAAGGTTGATTATTTCAGATACTATTTTTGGAGGCTTTTGACAGCCCCCAGAAAGATACGTAGAGGTATTACTGAGAAAATTGTCAAGCTATTAAACGAAACTTTCATGCTATTTCTTTTAGGTATTTTTCTATTTCGTTTTCTGCGTTGTCTGCTTTTATGAATATGGGCACATTTTCTATGCCCGTGGCTATGTAGCTTGAAAGTAGCCACTCGCCTGGCGCAAACTCCAAGGTTTTCTCCAATATCCCTTTGTCTATCATGAAAGTGTCGCTGATTAATGCTCGATCGTATGGACGTGGTAAAGTACCGACAAGGTATGTGTGAAGCTGCTGTAGAGCGTTTGTGTTTAAGTAGGCAATGCGTTGCGTTGCCAGACACACACCTAAACCATATTTTCTCCCTTGCCTAAGCAGTGTCTCCACTTGTTTGCTGCATTTTTTATCAATGCCAATTGAGCTGCCCATTTCTGGGATAAACTCCTGTGCCTCGTCGAAAACTAACAGGATGTATGGCTTGACTTGGAATTTTCTCTTTCTACGGATGAGTAAATCCTGCGTAAGGGTTATGACAAGATCCTTTATAGTGAAGGGGTCGGAAATTGAAATGCAGATAAGCCTTTCTTCGCTTTCTAATAGTTCTCGGATTTTTTCCGCTGTTAGTCCACCTACTTCTTCCTTCTCTTTCTCATGTTTCTTTCTAATTATGTCTACGATTGCAGCTCTTGTTGTTGCCCATGCGTATAACCCGCTTTTTTCGTGAACTTTGAACTGTTGTATAGTCTCTGTGGCAAACTCGTTTATATATCCTACAAAATCTTCGTTTACTTCTTGATTTTCGCTTAAACCATGGTTTTCCACGTATTCAAGTATGGCGTCATGGATTCTGTCGATGGCGTTCATGTAATGCGGTTTATCTACGCTGTCTTTCCTTTGGGCGGTAAGCTCATCCAAGAATTGGCTGTAGGTTGGAACTTTCTGCTTAGGTCTTGTGTAATAGGCAAGCTTGCCTTGTTCGATTATGCATTGTAATCCAGCCTTAATTCTTTCATCTACCTCATATTCTCTCGGCTTAACAACAGAGTTGAAAAACTGCTCTAACGAGTCGATTTTATGTTCGAGAACAACTTTTGCTGGAACATTCATGTCAGCTAGTAAATCCAGCAATAGGAACACGTATTCGCAGCTTATGTCAAAGACTATGACTTTCGTGTTATCACTATGCAGCAAAATTCTTCTGAGGATGTTCGACATTAAATTGCTTTTTCCACCGCCTGTAAAAGCAAAAACGCCAAAGTGATATCGGGTAAGTTTTTCAAAATCAACGTAAATTGGAATGATGGTTTTGCTTGCTTGAAACATTTTTATTATGCCAAGCCTTGGATCAGCCCTCGCATCATCCACGGTTTTAGAAGGGTCAGTGCCTAATTTTTCGGCTATTTTCTGGTTGTACATGCGGTTTATCATTTCGCTGTTTAGCAGGTAGATAGAGCTGCCGACGACTGGATATGAAAAGCCCTTAACAAATTCGAAATCGCAGTTTCGATTTATTATCAAGTCATAGTTTATTGGTATGGCGTCTATCTGAATCATCATCGTGGATTTGTCGTCTGTCTGCCAATCCTCTTCAGACTGCTCAATAATCTCAAACTGCATAGGATAATAACCGTGATTCGACAAGCCTCGTAAACCAAAATGTTCAGGCCAGACTCGGCTAATCTCCATAAGCGTATACCTTTCTTCGTCTCGCCCAGCTTGTTTAAAGTTCCTGACAGCTAAGAGCATACCTTCTTCCAAAAGTCCCATCAAATCTTTTTGATACTCAACCTTAATCCGGCATTGATAACGCGCACTTGTGCCTGCAAGTCTAGTTTCTTCTATGCCGCCAAAATATCTTGGAATAACAGTAGCCAGCCTCGCGTGGAATCTGTCGTCAAAGTCTGTGAAGCAGAAACTGTTAAATGTGCTCTCTTCTTGCGGCTTCAATTGTGGCTCTCCTCTCTCTGAAAGTGCTCATATAAAATATGAACTTTCTCAATTTATGATTATTGAGTATCCAATCCGCTGTAGTATCCACAATGCATTTGAATTGACTATAATTCCACTTAGCGATTTTATCCGCAATGAATAAGGGTTTATTGTGACCAAAGGCTTCCGGAATGCTGGAAGGAGCCATAAAAGCCAAAATAGCCATAGTTAAGTTTTGAAGCCTATTTGAAACATTTTTATCCGTAAATAAAATCACTTCCACAGGCTCTCTTGTGCCGTCACTGAGTTCATTCCAAAACTCCACAACATTTTCAGGTCTATAATCATATTCTGGATATACTAAACGGTCCACCAATAAGACATTGCTACGCAGCATCAAATCTGTTTTAGCTTGGCTTAACTGGACATAAGTCTTCAGAAGCGTTTTTTCAAGGCCTATTTTGTTTTTTATTGCCCCTGAAACGTAGCCTTTTCGGTTTTTCCTATCTGGAACCATTGTTCTGAAGGCTGAATCATATTCGATTAGGCTCCATGGCGGCTTAATTTTTTCTGGGTTGAAGATGCTGGTTGATTGGAGTATCATGCGGTCTGTGTTCGGTAGCTTTTCAAACTTTTCATGCGAAATAGTCATTTTTAGCAAGCCTTCATTGTGCGTTATTGGGATTAATTGCCTTTTGAAGTCTCTTGCTGCAGTGTCCTTTGTTATGCCTATGAGCAAAATTCGTCTTTTCCAGCATTCATCTATAAGCATGTGCAACGTGAAAAGTGTAAGAAAAGCGATGTCGAGAGTTGTCAGCCAATGCTCCTTTCCGTTCTTCAAAATTTTCATTAAACTGTCTGTTTCTGATGTTTTCGTGAAAAAGAAACGGTCACCAAGGCATGTAACAAGCTTTTTGATGCGTTCCCAAGTTGTTATATATTTTGGATTTAACGTATAAATCTCATTTTTCTCGACTAAAATATCTCTATTAATTAAGTGTTTAAGGTATCGATTCACTCTATTGGCTCTTTTCTCGTCGGTTATGCCAAATTCTGCTAGAATCTGCTTTTCAGTTAAGGCTCCTTTTTGCTTTGCTAAATCGATTATTGCGTAGCGTAGGTAGTCGGCCCTTGGAGGCGGCAAACCTAAAGCTTGATTGCAGACGTATTGTCTTGCAATAGTCAAGTCATTAGCGTCGATAAACTCATCATTATTAATTCTGTATCCTATTATGCTGCTTTTCGCTTCCCACAATTCACGCTTCGAAGTGTCATAAAGCAGACTTGCCCGTTCAATAGATAGGCTTCTATCCAAAAGAATAATTCGTATGTTCTGTTCTGGGTCTGTGGCAAGCTTGCAAGCAAGATAATACTCGGCAAAAGTCATTATCCAATTCGCAATCGTGGCATTACTTATTATCGCCTCATCCACCAAAGGCTTGCCTAAACTTATTTCCCCTGGCTGCTCAACATCAAAGAATGTCTGGTCTATGTCTGGAATCTCGTTGACGTAAACTGGCACAACGCTTGATATGCCAGCGCCTTGCTGAACAGTCTTTTCATCATACTCAATTAGGGGTTTATCTTTCTCCAGAAGAGTTATGGAGCCTGTGGAAGCGTAAGCGCCACCAAAGAAAATCACCAAGTCAAACAGTGGCCGCGAATACATGGTGCCATCTATGCCGGCAAAACGAACACTTGAAGCTCCGAAAAATTCTTTAGCAGTTTTGCAAGCCTCTTCGCAATCAAAATCCATTTTTATAAGATTAAATAGTAAATCATCGTAAAGATTTCTAAGAGACGAAAATCTTTGCTCGTAATCCAAAACCTGCCTTGAAGCCCCAAACCTAAGTGCATCGCTGGTTCGTTTCACCACCTCACTTAACGAAGACGAGCTCAATGGATTTTTCACCCATTTTCACAAGTAGCTCTCTTCACAGTAAAAACATTTGTTAACATGGAAACACAAAAATAACTCAGCAGACAAAGTCAAAAGCGGCGGCTTGTTGCGGGGTTGCCCTAGCCTGGTAGGGGGCAGGCCTGCTAAGCCTGTGGTCAGCGATGGCCGCGCGGGTTCAAATCCCGCACCCCGCGCATTTTTTGCCTTTTTTAGGCAAAGAATTTCTTATTCTTGAGCTTTAGTGAACGCAAATTCTTCGTATTGAAGTTAAACATCTTCCTGTCTCTCTGTTCCATTCAGCTTCTTTTCTACATAGTAGAAAGCTAGAAACTTTAATCGGGGTTTCGTCTGTAAGTCATAAAAACTGAAGCAGACAAATCCTATTTTGTTGTATACGCATCATTCTTTGGACAATAATATGATTTTTCCGAGAATATCCTTTAAGAATAGATTTTTTTAGTATAGTGTGAGGATGAAGGGATGAGGATAGAGATTAGCCAAAAGCTTCTTTCAGTCTTGCTTGTTGTGACTTGTGTAGCTACTGCGTGCATGCCTGCAAAAGCCTGCAGACCACCGAATATTAAAATCTTATCGCCTAAGAACACGATTTATGCTACAAACTCTGTTCCATTAATCTTTACAGTTGACAAAATAACCTCGTGGATTGGCTACACTTTAGATGGACAAACAAACGTTACGATTTCTGGAAATACAACTCTAAACAATCTTGGAGATGGAACGCATTACGTAATTGTATATGCTAACGATACTGCTGGAAGAATGGGAGCTTCATGCAGAGTCTACTTCTCTGTTGACACAATGCCCCCGAACATAACGAATGTGTGCCAGCTTCCACTAAAGGACAATGTGCTCCCAGAGGATGAAGTCCAAGTCAACGCCACAGTCACAGATGATGTAAGCGGGGTAAAACGGGTGACTATGTTTTACGCTTACGGTAATAGCAGTGGAACATGGATTAGAACTGCTGACATGACAAATCTTGAAGAAAATATTTGGAGTGCCACTATACCAAAGCTTCCGTACTGCACAAACGTAACCTACACAATTACAGCTGAGGACAACGTTGGCAACATTATCACAACAGTAGAAATGGGATATGACATTCAATATCACGTAATTCCAGAGTTTACGTCATTCCTTGTTCTGCCACTGTTCATTGCAGCAGCGCTGCTTGCAGTGGTAGTCTACAGAAGAAGACATCCTTTGTAGAGTCTTGGCGACAGTTTAAACGCGGGCTTCAATCTAGCACCCCGCGCCAACATAGGATCATGGGAGAAATTGCCTTTGCAGTTCTGTATTGAAGCAACTTATTCTCAAACGTTTATTTCCAGTTTGTTAACACAAATAAAATGCGTGTTGAATATTCTTATATTCCTAAAGAAGCAAATACTTTTGTTACAAGTTATGGGAGTGGAAAGTATGGCGTGGAAGGGTGCGAAATATAAGTGTGAAGAATGTGGGCTTGTTGTTGTGGTTGACGAGGCATGTGGATGTGCTGCATGCGACTTAATATGTTGTGGAATTCCGATGAAAGAACTTAAAGCAAAAGCTAAAAAGTAATTGCGCTGTTTAAGCCTTATGATTATTTTCGCCTATTCCAAGCATCTTTCAACATTAAAACAAAACCAGCCTCATCTGTTGCTATTCTCTTTTTCACTTCTCTTCAAACATTTGGACAACTCTTGTACTTCACGCCTACAATTCCGTGAATAACCTTATCAATTTCTTGTTTGTTCTCGCTTGTAACCTTTATTCCAGGTTTTTTGAAAATCTCCTTAAGATGCCTAAAATAGCAGGTCACAACGAAACACCTCAAAATATTATTAAACAAATTTTTCAAATTTATACTCTTTCTTATTTCCTTATTTCTAATACCTCACAATACTCCAAAATTTCATGGGAGTGACTTTAGCCTTCCTCTCTGAGGCTGTGTTGTATGGACAAACACTGACGCATGTGGAGCAATCTATGCCGTTTTCACACCAGAATTGGTAACATAATTCCCCATTTACGTACCATTTCAGCGCTCCAGCATTGTTAGATCGGCATGTTACTTCAAAGTTTGGTTCATCATCCATTGAGATTGCGTCTGCCTTGCAATTTTTAGCGCATAACTTACATTTTTTGCAGAAATCTTTCACGCCAAATTCTATAGGTTTGTCTGAATCCAGTGGAAGATCGGTGAAGACCTTGCAGAGTCTAACCCTTGGACCATATTGAGGCGTTATTAACAAGCCATTTCGTCCCAGTTCTCCAAGTCCAGCGTCTATGGCGAGTGGAACGCTTAATGCAGTGTCGTTTCCACATTGGATTGCTTCGAACCCTAGATTTCGGACAAACTCACCTATGCATGCGAGAATAAAAGCCATTTTTGAATAGCCTACTCCTGTGGCGGCTGCTGCAGGAACAGCCGGAGAAGTAGCAATTCCATCAGCATCCATTTCAACGGCCATGACTATAACGTTCTCAAACTTATCTGGGATGTCAGCCTCTGTATACAACCAGTCTCTGTTGAGCTTGCATATTCCAACAAGCGATGCGCCAAGAAGTTTTGCTGCTCGTTTTGTATAGTTGCTCATCTTATGCGGGTTCTTAACCTCATATTTTGTTTTTGTCAAGTCGATTCCAATAGTGCCTGCTGATGCTCTGTACGGTTTGATTTTTGTCCGTGAAAAACCGCCTTCAAAAGCGTCATGCACTATCCAAGAAGCATAGCCTAAAGCAAAATCAACCCTTGAATAGCCAAGTTTTCCATCCTCGATAAGGCTAGGCACTTTTTCGTCATACATCCGCATATAGCCTTTCCAGGACGGATCCCACATAACTCTTTCAAAAATTATGTTCTTGTTGCTGAAGCGTTTAAGCGTAGATCGATCGATAACATAGGGTGGCTTCGCAACTCTTTTCACTTCAATTTGAGGAACTTTGACTTTTTGACTCGAACTCATGGTCTAACACTTTAATCAATGAGAGATAATCGAAGGCTTAAAAGAGATTGGTTTAAAATGTTATGAAAATAAAATCCATGGATTTAGAGTCTTGAAACAAAATTTGTATTGTTTCTCTATATTGCATATTCATAAAGGTTATTGATGGCCAAATAAAAGATTGTTTGATGATTCCGTCTAGCAAACTGCTAATTCGTTTTCTTTTCATTGTAATAGTATTCTCCATTATCATTAAACTTGCAGAAGCAACAGCCATGAATTTTACTGTGCATGGTGGTGAAGAAGAAATTAGAACCATAAATCTTGCAGTTGAGGACCATGTTTTGATAAGATTTACTGTTGTTGGTCAGTCCGACAATACTTTATACTTTTACATGACTTATCCCAATGGAACTGTGAAGGAATTTGGCAAAGTGGGCTATTTCCATTATCCTTTTGTTTGCGATTTAGAAGGCGATTACGTTTTGCACTTTTTCAATGTAGACTCACCAGAAGATAAGCTTGTAACGTTGGATTATGAAATTCAGCATTACATTTTTGGGATTCCGCAAATGCTTTTCTTAACCATAATCATCGTGTTGGTTTGCGTGGCGGCTGTAGCAGCCTTTATCTTGATGGGAAAACCCCGCTAGACACCGAAAATCAGACGTGTTTATTGTAATGCATCTAAATCTTGTTTATTCATCTTCAGTGATAAGCTATGAAGGTTATTGCTTTAGTTTGTAGTGCAAGAAGAAAAGGAAACTGCTACAACCTTGCCGAAACGATACTTGAGCACTTGAAGACAAAAGGTTTTGAAACTGAAATTCTAAACGCTTACGATTATAAAATTACACCTTGTAACCATTGCGATTATGAGTGTTTTAAATCTCCAAAAAACTGCCCAATACAAGACGATGTGCCAAAAATATGGGAAAAACTGAAAGAGGCAGATGGCGTAATCTTCGCTATTCCAACATATTATGGTATGCCATCCGCGTTGTTTAAAGCTATAATTGAAAGAGAACAAGGAATCTTGAATTGGATTAGCCCGAATTTCGAGATCTAGACAGCATATGGAAAGGAAAAACTAACAGTAATTGTAGTTTCAAATGGAGGAGGAGAGAAAGCGAAAAACACGATCCTAGAATATTTCCCATCTCAGATGAAAAAATTAGCTGAAGTTTTCTCTTACTCCAAATATGGCACTGTTGGGTACAAAGGTGATTTGACCACAAATAAGCTGATAGTTTCGCGTGCCAAGCAACTGGCAGAAGACATGTATCAACTTCTAAAGCAATGAAGAAATGCAAGTTATGCTTGCGTTTGAATATTAATCTTGCCTACATATGCTGAATATTGTTTTGAACCATGTAAATCATTTATACTGATTTATAATTAATATCAATTCGCAGTGGGAAACATGCTTGTAACAAACAAGGATTTACTATTACCCGCTAGACGAAATGCCTATGCTATTGGAGCCTTCAATATTCAGAACCTAGAAAGTCTATTGGCTGTGGCTGAAGCTGCAGTTGAAGAAAAATCGCCTGTTATTGTTGCTGTTACGCCAAGCGCTATCAAATATGGAGGCTTGGATTACTTAGCGAAAATTGCTAAAATAGCTGCAGAAGCCGCGCCATTACCTATGTCTTTGCACCTTGATCATGGCGAAGATTTTGAAACCGTTTCCAGATGTATTAAAGCTGGTTTCACGTCGGTAATGATTGACGGTTCCTTCTTAAAGTTTGAAGAAAATATTGCCTTGACAAAGCGTATAATTGATCTTGCACATTCAAAAGGGGTTTCTGTTGAAGCAGAGCTTGGCAGGCTTGCTGGTATAGAGGAGAAAACGGTTGAAGAAAAGGAAGCTGTTTTGACAGACCCTGACTCAGCCAAGGAATTTGTTGAACGAACAGGTGTTGATGCCCTTGCAGTTGCGATAGGTACATCTCATGGAGCTTACAAGTTTAAGGCTGAACCCAAACTTGACTTCGAGAGGTTAAAACTTATCGAGGAAAAAGTTGATATACCGCTTGTTTTGCATGGCGCCTCAAGTGTCCCAGCATGGATTATTGAAAAAGCTGTTAAATACGGAGCCGAACTTGCAGGAGCAAAGGGTATTCCAGAGGAACACATCAAAAAAGCCATTTCTTTAGGAATCGCAAAAATAAACATCGACACAGATTTGAGGCTTACCTTCACAGCAACAGTACGGGAAGTTTTAACAAACTCACCTAAAGAATTTGACCCAAGGAAGATTTTGGGTCCGGCAAAAGAAGCCATGAAAGAAGTTGTTAAGGGTAAAATGCGCTTGTTTGGGAGCTCAGGAAAAGCATAGCCAAGGGAAATGAAATGAAAGTTGGAATATTAAGTGGAGGCGGAGATGCTCCAGGAATTAACGCCGTCATAAGGGCTGTTGTTAGAAAGGGAATTCAGTATTACAACTATGAAGCTATTGGAATCAAGGATGGATGGCACGGGCTGCTTGAAGGTGAATTCATGCCATTAGATTTGGAATCGGCGTCTGGAATTCTTCCACGCGGAGGCTCAATCCTGGGTACTTCGAGGACAAATCCTTTCAAACATGAGAAAGGACCTGAAGAGATATTGAGAAATGCCAAAAAAGCCGGTATAGGAGCGGTCGTCGTCATTGGTGGCGACGACACTTTAAGCGTTGCTTATAAAATGAGTGAACTTGGGCTTAAATGTGTAGGCGTGCCAAAAACAATAGATAATGACTTGGCTGGCACGGACTATACTTTTGGCTTTATGACGGCAGTCGCTATAGCTACGGAAGCCCTTGACAGGCTTCATACAACAGCGGAAACGCATCGCAGAGTCATGATTCTCGAGGTTATGGGGAGATACACGGGCTGGATTGCCTTAGAAGCGGGACTGGCTGGAGGCGCAGATGTAATATTAATCCCTGAAAAACCCTTTGACATTGATGAAGTTTGCGAGTATATTAAACGTAGACACGAGAGGGGAAGAAACTTTAGCATAATTGTTGTGGCTGAAGGAGCCAAGCCAAAAGGTGGTAAGGAAATCGTTTATAGCGAAAGCATAGACGAGTTTGGGCACATACGCTTTGGAGGAGTTGGATATTATCTTGGAAAGGAAGTTGAAAAATGTCTTGATATTGAAACTCGTGTCGTGGTTTTGGGGCACATTCAACGGGGGGGTTCTCCAACGGCCTTCGACAGAATATTAGCTACAAGATTTGGAATAGCTGCAATAGACCTTGTTCATGAAGGAAAGTTCGCGCATATGGTTGCTGTTAAAGGGAATAAGATAGTTTCTGTTCCCTTAAAGGATGTTGTTGGTAAAAGAAAAACCGTGGACTTAGAGCTTTACAATATAGCAAGCGTGTTTTTTGGGTGAACGGCTGTTTAAGGTGAGGTTTTGTGGTTTTGAGGGGTTTGTGTGTGCGTGCAACAGCCATTAGCCCCTCTATTTGGAGCCAAGTAGGAATTAGTTGTTCTCATTTCTGAATCTGGATTGTCCCTTCACAAAACGAAAA
>Ga0315309_1000288_pt1 | contig 30191 bp, 33 predicted proteins | sample TDP4_MG_FD_203080 | JGI IMG/M metagenome (GOLD analysis project Ga0315309, IMG submission 203080) | Freshwater sediment microbial communities from Lake Towuti, South Sulawesi, Indonesia - TDP4 | ecosystem: Environmental > Aquatic > Freshwater > Lake > Sediment | place: Indonesia: South Sulawesi...
CAACAACCTCGGTCACAAGCGCAAATCTGTAGTCGCCTTCTTCATAAGGCTCTTCGGTGCGGTAACCTTCAAGTCTCGACGCGATTTCGGCTATGGCGATCGGTTCCGAAAGCCTAAAGATTTTACCGGCAACAACCACACTTATCACCTGACAATCTTTTATGTTATCTAGTTATGAAACTAAAGTTTTGCGCTTAAAAGAATTTAATAATTCACTAGGCGTGTCTGCAATCCTAGAAGTTCGGCGAATTGTCTTGGTGTTCGATATTCTTCTATGCCTTCAAAGTGTCTGTCATAGGATACCAAATATTTTATGCCAAATTCCCTTACAGCAGCAACTTGCTCCAAGTCTTTTTCATTAATCAAGTGAGCGTACCTTGCCGAATGCTCCTTAAGTTGACGGGAAAAGATGATTGTGCAGACGGTAAACAGATAAATTCTAAAAACGTCCGCTAATCTTTTCGAGTAGTGTTTCCTAAAATAACGGTACACTTCCTTGAACGTGGATTCTGTGATTATTGCCTCGAACAAGCTACTGTTTAAAGCATTGATTATAAGGTTTGAATTCGATTGTGGGATTTCATAGGCGTATATAAAGACATTTGTGTCCAGCAGAGCCCTTATCTTAATGCTCTTCAAGACTTTGCAAGTCCCTCTCTAACTCATCAGGACTTACTCCTCTCCGCTTGTGAGCCTTTACGCGATTCCACAAATCCTCTCTGCTCAGCAGTCCAGAGTCCACGGCGTACTTCATTATTGCGGCTCTGATGGCTTCAGATTTGGAGTTGAAAAGCCCCAGTTTGACCATTTCTTCAAGGAGCTCAGCCTCTAAACCTCTAAACTTCAACGTTAAAGTGGTGTCTCCCATTTTGTGGACCTCAAGTTTATAGTGATTTAATAGTTATTAAATATTCTCATAGTCGCAACGTAAACCTATAGTTATCCTTCAATGAGAAATTAAGATTAATTCGCTTTGACTTATTTCGCCTCCTTTTCCTTCCTTCTGTTTACTTCTATAACCTTAGTAGGGACATAACGGATTTTGTAAGAATGCATTGTTAATGACTCCTCGTTTTTTCAGGCATATTCCTTTTCTACAGATTTCATGGTATGACCATTCTTTAACGCCAATGTAGGAGACATTTTTTAAGCATAAACTTTGCCTAATTGTTTTAATAAGAGTGTTTTCACCTCTATTATTTACCGCGAAAAGAGGCACTACCCCCAAATGCTGATTCAAGAGGTAATCCTAGAAAACTTCATGAGCTACGAGTATGCTAGGGTACCCTTTAAATCGGGTCTAAACGTTATTTGCGGACCGAATGGCTCTGGAAAGTCATCTCTTTTGCTGGCTACTTCTGTGGCTCTGGGGCAATCCTACACTGAACGCTCCAAAAAGTTGAGCGACTTGATACGTTGGGGGAAAGACCGAGCTCGCGTCACGCTAATTTTGGACAACACCAAAAGAGGCGGTAAGAGACCTGTTCCAAAGTTTAATAAGGACCAGATTTTTCTCACGCGGGTTTTGAGGCGGGATAGTCAATACTGGTTCGAGCTTGAGAATAGGGCTGTCACAAAGACTGATGTTGAAAGGCTCCTGTCCAAGCTGGGCGTTGACCCAGACAACATGCTCATTGTTATGCATCAGAACATGGTTGAACAGTTCACAGTGCTCTCCCAACAGGAAAAGCTGCGCATGGTTGAGGCGGCTGTGGGACTTGAGCAATATCGCCAAAACGTTTTGGAAGCCCAGAAGAAGCTAACACGCATCTTAAGCCAGGAAGAATCCATAGGCAAGCTGTTGGAGTCGGCTGAGCAGACGCTCAATTACTGGAGGGAACAGTACGACAGATACCAAGAGAAAAAGCAGCTGCAAACCAAAAGGAGATTCTTGGAAAGGGAGCTCGCGTGGGCGGAAGTCGCCAGAAGAGAGGAGATAGTTAAAGAGCTGGAAGCTGAAAGGAAAAAGGAGCTAGATGCTTTAAATCAGATTGAGGAAGAAACCAAAACCGCAAAAACACACTTAGAGACCCAGCAGGATGAGATTGAAAAGCTGAAGAACGAATGGAAAAACCTCTTCGATAAACGCTTAGATTTCGAGCGCGAACGAGCCAGAAGCGAGGCAACAGTTTCGTTGTGCGAGCAGCTTCTAAAAGAAACGGCAATGTTAGAGACAGCTACCCAAATCGGCAGAAATCCATCTCTTCAGGCAAGCCAGCAGATGAAAGAACCATTGCCAACAGAGTTTAAGCTCCTGAGAAGTGAAAACCTAAAGGAGTTGATACAGAACGCCAGCCAACAACTTTCAAGATTAGGTGCCGAAATAAACGAGAACCAGATGAAAACGAAAAACTTGGAGGAAGAGATTGAAAAGGTTGGCAACCAAGTCTTGGAAAGCCGGATTAAATTGGCGTTGCTGCAGTATCGCAGAGAAAACATAACAGCCAGCCTTGAAAGGCTCGAAAATGAGCTGAAAAGTGCAAAAGCACATTTGAATGAGGCTCTGGGAAAAGCGGAACAGACCGGACCAAGAATAGCAGTTATCAAAGGCGTGGGCGAAATCCTCGACGAAATGCGAGTTACGGATGGGCATTTGGCGGCGCTTTCAGACATTTCAGAAGAAATTGAGCGCATGTACGAATCCTATTCAAAGCTCTACCTGGAACTGAAGGAAAAGGCGCAGCAGGTCGCCGAAAACCGTGAAAAGGCGTTGGAAGAAGTCAAGACGAGGATGCAGAATTGGCGAACAGTAATCCAAAACCTCTTAGACCGTGTAAACTTGGAATACCAGAAGATTTTGGCTCAGGCTCAAGCCGAGGGGGAAGTTAGGCTTGTTAACGGACACGACATAGAGGCGGCTGGGCTTGAAATTCTCGTAGGCTTCAAGGGCGGCAAACCCGTCCCGTTGGACGCTTACACGCAGAGCGGTGGAGAAAGAACAACATCCACCATGAGTTTTCTGCTGGCTTTGCAGCAGCACGTTCGCTCGCCGTTCCGAGCCGTTGACGAGTACGACATTCACATGGACCCGAAGAACCGCGAGATAATAGCGAGAATGCTCATCTCAACGGTTAAGGACGCAAACGCCCAATACATCGTGATCACGCCGAGTCAAGTGACATTTTCCAAGGAAGAGGCAAACGTAATAACCGTTCAAAACGTCGAGGGAAAGTCCATAGTTAGAGAGGTCGCCTGATGCAGTCGAAGAGAGAGAGGATAAGAGTTGGGAGGGAGAAACTCCAACGGATAATCGATATGTGCAGGTCTGTTGAAGATCGTTCGCTCGACCCTTTCCTAATAGATGTTGACCAAATTATCAGCACGCTCAAGGAGCATTTTCCAGACTGGGAAATCTCAGAGGACCTGGTTCTGGACGCCGAAACAATACATCACTTAGCCTCGGTTATAAAGCTTCAAAGCGAATGGGTCAAACACCGCTCAACATCGCTTTACACAGACCCCTTCCTCCTAGAAGAAAAGCTCACACGCATTGGAAAAGAAGAAATGGTTGAAACTTTCCTCCGGGCTTGGCACCCAGTAGTCGAGTTTGAGCAGATTTCGCTCCACAGCCTCGCAGAAGCCATCAGGTACTGGGAAAGCTTGCTGCCGCTGAAAGAGAGATGGAAGGGGTTTCCGCCTGCGGAACTAGAAGCAAGCCTTGCAACCCGAGAAGAACTCATCAAAGAGAGAATTTTGCGAGATAAAGCCTTTTCAGAGGAGCTTGAAAATTTCTGGCAGGAACTAAAGAACCAAGTTGAGGAAAAGGGCGAAGAAGGAAAAATTCTCTACTGGGATTTTGTTGGAGCAGAAACCTACGAGGAAACCGTGCAAAGAGCGTTCATGACAAGTTTTCTGGTTACGTATGGATATGCAACGTTAGAAGTCCATCCATTAGAAGAAGAAATCTTCGTCAAACCGCATGAAAAGCCTATAACAAAAATCGGCAAAAGGCAGCTGGTTTCCATTCCCATAGCTGTTTCGGCAGAAGACTGGATGAAGTGGAAGAAGGAAGGGCTAAAGTGAGCAAGAAGAAAGGCTATTACGCAAGTAAAATCAAAAGAGCAACACACATGCTCTTTTACAGAAGGCACAAAAAGCCAGGAGTGAAGGGATGGGAGCTTCGGAAAGCCTTAGGCTCAGACTATCCAAAAGTACTAAAAATCTTGGACGACTATCTGAAAGCGTTGGATTTACAAGTTAAAACCGTTTTTGAAGAGGAAAAACCAGCCGAAAAACCAACCGTGGAGGAGTTGGACAAGGCCAGATTCTACGTAACGTTAAGAGGCGAATTGACGCCAAAAGAGGCTAAGATGATAGGGTGGCGAATAGACGACCTCGCAGGCTTAGCAATAACAATAGCATACATAATATCTAAAAAGGGAAAAACACCACGGAAAGAGGTTGAAGAAATGCTTCACGACAAGCTTCCAGGATGGAAAGTCGGCCTAAACATCGACCGCTACATTCGCTACGGATACTTGACACAAGACGAAAACGAACAACTATACTTAGACTGGAGAACACGCGCAGAAGTAGACCAGAAAGCCCTCATAGACCTACTCTTAAAAACCGAAACCTAACTGCTTTATTTTCTTATTTTATGGTAAATGAAAGCTATAATGTCGATTGCAATTATCGCAACGAGAATCAGCAGCGGACTACCCAGAAACTTATCTGCGAAGGATTCATCAGCGGCGTTAACAGTGCTGACGAATGTGAACAAGAAGAGTAGTAGATACGAGGCTAGTGCTATTCGCCTGTTCATGCTTAAGCACCATGGAAATTACGTTATGCTCACGTTCTGTATTTGAAAATATCTTTTCGCTAGAAAGCGCAGGCGCTCAGCGTTTCTTCCGTTCTTGCCTATGGCTACGCCTTTGTCTCTCGGATTAACGGCCACAACGGCTATTGTTTTTCCATCAGGTCTTGGGGTTATGCGAATCTCCCTAACCATCGCCGGCTTCAGGGCATTCTTAATAAACTGCGTGGGGTCTTCTGAGTACTCAATTATTTCGTGTTTCTTCCCAGTCATTCTTTCCAGAACGCGTATGTTTCTTCCCCCTTTTCCGATGGCGACGCCTACCTGGCCTTCGTTAACAATGAAGATTACTCGTCCTTGCTCTTCGTCGATTATGCAGTCTTTGACGCTTGCGCTGGTTATACTTTCAAACAAGGCTATGTACCGCATTTCCGTGCTCGTAAATTTTATTCCGCTGGTCATTCCTCCCCTCCGCTAGACTCCTCTGGCTCTAAACTCTCTGTTGCTCTGAGAATTTCTGAATCGCCGGGCTCTCTTATACTTAACGCTGAAACAGTGAAGGGTTTGCCACACACAGCCGCTAAATCCATGGACGAACCCTTATAAGTTATAAGTGGAACCCTTGAGAGCTTACAATAGTATTCTAAGTCTTCACATATCGATTTGGGACAGTTTGCAGCCAAGATTACCAGTTTAGCTTTTCCTGTCTTAGCATTTTGCACCGCCGAATTTGTTCCAAAAGATACCTTGCCAGTTTTTACAGCCGTTGCAATAGCCTTATCTATGTCTATCATTTGTTCTCCCTTCTTAAGTCAAAGGTTGACATGAATAACTCCACCAACCCCGTGCCTATTGGTATCGACTGTCCTACTATCACGTTTTCGGTTACACCCTCCAAAGGATCGCTTTCGCCCTTTACAGCCGCATCTACAATGTTCGGTACGGTTATTTCGAAGGCAGCCCTAGCCAAAACGCTTGACTTCTTACCACTTATGCCGTGTCTACCGATCTGCTGCACTTCGCCAGTAGATGTCATCATGTCCGCCACAAGCATAACATGACGGATGTCGACATCTAACCCTTGATCCTCCAAAACACCTTTCGACTCGCGCATTAAGGCGTTTCTAGCGGCTTCTATCCCCAAGGTTTTGGCTATTTCATGGACATTGTTTGTTGTTGTTCGTGACGTATCTACTCCGTTAACCTCTAAGACTTTGGGCAGGTTCGAACCATCCGTTCTTATAACCCATTCTCCGTGTTCTTCTGTGACAAGTACACGTTTTATGCCAGGCACTCCCTTAACATAGAACGATGAAACCTTGTCCAACAATTTTTTGAGGGTTTCAGCCTTTTTAGGCTTTATGTGGATGCGGTTTCCCCTTATCTTTATGGCGCAGTTCTGTATCTGTAACTTCTCCTTTAATTCTTGCAGACCTATCTCCCTATCCTCCATCATTGTTTTGTCAAGCTCTACCACTATTTCCTCATGTAGTGGATCCTCGTAAATTCTTTCTGCCAAATCCTCTAGTGCTGTATAAACTATGCTACGGGCAATCTTTACGGCGGATTTTCTGCTTTTCCCGTGTTCCTCGGTCAGATAAATAGTCATTATGGGTGTGGATGGGATTCTCCTCGCATCGACAATCTCTATTAGTCTTGGCAATCCTAAGGTTACGTTTTGCTCTCTAACACCAGCATAATGAAATGTTCTTAAGGTCATCTGCGTCCCCGGTTCACCTATTGACTGAGCTGCGACTATGCCAACAGCTTCACCCGGCTCCATCAAAGCACGCTTGTAATGCTCAACTGTTGACTTTATTGCTCTTTCAACACCTCTTTTAGTTAGTTTTGCCTTTGCCAAACCTTGCTTAAGCTCGTCTATAAGCACTGGCGTAAGCTGGTCTTCAACCTCTTTCAGCTGGTTTTTACTATATTCTGAGGGCGCAGGTCTACCCTTTTCCCCTGCGATTCTTATCTGCTCAATCAAACGACTTACGTTCACGGCCTTTCCATGGTCACTTTTGGCAGGGTCAACTCCGTCCTCTCCATACTCGAACTGGATTACGTCCCCAGCGGAGTTTCTAACGGTTCCGTCATACTCTAAGCGTATGTGTTCAAGCGCGTTAATCAGTCTCCTTTGCATGTAGCCGCTTTGCTGTGTCCTCACGGCTGTATCAACCAGTCCTTCTCGGCCACCCATCGCGTGGAAGAAGAATTCTACTGCGTCAAGTCCCTTCTGATACGACCTATACACGAAACCCCTGGCTCTCGGGCTTGGATCGCCAGACTGGAAATGTGGCAAGGCGCGACCTACATATCCACGCAGTATTCTTTTTCCACGCACAGACTGCTGTCCTATACACGCACTCATCTGTCCGATGTTCAGACTCGAACCTCTGGCGCCTGTTCGTGTCATTATTATGCCGGCGTTTTCTAATGTGAAATCTTCGTCGGCTATTTTGCCGGAGTCATCCCTGGCTTTGGCTAGTTCGTTCATTGTATAAATTTCGAATGAGTCTTCAAGGGTTTGACCTGGAAGTCTAGGTAGGGTGCCTTTACGATAACTTTCTATAAGTTCCCCTGCTCTCTTCTGAACTCTCTCCATTGTTCTATTTATTCTACTTTCAGCGGTTGGAGACAAGACGAGCTCCTGATACGAGTATGTGAAACCTTTCATAGTCAGGAAAAGCTTCAACAACCTCGTTATTTTGTTTAGAAACTCGCGTCCCGCCTTTGCTCCATAATCCTTTATTATTCTGTGGAGGAGGCTCTCAGACTGTTCAGCGCCTATTGAACGCCTATCTATAACGCCACTCACAAGTTCGCCATTTCTCACAACTACATAGGCGTCATATTTGCATTCTTCCTCTTCGCATTTGGGACATCCTTGACAAACGTTTGCTTTCAAAACGTAGTTCATGTTTTTGGGCAGAAACAGGCTGAAAATCTGTTTACCCGTCCAAAGGGGTTGTGGCTTTTTGATTTCGGGTTTTGGTAAAGGCCCATCATATCCAGCTGCCATTAGTAACCTGTTGACCTCTTCCTTTGTAAGATAGTTTGTTTTTCTCGTGAACAAGTATGCGGCTGTTATGAAGTCCCGAATTGCACCTATTATTGGACCTCCAAATCTTGGTGAGAGTATTTGGTCTTGAACTTGCATCAGCAGGAGTGCTTCTGTTCTAGCCTCTTCACTCTGCGGTATGTGCAAGTTCATTTCATCTCCGTCAAAGTCTGCGTTGTAGGGTGGACACACACAAAGGTGCAAGCGGAATGTCTTGTAAGGCAAAACGCGGACGTAATGGGCCATTATCGACATACGATGAAGCGAAGGTTGACGATTGAAAATGGCTATGTCACCCTTCTTGAGATGTCTTTCCACAATAAAGCCGGACTCAATAGCCTCGGCGGTCTTCTCCCTATTGGTGACGAATTCAAGTCTTATGCGTTTGCCATCAGGCCTAATGATGTAAAGAGAACCCGGATATTTCTCGTGTCCGTTAATGACAAGTCTCCGCATTTCTTCAAGGTTCCACTCTGTCACTTTTTCTGGGACCGACAAGCGCATGGCAACCTCTATTGGAACACCAACCTCATTTATGTCGAGGTTTGGATCGGGAGAAATGACTGTGCGAGCCGAGAAATCAACTCTTTTTCCTGAAAGGTTACTTCTGAACCTTCCTTCCTTTCCTTTTAATCTTTGTGAGAGTGTTTTTAACGCCCTTCCGGAACGGTGTCTTGCAGGAGGTATTCCTGAGGCTTCGTTGTTAAAATACGTTGTCACATGATACTGTAGGAGTTCGGATAAGTCTTGAATTATGAGCGTCGGGGCTCCAGCCTCCATGTTTTCCTTTAGCCTCTGATTGATGCGAATTATATCCACCAGCTTATGAGTCAGGTCGTCTTCTGAGCGGATGCCCTGTTCCAACGTGATTGAAGGACGAACATAGACAGGCGGAACCGGCAAGACTTGTAAGACCATCCATTCTGGGCGTGCAGCCTTCGGATCAAACCCCAGAAGTCCAAGGTCTTCGTCTGGTATGCGTTCCAGCCTCTCTCGAATCATGCTTGGCGTTAATAGCTCTGAGCCGCTTTCCGGTATCTGCTCGCTGAATTTTGTTGGCTTTTCAAAGGTTATTTTATATTGTATTGTACCGCAGTGAGGACACTGTTTTATTTTTGTTTCTTGTGTAATTGATTTGTAAACCTCGTCTGGAACCATGCCCAAAAGTTCGCGGGTTCTATTAAGTCTAGACTGAACCTTTTTTATCATTTCCGCCAAAATTAATATGCGCCCACAGTTTCGACAGGTCGATCTTAAAAGGTCATATATTATTTTTGCAAACTCGATGTGTATTATTGGAACTGCAAGTTCGATGTGGCCGAAGTGTCCCGGACATCGAATGGCAGTGTTTCCGCATGTTTTGCATCTTTGCCTCGGTTCGAGGGTTCCGAGCCTTCCGTCCATTAATCCGGCGGTGATTGGGGCGCCGTCTTCATCGTAAGTGTCTGGTGTTTGAATCTCCACAACTGAGAGTCTACGTACTTCTTGTGGTGAGAATAAACCGAAATGAACCCCATCAACGACTTTATGGATTACTTCTGCCGCAGCCATGTTATGCCTTCTCCTTAAGCTTTAGTTTGGGCGCTACACAAAGGCTCATTAACTCTTGTAGCAGAAGTTTAAACGCGTAAGAGATTATTACTGGAGAGATTTTGGCTTTGTCCTCGCAAATCTTACAAACGTGTTTTCTTTGCTTCATATCGTAGTAGGCTATGTAACCGCAGTTTTCACAGATGTAAAGTGTGTATTTATCCGACTCTTCCAGTAGTCTGTCTCGGAGAAGCATCGCAGCTCCATGCCCGATTAGGCAGTCGCGTTCCATTTCGCCAAATCTTAGGCCTCCACCCCTGGCTCTTCCTTCGGTGGGCTGTCTCGTTAGCATCTGCACTTGTCCTCTGGCTCGAGCGTGAATTTTATCAGCGACCATGTGGTGCAGTTTCTGATAGTACACAACTCCAATGAAGATGTCTGCAACGAATTTTTCGCCGGTTACACCATTGTAAAGAACTTCGCTGCCCGTGTGGTTAAATCCCAACTTAACTAGGGCTTTTCTAACATCCTCGGATTTTTCACCCGAGAAGGGTGTTCCGTCAACCGGACTTCCCCTCATAGTGGCAACTTTTCCGGCTATTGACTCAATGAATTGCCCAATGGTCATTCTGGAGGGAATGGCGTGGGGATTAACTATTATATCCGGAACTACACCGTCCTCTGTGAAGGGCATGTCCTCTTGCGGAACGATTAATCCTATAACCCCTTTTTGTCCATGGCGGGAGGCAAACTTGTCTCCTAATTCTGGAACGCGTTGATCACGGACTCTAACTTTTACAAGTTTGCTCCCTTCTCCCGACTCTGTTACAAAAACTCCGTCAACAACTCCTGTTTCCGAAGGGCGCATGTCTACGGATGTATCTCGCATGGAAGGCCCCTTAACTTCAAACTCCTTGTATTCTTCTATGAATCTGGGTGGACTGATTCTACCGATGAGGACATCTCCACCCGAAATTCCTGCCTCCAAGCTTATGATTCCGTCGGGTTCAAGCAGCCTGTAATACTGTTCTCCTCTGTAGCCTCGTGTTCCGGGTTCTGGTAGAGTGAACTTGTCTTTTAATCCGCCCAAGTACTGGCGGCATTCAGCCTCGTATATTCTGGTGAAGGTTGACCGGCCCAAGCCTCTTTCTATTGATGCCTTGTTGAAAATCAGGGCGTCTTCCATGTTGTAGCCTTCGTAGGAGAGTACAGCCACCACGCAGTTTTGTCCTGAGGGACGTAGTTTGTAGCCCATTATCTCCATTAATTCGGTTTCAACCAGAGGGATTTGTGGGTAATGCAGTATGTGTGACCTTGAGTCTACGCGTTGCAGATAGTTTGTTGCGTAGAATCCTAAGGCTTGTTTTGCCATTGCGGCTTGATAGGAGTTGCGTGGTGACTGGTTGTGTTCTGCGTAGGGTATTGTCGACGCGCAGATTCCGAGAATCGTGTGTGTTGCGATTTCTAAGTGTGTATGTTCAGGGGCTACTCCTTCTGGGTGTATAGCAACATAGGCGTTTTCCTCTTCTTCAGCGTCCAAATATTCGATAATGCCATTCTTTACAAGGTCTTCCCACGACCACTCTCCGGAGGCTATTTTTTCAACGTGTTCTGGTTTGAGTTTTGGAACCGTGTCTTCAACGATTATTAGGGGGCGTCTGACTCTTCCCTCGTCACAGTTTACGTGTATCTCGTCTCTCTCGCCTTGGATTTTTGAGAAATAAGCGATGCTGACTTCGGTTGAGATTTCTCCTGTTCTTCGTCTTTCTCTGAACCCCCGTGTTAGTTCTGCTGGGGAATTGGAGTATCCGATAAGGTTTCCGTCAACAAAAACTTTTGCGCTTGAAAGCTTCAGAGCTTCATTTGCCTCGTAAACAGGCACCACACCCATAGTATAAAGTGTCTGCTTTATCTTCTCCGGGTTCACACCAACCGATATACATGCCGATAAGGCTAAGTTCTTGACAAGCCCGCAATTGCTGCCTTCCGGTGTTTCGTTTGGACACAAGCGGCCCCAATGGGTTGGATGGAGATCCCTCGCTTCGAAGTTTGGTTGGCTTCTGCTTAGTGGTGATTGCAGCCTGCGCAAGTGGCTTAGAGTAGATATGTGGTTCGTCCTGTCTAGAAGCTGGGTTATACCAACCCTTCCTCTCCCCCAGTTTCCTGTCGCCAGCGCGTGCTGAAGCCTCTCTGTTATTATTCCCGGGCGTACTGCCGCAGAAACTGTTATTATTGGGCCTTTCACGCCTATGCGTTCTAGCTGGTATTTTATGTCTCTGACGAGGTTTCTGAAGGCGACTCTGAACAGGTCTGCCAGTAGCGGACCTGCGAGTCTTAACCTTTTGTTTTTGAAGTGGTCTTTGTCGTCGGGTTTTCTTCTCTCGAGTTTTAGTTCGATTGTTCTGCATGCCATCTCGCCTAAGAACAGGGCTTTGTCTCTTCTGTTCTGGTTTGTTCTGCCTATGTGTGGGAGAAAGTTTTTGTCGATGGCTGTTTCGGCTTTTTGTACGCGGTATTCTTCAACTTGACCGTGGGCAACGCGGTTTCCGATAAATAGAATGGCGTTCTTTACGGTGTCCACGCCTAGGGCTTTTTCAAATGAGGGTTCCAGCTCCGCTTGTATTTCCTTATCCAAAGAAATTGCTTCGGCTATCTCCTTGTCTGATTCTAAGCCGAGAGCACGCATTAACACAACGAACGGGATTTCTGTTGGCACGCCCGGCATGGAGACGTTTATGGAGCCGTCTGCCTTCGCTTTTAGCTCTATTCTGGCTCTGAAACCCACGGTTGAGGAGAATATTTTCGCTTGGTATACGGGTGTGGCTCCTTTCTCGTCTACGTCCACTATTATGCGGTTCGGGGCTAAGTCTTCCATGGCAACTATCACGCGTTCTGAACCGTTCACCACGAAGTAGCCGCCTGGGTCGTCGGGGTCTTCTCCGCATGCTATCAGTTCCTCTCTGGAGAGCTGTGATAGGAAGCATAGTTTTGATTTGAGCATCACTGGGACGTCTCCGATGTAAACGAGTTCCGTGTCTTGTTCTCTGCCGTCTATCACTGGCGTCATTTCGAGGGCTATTGGCGCTGCGTAAGTTAGGTTTCTGAGCCTTGCCTCCATGGGGTAGATTTCGTGTTTTGTGCCGTCGACCTCTGTTATGTATGGGCCGGTTATTCTCGTCTGTGGGTCTATTATCCAAACTTGTCCAAGTTTTACTTTGTATGGGTTTTCGGGAACTTCTATCGGGATTTCGCTTACTTCGTCTATCACTTCTTGGATGCCGTGGTCTATGAACTCGTTGTAGGAGTCGAGGTGTTGGCGGACTAGGCCTTTTTCTTTGAAGAATGCTCTTAGCAGGAGGTTTGTGTCTTCTTTTGTGATTTCAGTCAATTTTGGCAGACTCCAACGATTTTAGACTTAAACAAGCGTGAGAGGAATTGTGGGGTGCGGATTTTTTCAAACTTTTAGATTCCTCCGAGTGATGGGTCATCCAATCGAAAAATGGTCTCCAATTTAAAGAGCTAAAACACGTAAACTGCAAGGGTCTCTAATAAACCTTTTCGTGTGGTTTTGGTGTGTTAAGGCGTAATTGGTTATTTTGAGTGTTTGGTGTGTGAGCTGATGCTCTCTTTTGGGACTTTAGCCCCTTATAAATAGGTTGAACCGAGTTTTGAAGCACAATTCTACCTTTGGGGTCTCAACGAGGTGGGTGGTTAGACGGATAGAAGAGGTAGGCTCGATTAAGGATGCTTCTGTTAAGCGTTGTCAGGATTGGAAAGAATTAAATTAAGCGAAGCTATGAAGTTTCAAAATGGAAGCAGCGGTAGCCAAGCCAGGTCAAAGGCGAAGGGCTGAAATCGAAACAGATTTAAGGTTCCAGTCGAACTTTTATCGAATGATTGGATAGAAAACGTCCACACAAGGAACGCGAGCAGCAAAGCCGTCACAGCTTACCAGAAACTCAAAATAACCCTTCGAAAATAAAACATATAAAAAACTTAATAGCATAATCTCTTCAAAAACGCGCTATTCAGGGAAATGAGCAAATAATTGAAGCAATTCGCTTACAACCAAGTAAGGCAATAGTTCGAATAGTATTATCTGAGTTCCTGGTATGCTGATACGGCCTTACCGCACGCATTCTTTGTAAGCAGCTTTTCTACCATCTAGTTCGTAAAATTTCGTAAAAAATCTCACCATCAATTTTATGGAATGAACTTCAGTGACAGTCGAACTTTTATCGAATGATTGGATAGAAAACGTCCACACAAGGAACGCGAGCAGCAAAGCCGTCACAGCTTACCAGAAACTCAAAATAACCCTTCGAAAAAAATAACGCTTTGATGCACCTCAAATATACATCTAAAATTAAAATAGTTGTGGCAGAAAATCGCAGAATGAAGGAAATAATTACAAAAAGCTTATATATAATTCTGTATTATACTGAATACAGAAAATAGGAGCGAATGTCCAGTGAGAACACTAGGTCCGTACAAGTTGCAGAAAACTTTCAGTGTAGTGACAGTCCCGGAAGGAGTTCGAAAAATATTGGGAATTGAGGCTGGCGATGTCGTAGTTTGGGTGATTGACGACACGGGTCAGTGCATTCTGAAAAAGGCAACAATACAAATTGAGGAAAAATAGGGCCGAGAAAGGCAGATACCGAAAGGTGAATCAATGCTGGTCATGTGAGGCCAGAATTGATTGAGCAATAACCTGGTGTCTGTCGCTCGAGAGCCCCTGTTTCATTGAATTTATTAAAAAGGAGTTAGATAAACCTTCGTTTAACAGTTTAACTATTGAGGCAGGTTTTATAAAATGGTTCCTTACGAATATGTAAATAGATAAGAATGCCTTACCAGCGCATAACCTACCATGATCCGTTGAAGGAGCTTAACGTAGATGTTGCGTTGCTTCTGGGGCTTCATGCTGGTGATGGTTGGCTCTCAGACAAATGGGGGATAACCTGTGGGCAAGACGACAAATCCATGTTTCTGCGAATAATGGGGCTTGTTAGGAACGTTTTGGGTGTTGAGTCGATAAAGCCTATTAAATGCTCAGCAGGCAAAGCTATTATGATTAGGAGCGGGCAACCGCAGGCTTTGGCTTTTTTCCATGGGTACGGTTTTCCGCAAGGCAGAAAAGCCGGAAAGGTGTGCGTCCCTAGACAAGTTCTTGAATCAAACGATGAAGACATTGTCAAAGCATTTTTGCGTGGTTTGTTTAGCACTGATGGTTGCTTCAGTTTTCAAGTTGACCGTGGGCCTCGTGTTGAGATTCAAGTTAAGAGCGAGAAACTAAGAGACGATTTCATTCATCTGACAAGTTGGCTTGGTTTCTCATTTCGCTCCTATGCGTATCTTCCGCCTAGAGGTAAGAATAAGGCTCCTCTTCAGGTTGCATATACGACGCAAACGAAGCAAGTTATTAGATGGATGGAAGGCATAGGCTCAATAAAAGACTCACATATAGAGAAGTATCAGTATTGGAAAAGGATAATAGAAACTAAGACAAGTTAGAGAAAACGGGTTCTGCCAGTGTGCAGGGGTGGCAGAGCTTGGTCAAACCCGCAATAAGCGTGAGGGGGCTAAACGCGCGGGACTCAAGATCCCGTCCCGTAGGGGTACGTGAGTTCAAATCTCACCCCCTGCACCATAAACAGAATTAAGAGAAGGAAGAGAGACAGACTCTTAGGAGTAGCATAAGCTAACACATCTAATGACATCATCAGAGATTTTATATGTAACATCAAAGTTAGGCATAGATGGTGGTCCATTGAGTTCCAAGGACCGGTTCGTGACGTTTGAACTCGAGTTTCATGGAAGACAACCAGAATTAGATGCGTTTTCAAAACAGTTTGATGATCTTCAATGGGTCTCGAAACACGTAAACATTCTAGGACCAAAAGGCGCTATGTATTTGGGAGGCGCTCCGGCTGAACTCGTTCTTTTTGTACTATCTATTGCTGCAAATATACTTGCAATATCAAAAATTCTTGCAGAAAGAGTCGCCCGTGGAGGCGACAGTATAATTCGAGTCGGAGACAAAGAGATAATATTGAAAGGGAAATGGAAACCACAAGAAATCGCTAATGTTATTACTGTAATTTCTGAGCAAACCAGTAAAGAAGAGGCATTGCGAAATATCGCAAAAGTCAAGTCTGCAAAAATAAGGGAAACAAGAGAAGAGTTAGAGACAATTGAAGATACAATTTCTCAATATGAGAAATTAGTTAGAACATTCTATGAACTTCCTAAGAAAGGAAAGCCTCAAAAGAGGAAACTGAGGGAATATCAAATGAAACTCTCAGAGCTTCAACAAAAAGCAGAAAACTTGAAATCATTTATCGATTTCTTGCGACAAAAAGTCTAAGAGGTCAGAGAAAATGGAATTGACCAAATTCTTCCAAGAACAGCTTCGAGAAAAACTGGAACCAGAACTTCTGAAACTAGGTTTCTTCAAACCATCAATTGAAAAACGCTTTCTCGGGATCGCATTGGATGTTTACTCCTATCGGCGGAAAGGAAATCGTAGGTTTGCTGTTTGGGAAGTTGAAATTCACAGTGGGCATCATGGAGTCAACATCACTAAGCTTCAGAAAATCCTGAAACTAAATTGGGAGCCTACAGTCTTCATGTTTCACATTTTCTCGCCTGTATACTATCAATGTGAAAAAGAAAAATGTAGTAAGTCAGCAAAGAAGCTTGAAAAAGATTATCCACGAAGATTCATCTATAAACAAGTAGACATCAAAATACCTTATGAAAGATCCGAAAATATGGTTAATTATTTTGAGTCATCTAAGTACGCTGCAAAGCAATATTATGGCAGAGAAATAGAAAAAGAAGTAAGAAGAATCGTAAGACAATCTATCTCGACCCTTCGGTCTTAGAATCAGCTTATGATTCAAGATCCTTTCCCGTAGGGGTTCGCCGGTTCAAATCCGGCCCGCTGCACCAATTTGTTTGCTTCTACTGCGTAAGATTAAAGAGTGTTCTCACACTTTATGGATAGTGGTGAAGCTGTGGCGAAGGTCAAGGACCATCTTCGAAGCGCCGAAGAATTCTATGCGCTTGGCACTAGAGAGTATGAAGAGGGTCGTCGAAAAGGAGATTTAACTCGCATGAGAGAGGGCTGCGAAAAAGTGTTTCACGCCTATGTAGAAGCCACGACCGCTCTAATTCAGAAGCAAGGGTTTCCAGAGCCCGACTCGCACGGAGAACGCTGGGAAATCTTGGACAAAATAGGGCGAAGGAGATTAATTGAGATCGGTGACTCAGCGTTTCTTTACTTGCATCAGTACGGCTACTATGGAGGAAAGATGCGCCCAGAAGTCGAAAAAACCATGAAAGACGTGAAAGAAGTCATAGATCAAGCGCGCAAAGAAACAGCCCACGAATCTTAATATCAGATAGTTTCATACAGCCGAAAGGTACGCCAGCTCAAATTCTATTCTTTTACGAAAACCGTTTCTTCTAATCCTCGGAAATGTTCGTCTCCAGTGATAACGTTTCCTTTCGCTGTTCACCTCTGCTAAAGTTCTTTGGAATACTATAATCTTTTCCAAATTATTCCAGAACCTTCCTTTTTCCCTTCCGATGAAACTGGTGCCCATCAATTTTGTGTTGTAGTTTAGTTGAACACTTTAACAGTAATCTTTATTTTGGATAAGTGTTTTATTAAGACTTAAGAGATAATTTAGGTTGATGAAAATGAATGAAAACCCCGACCCAAGTTTGAGCAAGAATATGGAAAAATTGAAATTTGGGAAGGTCATGGCTGAAATTCTCTTATACGGAACTCTGGCCCAAAGAAGGCTGGTCTAAGGATAGGCATCAAAGACCGAGATCAAGCTAAATCCTAAAAGAATCACACTTACGCTTTTAAGGCACGTTACAATTTAGTTGCCTACGGAACGAAAGGAAGCCTGAGATTTGGTCCATAAAAGTCTTGTTGGCAGATGCGGGCTTTACTGTGGGGCTTGCGGGATATATAGAGCGTACAAAGACGACGGAGAATACTTGGAGAGGCTGGCGAGGCACTTTAATTGTCCACCTGAAAAAGTTCGATGCGAGGGCTGCATGGCTCTGACGCCAGAGTGCTGGGGACACGACTGCAGAATCGTTCAGTGCTTGAGGGATAAGGGCTTGGAGCTCTGTTATCAGTGCGGCGAGTACGAAAGCGGAACCTGCGAAAAATTCGAGAGACTGGCAAAGCCCTACTTGGAAGAAGACGGTGTTGACTTGAGGGCAAACCTTGAGAGAATTAGGAGAGGCGAAACAGAAGATTGGCTGCGGGAAAGCGAAGAAAAATACAAGTGCCCAGCTTGTGGAAAACCCCTATCCGTTGGGGCAATAAGAAAGAAGTGCTACCACTGTGGAACAGACCTGTCAAAGATCCATCAGAAATCGTAAGTTAAGAGCCTAACGTCTTGTCAATTTCTGTTCACTGCTTGAGTTTCACATAACAAGGAAGTATGGTCGTTTCGGAAAAACAACCTGGCCTGTTACCCGCAGACTTTCAAAATTTGCAAAACAAAACTTTAATACCGAAAGCTATCAGTCTCTAAACGAAGAGACCAGTCTCTAAACGAAGAGATGGTTAGGCTGAGTTTCAGAGTTTGCCCATTGGCGATCGTGCTCTGCGTTGTGGCTATGACGGCGAGTTCGTTGTTCTTCAACGCTTCCTCGGTATATGCCGCTTCAAATGTTGTGCTCTTGGATAACCATTCGGGATATTTGGCCTCAAACGGGAAATATCATGTCGTTGGCGAAGTAGAAAATCAGGGAACCACAGCAGCTTGGAACCCCTGGGTTTATATAAGATTCAAGGATTCTCACGGGCTGAACATAACAAGTTGGACGACGAGTGTAATGTTGTGGGTTATACTGCCTGGAAGAAAATTGCCGTTTGAGTTTGAGTTGTATGATGCGGATCTTTCGGCTAAGGTTTATTCCTACGAGATTTATAACATAACGTTTTCCGACACTTTTGACAAACCACTGGGGCTGGTTATAACATCTCACGGCTGGAGCATAACTCCTGGAAATGTGACTGTGATTGGAACAGTCAAGAACGTAGGAACAGAGGCAGCCCGCAACTTGTACGTTGCTTGTACGTTTTACGATGGTGATGGACGAGTTGTTGGCGCCGAAAGTGTCCGTGTAGTGGACCGTCTAGATTCGCAACAAGAGGCGTCTTTCACGATAGTTGAGGATACAGGTCCAGGTAGGGAATCGCTCTACACTCGTTACGAATTTGCGGCGGAATGCAACGAATATGTCTTGGTTCCCGAGCATCCATCACAAACGTTTCTAACGATTCTAATATTCACCCTGACCGCTTTTGCTTTAATAAAGAAGAAGGGGCATCAACAAACTTAGGCGATTCCAAGACGCTATGCATATATCCTTCAGTGCGTTTACAAACCCTTTCACAGTGCTTGCCAAGTGGGAATCGATGACCATCACCGACAAAATAATCAGACTGAAGAAGGAGAAGAGGGCAGTAATTCTGGCTCACAACTATCAGAGGCCAGAGATCCAAGACATAGCTGACTATGTGGGCGACAGCATAGAGCTGAGCAGAAAAGCCATGCAAGAGAGGGAAGCGGAGATTATTGTTTTTTCTGCTGTGGATTTTATGGCGGAATCAGGGGCTATTCTAAACCCTGACAAGAGGGTTTTGTTGCCTTCTCTTGGGGCGCGCTGTCCCATGGCTCAGATGCTCACCGTTGATGAGATTAAGAGGTGGAGGGTGCTTCATCCCCTTGTGCCCTTGGTCTTGTACGTGAACACACTGGCTTCAGCCAAAGCCTATTGTGACGTTTGCTGTACATCGGCAAACGCCTTGGAGGTGATAGAGTCCTTGAACGCCGAGACGGTGCTTTTTGGGCCGGATCGCAACTTGGCTGAGTACGTCCAGAAGAAGACCGGAAAGACGATTATTCCCGTTCCCGAGTGGGGTTTTTGCCCGACGCACTTGCTTTTTCAGCCTGAAGACGTGCAAGTGCTTAAGGCGCAGTATCCGGACGCTGTTGTCATGGTTCATCCCGAGTGCACCCTTGAGATGCGGAGCACAGCCGATTTCGTTGGGAGCACCTCGCAGATGTGTCGCTACGCAAGGGAAAGAAATGCCGAGCGTTTTATTGTTGCGACTGAGGAGGGGCTTCTGCACCGTTTGAGGGGGGAGAATCCTGGGAAGCGTTTTGTTTTGGCTTATGAGGAGGCTGTCTGTCCGAACATGAAGTTGAACACGTTGGAGAGGCTTTACTTGGCTCTGAAGGAAGAGAAATACGTGGTTACTGTTCCAGAGTCGATAGCGAAGAAGGCGAGGAAGGCTCTGGAGAGAATGTTTGAGATAACGAATTAATGGGGTTAGACGGAAACGAGCATCGTCTTGAGTGTTTTCACTCCCTTTTTTGAGGATAGTTCGTCGCTCAGTTGTCGGACTTCCGTGGCTTCGCCTTTCACGGCTATGGCTTCTAGGCAGTCCTGTTCGGTTAGGTGGATGTGCATTGTTGAGGTGATTATGTTGGCGTGGTGGTGCTGTGTATCGGTTAGGGCGTCCTCGAGTCCCCTGACTTCGTGGTCATAGAGCATCATCAAAACCCCAGCTTGAACTCCTTTTTCCTCGTGAAGCCATTTTCGCTCGGAGACAAACGTTCTGACGGCGTCTTGTATGGCTTTGGAGCGGTTTCCGTAGCCCATTCTGCCGATTATCTCGTCAAAATCCTTGAGTAGGTCTGGTGGGAATGTCACGCCTACACGGATTATTTTTGTCATGAATTTCACGGTTGTAAGTAGAGAGATTCGTCATAAAGCTTTTGTTCTATCTGCTCTGCGGAGACTAGACCCCCCTCATAAATAGATTGAACTAGCATTTCTATTGTTGAGAGCCTATTTGACGCTTGAACCGTTTTCTTCTGGAGGCTAAGATCGCAAGCAGTGACGCTATCATGAACAGTGGCAGGATCAGGAAGTATGGAAACTCTGGTATGACATGGGTTCCTTGGATTATGACCCTTTTTGTGCTGTGGTTATAGGTGAAATAGAGATATGTGTTATCATCATCTGGAATTATTGTGGCGTTTAGTGATTCCTCTCCTACATAAACCGTCCATCCATCTTCAGCCCACAACAAGTCTTTCGGAATTGCCACTCTGCAGAAGCCGAATGTTTGGGTTTCATCACTAATCCAAAACCGTACAAATGCACCTTCACTTGGGTTGAAGTAAAAGTCTGAAACTGTTGAGTTGCTGACAACGTCAACGTAGTAGTTTACTTCATTCCAAATGCCAGCATCAAAAACGGCGATTGGAGCAATAAGTGGGTATCTGTCGGTATTGTTTGCATCTATAATATGATGTGTATCGCCTATGCCGTCAGCGTCTGCATCAACGTCTGTATAATTGCTCCAGTAGTTGCCGCCGGAAGGGTAACCGTTATCCCAAACATTAGGGTAGGATTCTTCAGAAAACACAGGGTTTGGATTGTTGACGAAGTTGTTATGGTAAATGATATTAGCACTAGAGTGCCATACAGCTATTCCTTCTCCACTATTTGATATGGTATTGCCTGTAATTACGTTGTTGCGAGAATAGCTTGTAGTTCCGTTAGCATGCATTATGTAACCTAATCTAATACCACCATCAGGATTGTTTATTATCCTATTTTTGATTATCGAGTTTTTGGTCGACGCGTAGAGACCAATCCCACACCGTTCATTGTCTATTATGCTGTTGCCCGTAATAGTGTTATTTATTGATCCGGATAATCTGATGGACATAAAACTCATCTGTGCTATTATGTTGTTGTATATGCTGTTGTTTGAGGAAAACCCAAGATAAATGCCAGAGGAGCTACTCACAATATTGTTTCCGTTTATGATGTTTCTTGAACTAGAATGGAGATAGATGCTACCATCCCCTCTGCTTGCTGTTAGGTGATTGCCAATTATGCTGTTACCTGAAGAAAACCCGAGGTATATGCCAACTCCGTTATCCGCTATGTTGTTACCAAATAAATTGTTGTCAAATGATCCGTTTAAATAGATGCAATATGTGAATCCTACTACTTTTATGCTCTTAATTGTTACACTGCTTCTGCCTGACAATTCTATTCCAGTTCCGCTTCCCGTACCTTGAAGTATGAAGCCTGCCCCATCAACCACAATGTTATCCCTCTCAACCACAATGTTATCATTAATGTTACCAGTTAAGGTATATGTGACATTGTCAACGGCTGAAATTGGCGCTGTTGGAGGGTCTATGCTTCCATCAGCCCGTATGTAAATGGTTCCGCCCGCTTTAACTGGTTGAACGTTAGAAGCCATGTTCAATGTGCCAACGAGAAGCGTCAAGGTCAACGCCAAAACAACTTTTCGGTTCATTTTACATCATTTGTTACGTTTGCTGTTTTCAGTTTTTATGACTTGTGCAAGAAACGTAAATCGAATCTAAATGACCAGTTCCTCCAGTAATTTCAGCTCTCTCTTCATGTGCCTGTTGGCGAAAAACAAACACCTTTGGGTTCTGGGATTATTTTTTATATATCTTGGTGAAAATGAGTATCCTCTTACGCAAATAGGATGTGTCGAAATGAGTGAAAAGTTTTCACCAGAGTTCTTGGCTGGAGTGCAACTTCAAACTGCCCTGATGGGTCTGTCTCTGGCGTTCAAAAAGAAGTACGGAGATGAAGCGCTGAAAGTCACACAAGCCTTTGCCGAGCAGATGGGAACCAGCATGGGAAAAAACTTCAAAGAAAAAGCCAACATCACGGGTTCAGGAATTCGTGACATTGAAAGAGTTTTCCACATATGGCTAGACCCAGCGGTCGCGCCTCATAAGGTTAAAACCACAGTTGAGGGAAAGAAACTAACCGTCACAAGGGAAACACCCACAATGTGTCCCGCCATGGTTGTGGCAAAACAGATGAAACTCTCTCTAGAAACTGTCTGCAACAATGTAGCATTGCCCATGTTTAAAGGGATTGCAAAGGCATTCAATCCAAACGCCAAACATTCCACCGTTCAGATGACAGAACAAAAATGCGTTGATATAATCGAAATTCCATAACAAAACTCCTGAAAGCACCATATACTCCCATCCTTTTTCACGGCGGAAGCGCACACTACTTCAGAATAGACAATCTACAGCTTGCCTACTCAATCATTATTGGATAAGCATGATTGACGCTTATCATTTATCCAGAACACATAAGAAAAATAAAGCGATGAGATCAAAGAATCTCGTTATCGTGATTATTTCATAAATGCAGGTCATACCTCTCTTCTGTTATTCTCTTTCCCCAAATTTCGTGCGTCTTCTCCCCGGTTTTTCTGAAGCCAAAGCTTATGTAGAGATGTCGGGCTACGCTCAATTCGCTTGTTGTCCAGAGGAATACGGTTTTGTACCTGTGCTCCTTGCAGAACAGAAGCGCCTCCTCTATGAGCTCTCGCCCAAGGCCAAGTCCTCGATAGTCAGGGTGAATAAGGAACCAGCGAAGTTGAGCGTCTACTTTGGAATGCCCGACAATGGCGATGGAACCGATGATTCGACCGTTTATCTCTGCCAGCCAGATTCGGTCTTTGTCAGGATTGAAGGATTGAACGAATTCTGCAAGCCCACCTGCAACATACGCTTCGAATGTTTTGTCGTAGCCATACTCTTTCACATATAAGATCCCGTGAAGATAAGTGAGATAGCCGATGTCCCCTGGCTTAATTTGATGTCGAATCTCCCATTTAACTTTCATATGAACGCCTTCTTCATCATTATGGATTTCGCCTAATCACAGTTAAACCTATTGCGTTTGATTATTTGATCATTGCACTGGCAAGGGAAAAAGCGTGGCAGTTGTTTCAAAGAAGGGTCAGCTGTAAATCAGTTGAGATGAACTAAAAAGTGAAGAGAAAGATCAGGAATTCGTTAGTGAGACTCATACTTTCTGTTTAGACTTCCATGCATACCAGACAATCAGTGCCGGAGCCACAACTTTTGAAAGCTCCATCACTACCGCATAAGCATAAACCGATGGTAGTGTCAGTGTCTCAACTAACCCGAGCAGTTGAAAACCAGTATAGAATATGCCTACGATGATGTTTGCCCAGCGATTTATCGAATCTTTTAAGGTCAGGGACAAGAAAGCCATTATCAATGGGACCAACATTAAGATTGCAAGGATTAGCAGCAGTTCAGGTCCCACTTTCATGCCTCCTATTTCTCCTGTCGTTAGAAATTGCTGTAGAACACCTGGCTCCAAACTCCCCAATGACATGACGACCAAAAAAGCTACTGCATAAAAGAGCCACAGCACTGAAGTCTTTATCTTCCAATCTTCCAGAATTCTTCACCTCCCTATAACAATGTTTTAAACATCTGTGATTCCAAAGAATATAAAACTTCACACCCACTTCAATGCTCTTAAACAGATAATCAACGAAATGGTTCCAATAAACGAAGAAGCTACAGTTGAGGGAAAGAGGATAAATTTTTATGCGTGAATCGGTAATACTAGAATGTCAAAAAGTGTTACCGAGGATGTGGAATGCACATTCCAGATGGTTTCCTAAGTCCAGCGATCTGCGCTTTAATGTACGTAATATCAATGGCGTTTCTGGTTTGGTCTTGGCGAAAGGCAAGAGCCACTTATCCTAAGTCCTTTGCACCTTTGTTGGCCGTTTCAAGCGCCTTCGTCTTCGCGGCGCAGCTGATAAACTTTCCAATCGCTTATGGAACAAGCGGACACTTGGTAGGTGGCACCTTCCTTTCGATGCTCCTGGGACCTCACGCGGCGATTCTGAGCATGACGATCGTCTTGATGATGCAGGCGTTATTATTCGCAGACGGCGGCATACTCACATTCGGGGCGAACGTCTTCAACATGGCAGTCATAGGGGGACTAAGCTTTTTCCTCGTGAAACTCCTAACGAAAAACCCGCAAAAAACTGGTCGGCTTCTCATAAACGTTTCATTCGCCTCGTGGCTTTCCGTCGTCTTAGGAGCACTGGCGTGCGGTCTGCAGATAGGTTTCTCCCCAGTCTTCTCAGATGCGGGGGGAATCGCAGTCACTGTTCCAGCGATGCTCTTTTGGCACGCCCTGATCGGGCTAGGAGAAGCGGCGATAACAACCACGCTCACCTCTCAGCTGCACAGACTACAGCCCATGGTTCTTAACGGTTTGGCAATCCTCAGAGGGAGGCAAGTTGAAACAACACCTTAAACCACTAATCCTCATTCTGGCTTTTCTTTCGGTTTTGATACCCCTCGCCTCAAACGCTCCAGACGGACTAGAAAGAGTTGCCCAAACCCTCGGAATAGAAGAGCACGAACCCGCATGGAGAGGCCTAATGCCTGACTACACCCTGCCAACAATCAACAACCCCTACCTCTCAACACTTCTCGCCGGCACCTTCGGAATCCTCCTGGTTCTAGGCGTCGCGTTCATAGTCGGAATAGCCATAACAAAGCCAAACAAACAATAAATATCTTTAACGCCACCTCTTTCAATTTGAAGCGGACATGCAGGATTTAGAAACAGCCAAAAAAGCCCTATTGAAAAAAGGTTTAACACTCGCGATTGCAAAAAACGGCGACACAATTTTCGAGACTGCTTCAAACGGGATTTCTGGGTTTCTAGAAGCCATCGAAAAGCATGGAGATAGGCTTGAAGGAGCCACTGTGGCCGATAGGGTTGCCGGAAAAGCGGTCGCACTTCTATGCGTTTGCGCAAAGATCAAAGCAGTTTACGCCACAGTCTTGAGTAAGAAGGCAAAAGACGTATTCGAAAAGTATGCCGTTTATTATGAATGGGACAACCTGGTTGAAAACATACTCGACGTCAACAAGGCGGGAACATGCCCCTTCGAGAAGCTCGCTGAGGAAATTTCAAATCCAAGGGATGCCTACAGAAGGCTTAAGGCTCTCCAAAACTCTTTAAAAACATCAGATGAAAGCAGAGGAGGAGCGGACACAAACAGTTTATATCAGAGAAAGATGAAAAACTGAACATACCAAAGAAAAGAAACTTAGAAAACTAGTGAAGGAGAAAAACCAGAGATGACGACAGAACCCGTTCCCGTGACAGATTCAAACTTCAACGAAACCGTCCACAAACACCCTTTAGCCCTAATCGACTGCTGGGCGCCCTGGTGCGGTCCATGCCTGGCCCTAGCACCCACAATTGAGGAGCTAGCCGAAGAGTACGCCGGCAAAGTGCTCATTGGCAAGCTTAATGTCGACGAGAACCCACGAACGGCGGAGCACTTCCAAGTCTTCAGCATTCCCACCATGCTAATAATGAAGGACGGAAGGGAGGTCGACAGAATCGTCGGACTCGCCCCAAAAAAGCATATTGAGGCTGTCATAAGAAAGCACCTGGGATAGAAAGCCTATGGACATCCCAGAACGCAGAATGATAGGCGCGCTCCTACTCCTTTTAGGGGTCTCCTCCTTGGCTTTAGCCATATACACAGGTCAGTTAAACGCGATAGTGGAAATGCTCAAAAAGGTTTTCAGCACCATGCCAGCCTAAAACTCTTAGGTTTCTTGCTCAACCTTTCATTTTTTCATACATTTTCTCTAATGTCCAACGAATGCTTGATTTAAGTTCCCTCAAACGGTCTTGGTCAACATGCCTAACGGTTATTTCACGGATTACATCGCCCTCTCTAACAACGTTGTAAGAGAAAACCTTGTCAGGAGACAGTTGCCCAGTTCTTGCCAGTTCGCCGTCTTTCTCCTGCATTTTTGCCAGAACTCTCTCCACCAGAAAAGGCGTGAAAGGCGGCGTGTTCACGTTAAAGTTTTTGTCCTCAGCCAGCACCACACGTAGTTGATCTTCGCTGACGTGAAGCGTTGCGAGAAGCTCGCCCGTAACAGCCTTTAGGGGCGTAGTGCCTTCATATTCTGTTGGAGGCGGAGGAGAAGGTTCAGCTATGACTCCTTCTTTTGGCGGAAGAGCTTCTACCTCAGCAGGTGGCTTTGTTATTTCCGCGCGTTTAAACCCCTTCTCTAACAGTACAGAGTTTACAGCTTCAAGCATAGTCTGCAACTCTTTGAGCTCAGATTCCAGTTCTCCAACTCTTTTTTCAAGCTTTCGCTTAAACTCCACAAGCCTCTTTATTTTTTCAGCGTCTTGCGACATCGCCCTTCACAGAACAGATATTTTCAGGCGTTTTCCTTTATCAAGCCTTTGAAATTCAGCTCACAATTTATAAGCCAACTCTGAAACGGTGCAATTCTTAACATTGCCTCGCGAACCCAAGATGGGTTTAAGCTTAACTTTTAGCTCATTCCTGAGGAAGCTCTCGAACTCTTCGAAAACGGGACTGTCGGTGTGATTCAGCTTAACGCACAGATTTTTCCCTTCCAACATGGGACTCAGGTCGTAGAGGGCTATTCTGTGGGAAAATTCTGGGCTCTCAAAAATCGTTTTAACCAAGGTTTCCGAAGGCGTTTCCGATAACAGCCACGCGGTGTAGGCTGCCTCAACAACATGATAAGACAAGCCTTCTTTAACCACACACTTTCTGCTTGAAACTATCCTTTTAAATGAAGAAGGATGAACCTCTCTGGCCCAAAGAAAATTGTGGTATTTATCGCTGATTTCGACCCAGTCTTCGCTTTCAGAAGTTTTCCAACCGCGAAACTTGCACAAATCCTTAAACTTTTTCAGAATCTCCCAAACCCTGGGCATCTTCATTTTCATCTCAAACCTCTCTGTTAAAATCTTCTAGAACAATCTTCTATTTCGCAACCATAAATTTAAAGTTATTTGTCAGTTTTTTCGCAAAAATGTAGAGAGAAAAATTTTTCTTTGAAATTTTGTAGGCAATTGGAACATTTATCGACAAGTTTACGAAAGATTCGAAGTAGAACTCTGACGAAAACTGATGGATTTCTACATTTTTTCGATAACAAATGATAAATTTAAACACAGCAGCCTATAGTGTGAGAGGCAGAGGTGACGTTGAAGTTAAAAAACAACTCTTTGACTCTGGATGCCACAGATCTAAAGATTTTGCAGGCTTTGCAGGAAGATGCTAGGCAAACTTACACGGCCATGGGCAAGCTTTTGGGGATAGCTCACTCAACGGTCTATGATAGGATAAAAAGAATGGAGCACCACGGAATAATCAAGAGGTACACGGCTGTAATAGACGCCGAAAAGGCCGGAGCAAAAGGCATAACAGCCATCATGACGGTTATTACGGACCCAAAGGAAAGCGAGCAGGTTGCAGAAACGTTGGGCAAGGCACCCGAGGTTCTTGAAGTTTACACATCCTTGTCCGAAGAGCTCCAGATAATAGCAAAGGTTGTTGCAGAGGACCAAGAAAGCCTGCACGCATTTATCGCCAACTCGGTTGCGCCTATGCCTGGAGTTTTGAGGATCCGCACTTCAATAGTGACTAAGAAGTTTAAGGAAACCCAATTTTCAATAGTTAATGACTCAAAAAGGCTAACATTAATAAAAGAAAAATATAATGAAGTGGGAGAGCGTTAGAATTGAAACAGGAAATGGATTCAAGAATTCTCAGAAACCTTCCGAGAGAGAAAGCATTCTACTTCTTCATATCTATCGGAAACTACACAGGCGAGAGTGCGGCATCACTGAAAGAGTTTTTGGAAAAAATAAACGAGGTGAATGCTAAATCGTTAGAGTTTCACCTTTACCGCGGAGACTTTGAGAAATGGATAGCTGAAACCATTGAGGATAAGGAGTTAGCTGAGCACATTAAGAATCTTAGGGATTTGTCTCCAACAGGGGAAGACCTGAAAAGTGGACTTTACCGTGTCGTGTTCAGGAGATATTCCGAATTAACAAGTATGTTCTAGTTTGATCTTTCTTAAAACTGTCATTGTCGGAAACACGGCACTGCTTGTTACATTGCTTTGTTTGTAATTTGGAATCTGATAATTTGCAATCTCAGGCTCGGTTGGATAAAAGTCTAGTTTGCTTGGTCCCCATAAAGACGGGTATTGTGGCACTTTATTAACAGCATCGTGGATGGTATCGTTTTCATTTATTAGGTAGTGGAGTAGAAGTGCGATTGCATTGTCATTGTCGATTGGGTCAATCCATCCATTCCAGCTTATGAACGCTTTTACACCTTTTTCTTTAAAGGTGTCTGCGGTTTTATAGTATCCAGTTTTTAATCCGTTACAGCTCATGAAAATAACAACAGTATCTTCAAATCTTCCGCTCATACACTCTTTTACAAAATCGGGGGTTATTGCAAAATAATAATGTGGATCACCAGTTATGTTACATAGTTTAAGCTGGTTTTCGGAGTATTGCCCATATTTTCCTGAAACATATCTCTCAGAAGAGCATATAGCGACGTAGTTATTTGGGTCTAGTGCAGAATGCGCTCTCCAAATTATGAGTTTGTAACCTAAGGATGGGAGAAGTCTATACTGTTCTACCGTAGCATTATCTGAGTAATAGTCGACGCCGGGGAAACGTTTTTGTAACAGTTCTTTTGCTGTCTCCACAAATGTTCGGTTTTCAAAACGAGAGGTCGCTGATAACTGAGAACTGTTTAACTGATCTATTATCGCTGCCTTCGGTTGACTGGGTTGATGAGGATAAAGGTAAAGGAAAGCGCCTATCAGAATTAGTATAATTATGATTGCGGTAGTTACATAAATTAGCCTTTTATCGCGAACAAACTTTTCGCTTTCACCCTTTTTCTTCTTTGCCTTCATTAACTAGGCTCCGGAAAGTCGCTGAACACTGTAAAAGAAGAGAGTGTTGTCTATTTTCTTTTGCGTTTTGTCAGGCTTAATGCTATGCCAAATAAGGCGATTAGCATGACATAAGTTGCCAGTTGGGATGTTGGAGTTTGTTTGGTTAACGATATTGAGTAGCCTCCAACCGGAACTGCTGTAACTACGATTCTTGCGGTTTCTGATTGGGCAACATTGCCGTTGGCGTCTGTCACTTTCAAGTATACGTAGTATATGCCGCTTGCTGATGGCGTGAACGTCCAGTTGCTTGATGTTGCACCTGAAACTGGAGCTCCGCCAAGATACCATTGATAACTGTATGGCGGGTATCCCCCCGAGACTGTTGAAGTGAAGGTTACGGATTGGCCGACCAATATGGAGGCTGACATTGGGGAAATTGAAACTGTGAGTGTAGGCGCCACCGTTACTGAGGCTTCGTTCGATTTCGCAGTCGTCGGAGTGCTGTCGGTAACGTTCAGGTAGACGCTGTAGTATCCTGTTGCTGTTGGTGCGAATGTCCATGTTGGGGATGTTGCACCTGAAACTTCGCTTCCGTTGAGGTACCATCGATAAGAAGTGTATGGAGGTTTGCCCCCGGACACGGAAGATGTGAAGCTTACGGATTCCCCTACCTTGATTCTCGCCGTTGTCGGACTTATTGAAACTGACAGTGATGGAATCTCTATATAAAACAGTGTGATCGTTTTGGTGCTGTCCATAGTGACGCTGTTGGATGGGCTGTAGTGATCAAACTTGTACTTGGTGTTAACTATGTCTTGGGGTTCGCTCACAGTCACAGTGGTACCGGCGTCAACCCACTCGCTCCAAGACGTCGTCTTCTGCACATTCGAGTATGTAATTCCATTTTTAGTATATGTAACTTTGAATGTCCCTCCTAAAGCCCCGCTTGGGCTCGCTGTGACAGTAATCTGGTATTGTAGCCAGGTTATTGTAACGGTGTTTACGCTTCGGCATGCGTTGTCATCTGTGTCCTTTTCGCCTGGCACGGTTGATGCTGCCGTGTTGATGTAATATGTTCCGACCGGAACACCTGCCGTGTTCCAGATAAAGTTAAGTGTTATACTCGTGCTTGGCTGGAGATCTGTAATCGTTT
>Ga0315309_1000290_pt1 | contig 30145 bp, 26 predicted proteins | sample TDP4_MG_FD_203080 | JGI IMG/M metagenome (GOLD analysis project Ga0315309, IMG submission 203080) | Freshwater sediment microbial communities from Lake Towuti, South Sulawesi, Indonesia - TDP4 | ecosystem: Environmental > Aquatic > Freshwater > Lake > Sediment | place: Indonesia: South Sulawesi...
TTGCTGCGCCACCCTAAATTGGAAGGTTTTTGGAAGGTCGGCGGGGCATTTTGTAGGGCAGTTGGAAGGCAGAGAGAGTATAATAGGAGACAATAAGGGACAAATTCAGGATTGTAGGGAAAGGGGCAGCCTCTCCTCTACGAGCAAAAAATGTAACGACAGCGACAGGCATAGAGCAGGGGACAGGGGGAAGAATTAATGGGCGCAGATTTAGCCGGGAAAAGAGTTCTTATCCTCAGTGATAACGACGGGCTCTCCAGAGCGATAGAATTGAACCTGAATAGTCGCCTGGAGGTCGTAAGGCTTACGCTGAGTTCATCGGGGCAGCGGTGTCCTGAGCCCGCGTCGTCCCGAGCCTGTCAAGGGGCCTGTCCTGAGCAAAGTCGAAGGGTCGAAGGGCGGGGGAGCCAGGCCGAGATGGGCGATTTCGACCTGATCGTGGTGGCCATGAGCTCACCTACCAGCGAACCGGTCGTGGCGCTGGCCAGAGCTTCGCTGGCCGGACAAATCGGGCAGGTTCCCCTATTGATCATCTCTGACAGGCCATTTCACTCTGACCCGAATGATCGGATCATTCATCTGGACTTTCCCTTTGACATTGATGGGCTCTGCGACAAAGTCAAGGAGGTCCTGCAGGTGAAAGGGGTATAATGGGAAGCAGTGATGACGCCTTTGAACTAGCACTATCAATTTTATGGGACCGGCGCGGTGTATTGCAAAACGACGTTGGAGAACGGGATCAGAGTGGTGACAGAAACTATGCCGCAGGTGCGCTCCATCGCCATCAGCATCGTGATAGATGTCGGACCCAAAGACGAAGCGTCAGAACAGAGCGGACTGGCCCACTTCGTTGAACATCTGATGTTCAAAGGCACCAGCAGCCGCGATGCCATGCAGATCGCTCGCTTGATGGACGTGGCTGGGGGCCTGATGGGAGGATTCACCTCGCGGGATTACACCTGCTATTTTGCTACCGTTCTGGATGATTATCGCACCTATGCCCTTGACCTGTTCGGCGATGTCATTCTCAATTCCACCTTTGATGAGGAAAGCCTGGAGCGAGAGCGGGGAGTAATTCTGCGGGAGATAGAAGCTGACCAGGATGCCCCTGACCAACTGGCTCACAACTTGCTGAAGGCTACCATCTGGCCCAACCATCCTCTGGGCCGGCTGATCGCTGGCCAGCCAGAAGTGGTAGGAAGAGTCACGCGGGAGGATATGATCTATTTCGTCCACGAACATTATCTGCCTGACCGCCTGATCATCGCCGCGGCTGGCAGCGTGGAGCACAAGGATTTTGTGGCTCAGGTGCGGGACGCTTTCTGGCGCATGCTGGGCCAGGGCTCTCCCTCGCCCAACAGACCCCCAGCCTGCCATTCGGGGGTGACCATCAGAGCCAGAGACCTCTCCCAACTCTACTTCGCTATGGGCGTCGAGGCCCACTCCTACACCCACCCCGACCGCTACGGGTTGCACGTCTTGAACGATCTCCTAGGTGGCGGCATCAGCTCCCGGCTTTTCCGCCATCTCAGGGAGGAACGGGGATTGGTCTACAATGTGGCGTCGTCTTACCACGCCTATCGTGATGGCGGGTTGCTGGTCATTGAAGGAAGCACCACGCCCCAGGACCTCATATCCGTTCTAGGTCTGACCGTGGCTCAACTGTGGCGGCTGGCAGAGGAACCGGTTGGCGAGGAGGAGCTATGGAAGGCCAGGGAACGCATCCGCAGCAGGCATCTAATCGCTTCTGAAGACACAAATACCCGTATGAGCCGGCTGGCCACTCAGGAACTCTATTTCGGATACCATATCCCAGCAGCCGAGATTGTGGAGCAGATCCAGCGAGTGGACCAGGGGACGTTGCAACGCCTGGCTCAAGGGTTGATGGTTAATGGGTGTCTGGCTCTGGCCGTGGTCGGTCCTCAGAGCCCCCGCCATTACTCAGCGGAAGCCATTGAGAAATTGCTGATCGAGATGGGGGCATAAGTTCACGGGACAGGAATCTTCTCCACAGATCGTCGAGCCGTGACCAGGCTCCTTGTACCTTACCCTTATCCCCTGTCACTCGATCTCACTTGTCAGGGGGACGAGCACGATGCCTTGCTCCACTCTCAGCCCTGATTCGGGTGACATTGAGAGAACGTTCTATCTCTGGAAGGAGGTGATCTGGATGGCTTTGGACCCTGCCGTGAAGAAGAACTGGATCGAGATCCAGAAACAACATGACAAGCCAGTGAACGCCATCGGAGTGCCGATTGATCCCAAGGACGAGGCCACCCTCAAAGTGTGGCATGAGGAAGGGATTGATCAGTTCATGAAGAAGCAAAAATAACTGGGCGTGACAAAGGGCTGAGAGCCTCCTGGCAAGTGAGACACCCATCTCAACGTATCCGGTGCAGATTAGGAGATCACATCATGGCTATAGATACAATCATCAAAGAAAACCGGGAAAGGGCAGAGCAAAAGGGAGAGGCTCTGACCGATAAAGTGATTCTGGTGGTAGACGATAGCCCAACTGTCTGCAAGATTGTAAAAGTTACCCTGACAAAGATGGGGTGCCGGGTGGTTATAGCTGAGGACGGGTTAGAGGCCCTGGCCAAGATCGAAGACGAGAAGCCTGACCTGATCTTGCTGGACATCATGATGCCCCACATGGACGGCTATCAGATCTGCAGCCTCATCAAGAAGAGGCCGCATTACAAACACATCCCTGTCATTATGCTCTCCTGCAAGGACGGCTTCTTCGACAAAGTGCGGGGAAGGCTAACTGGTTCGACAGGTTACATCACCAAGCCCTTCCAGCCTCACGTACTAATGGAGACGGTGGAGAAACATCTGACAGGCCGTAGATAAAAGTCCGAGCAAGTGTCATCACAGCCAGGCTGAAAATGGATGTCCCTCTCCCGGTGTGTAGGGCACTCAGGGGAGGCTTGAGAGGAGTGAAAAGTGGATGCAAAGGCTAAAATCCTGATTGTAGAGGACAAGCCCTCGGTTCTTAACCTTTTCAGATACCTGCTGACCGACGGTGGCTACAGCGTGGCTACAGCCCAAAGCGGTTCCGAAGCTATGGAGAAGTTGAAAGAAGGCTTCGATCTGGTCCTGACCGACCTGAAGATGGAAGACATGAACGGCATGGAAATGTTGGAATTGGTCAAGGAGCGATCGCCGGAAACAGCGGTGATCGTCGTCACCGACTACGCCACGCTGGAGTCTGCCATTGAGGCCATGAGATGGGGGGCAGATGACTACATCAACATCAACAAGGTGAAGAGCATAACCAAGCTACTGCCCTTGGTGGAGAAGGCGTTGAAAAGTAGGAAACTCCGGCAGCAGTTCATCGAAACCATCAAGCAGCAAGCTGTGGACAAGATGGTGAGCACCACAGTCAGCGGTAACCTGAGAGACATGAGCCTAACGAGCGTCGTCAACATCATCTGCACCGAGATGAAAAGCGCCAGACTGGTTATCCGTCAGCCTAACTCTATGCCCGGCGGAGGGAAGCGGGAGGGCGTCATCTTTTTCGAGAACGGCCAGATCGTCCACGCGGTGGTGGGTTCCCTGCGGGGTGCAGGGGCCATCTACGAACTTTTGGGCTGGGACGAGGGGCCCTTTCAAGTGGAAAGCAACGTCGTCGCCCCCCGCCAGACGATCACCGTTCCCTGGACCCATCCCTCGCTGGAAGGCGTGAGCAGACTGGATGAGCAGGAGCAGGAGTGCTCAACTCTTAGCGGGCAGTTGGAAGCGCATAATCACCCCCTCCCGGATTCCGGCGATGGCCTGGCCGGTATTAAAAGGGACGAAGAGGCGGATGAGGAAAGGGAAGTCAAGTTGCTGTCCCTCCTGTCAATGCTCGAACAATCTCTGGTCAGGCTGGCCGCCCAGAAGGGTCGAGACAGACCGGGATTCGCCTTGGAGATGCTAGCCGACGACATCAACAAACTCCTGGAATTATACCAAAATTGGTTCCCTGATGCTTCGACCGATTCTTTCTTACGCGAGTCGCTGGTCACTGTAGCCAAAAGTTATCCAATGGTACGGCTGGTTCAGACGCGGAAAGGCTGTCTGGACCTCAGCACGCTGAAACGATTACATTCCGATTGGTCCCGCGGCCAGCAGGAGCGGAAGGCCGTCTATACCGACGTGGTAGCGGGTCTGCTACACCTGTTGGAACTGTTACTAATCAGCACGGTGATGGAAGCCATCAAGTCGCCCGCCGTCGTCCGCCGCTGCCGCGAGGTGTACGATGTCTTCCTGGACGACCTGGAACGAGAGGTCAAAGGGAAGCTCTGATATCACTAACAAAGCAAGGGGGTTTTAAAAGATGGCTCACGAGAAAATCCTGGTAGTGGAGGATAGCCCTACAGACATGGCGTTGATGACCGCGCCCCTCGAGAGCGCAGGCTACCAGGTTATCACCGCCGTAGATGGAGAGGAAGCCCTGGAGAAGGCTGTCCGCGAGCAACCTGGCCTGATCGTACTGGACATCATCTTGCCCAAGAAGAACGGTTTTCAGGTTTGCCGCCAACTTAAGACTGCTCCTGAGACCCAGGACATCAAGATCATCATGCTCACCAAAAAGACCCAGGACAGCGATCGCTTTTGGGGTCTAAAGCAGGGGGCGGATGAGTATATGACCAAGCCCTTTGACGACGACGAATTGCTGGCCAACGTGGCCAAACTCTTGTAGAGGAGCCCCCCTGTAGATGGGGAGGGAAAAATCGAGATGCAGGATCATAGGTGTGTAGAAAGGGTTGTTAACGATGACTGATAAAAAGAAAAAACCTAAAATCCAAAAGGCCCTGGGGCAGGATCCGTTCAAGGACATGGAAGGGATGAGCAGGGGCAAGGACACGGCAGGCGAGCAGCCGGCAGCCCCGGACTCGCCGACACCTGACGGACTCCCCTCCCGGCTGGATCTGGAACGGGCCAAGAAGAAGGCAGAGGTCAAGCCCGAGACCAAGAAGGAGGCGGCCAAAGCGGAGGCCAAGCCCGAGGCCGAGAAGAAGACGGCGCCCAAAGCGGAGGTCAAGCCCAAGGCCAAGAAAGAGGCGGCCAAAGCGGCAAAGTCCAAGGCTAAGAAGAAGGCGGAGGTCAAGTCCAAGGCCGAGCCTGCTCTTGAGCAAGTCGTGGCAGAGCCCGACGAGGAGGCCAGTCACCTCCTGGACGAGTTAATGGCCACCATTGACGAAGAAGTCGAAGAGGCTTTTGGGCTGGGCGCAATGACCGACCTGGCAACCGCCGAACCCACTGACCAAGGGGAGGGCGAGGAACAGTACATCATTTTCAGCCTAGCCAAGTCCGAGTACGCTGTGCCGGCCGCCAATGTGCGCGAGATCGGGGAACCACCGAACGTCACGCCAGTGCCCAACGTGCCGGACTGGGTGCTGGGCGTGGCCAACCTGCGCGGTGACATCCTCTCGCTGGTAGACTTGCGCCTCTTCCTGGGCATGGAACGGATAGACTATGACGAGAACACCCGGATGATGGTGGTCCACGCACAGCAAGACGCTTCGAGCGTAACAACCGGGTTAATGGTAGACCTGGTGAGCGATATCCGTTATCTGTCTGTGGACCGGATCGGTGCGCCCGCCGCACCTATCGAGGACCAAGTAGCCCCCTATCTACGCGGCGTCTACGAGCACGATGGCCGTCTGCTGGTGGTGCTGAACCTGGACCAGTTGCTCCTTTCACCTGAAATGCGACAGTTCGAGCCGGTTTAGAGTTGGAGGTTGGAGGTTGGAGGTTAGAGGTTAGAATTCGAGAAGGGGATGACTGAAAATGGCAGAAATCAGAGGGCGTTTCGTTCTAATACTCGATGCTATGGCATCCTGGCGGACACGGCAGGAAGCCGTGCGGCCATGAAAATTCCCATCATGGACATCAAATCCGGCCAGTGGTACGACGTCCAAGATACCGTGCTGTTGTACGAGGGGGCCATCGCCAACGTAAACGGTGGCCTTACCGGCTTGAAGGTGATCGGGTCGCGGATCATGCCCACACTCAAAAAGTACACGACCGAGCTCGATATTTTTGCCAATCCACAGCAACTTTTCATGGCCTTCAATGCCCTGTTCCTCTCCGATAACAGAGGCGCAGATGCCGGCCACTTCAAGGCCATCGAAATGACCGCAACCTCGGCTGTACTGGAGGATACGTCGCTCCATCTGCCAGAATTCCAATTGGGACTGCTCGAAGGCGCGGTCGGGATATTCCCCGAATGTTCCCTGATCTCAAGTGAAATTGTGGAGCGGGGTAGCGACAAAAAAGTGTACAAGATTACATGGGGGCAAGGAAACCCGGTTTTTCTTGTGAGAGGAGCCCTTTTGTTCTCTGAAAAGCACCTGTAGCCAGTACTATTGTGAAACACCAAAAACCGGGTTTCTGAGCTACTAAACAATTACAAATCAAGGAGATAAGAAAATGTCAGAAGTAAAAGGACGATTCATTTTGATGATGGACGCCATGGTGTCCGAGGCGGTGCAACGGGGAGCGCGTGCAGCCATGAAAATCCCCATCACGGACATCCAGCCCGACCGGTGGTACAATATGCAAGATACCATGCTGGCGTACGAGCAGGCTATCGTTGACGGCATCGGCGGCCCTATCGGCCTGAAAATGGCAGGAACGCGAATCCTGCCCACCGTCAAGAAGCAGACCAACGAACTCGACGCCCTTAATAGCCCCCGGCAACTCTTTGAGGTCTTCAATGCCATATACCAGGCCAACCACAGAGGTCCAGATGCTGGCCACATTAAGGCCCTCGAATTGACCGATGGCTCGGCGGTGCTAGAAGACACAACACCCCATCTGTCAGAGTTTATTTTGGGAGCGAACGAAGGCGTAGTCAAGATATTCCCTCACTATTTCCTGACTTCAAGCCAGATCCTGGAACAGAGTGGGGCCAAAAGAGTGTACAAACTCACCTGGGTAGCTACTCACTTCGACTTCATGGTTCTCTAACGTTCATCACTGAACTGGAAAGAGAAGTAGCACGGCTGGAACTACTCACCTGGAAAAGCAGGTAGCCCTCTGCGTGCAGGGTCTCCACGAAGGGTCCAACGGACCAGGTTCTACAGTTAAGGTTCAAGTAGCCCTTTGTCAACCGAGCAGCCGGGGTCAAGAAACTCTTAGGTGGCCCTTCTTTTAGCCCCGTTGGGGCCGTGCTCTATATGGTCACCCCTAGCATCGGCCTGGTCACCCCAGACACCGTGGTCACGTTTGCAGCCCTGGCCATCTTGCTCGTGCGTCCCAAGCTATTGCCTGGTCTGGCCATCGGCGTCGTTGCCGGTCTGCTGGGGATGGCCTTCCCAAATCTTCCATCGCCTGGTTCAACATTCCGGGCCACGTTGGCGGCGCTTTGGCCACAGCAGCGGTGGCCGTCAAAGCGGGTGAATTGATAACAGGGCCTGTGGCCTGGAAGCCGGCTGTGGGAGCGTTGGCCTATGGCGTGGTGAGTGGGGGATTGTTCATCACCGCTATGCTCATCTTGGGCATCTTCCCCTTCCAGGTCTACATAACCGCCAGGTGGAGCCAGGTCCTCTTGTCCACCCTCTCCAGCGTCGTCATTTGCATGGTTCTATACCAGCCAGTCAAATCGGTGTACGAGAGGACTGGAAAGGTCCCAGCCGTCCAGAATGACAGACGCGGAGAAGCGTATCGAAACCAAGGCGTGATTGTTCACCTCGATGGTTGTGGAATAACACTTATACGACACCTCGAATTTGATAGTAATCAAAGGAGAACAAAATGCTAAAGAATCTAAAGATAGGTACAAAGCTAGCGCTGAGTATGGGTGTGGCGATGTTTCTGGTCCTATTGTTGATCCTGCTGATTGGTGCCAGCGCCTATCGGAGCTCGCTCCTCACCAACGGCGAGATCGCCATGCAGAAAGAGTTGGACAGCATTGCCCAGCAAATCAACCAGAGCAACCTGGAAACGATGCTCGAAATGCTCAATGACTTTAAGCCGTATGAAACCTCAAATCTCTATCTTGTGAGCCGCCTGGGTACGTTTGTCGCCGCAACCAGGGACCCAGAACAATTCAAGATGAAGAACTTGAGCGATTTCCCCGAGTACGAGCGGATCTTTTCCAAGGACTATACCCCAAGAAGGGGGGCAGATGTGCTGGGGGTGATAGGGGAAAGCTGGATCGCAAAGTGGATCTCTCCCAAGAGGGAGTCAGCCGTTCGAGTGGCAAAGCATCCCGCAGACGGGCAGGACTACTTTTTCGTCCTTTCTCCCATTGAGACGGGAGAATGGACGCTGATCATGGAGGTCCAGAAACGAGAGATCCTCGCCCCCATGAACGAGGTCTTGTTCAGGATGGGCGTCATCGCCGGTTTATTCTTCCTGGCTCTCATCGCCGCTGTGGGATTCATATCCGACCAGAACATCGCCAGGCCTATCGGCCACATTATAGACGTCTTTGACCAAATCGGTATGGGCAACTATGAGGCCCGCGCCGAGGTGACCTCCGAAGACGAACTAGGCACCATGGCCGCCTCCCTCAACGCCATGCTCGACAGCCTCCTGCCCCTCGTCCAGACCCGCGAGGAGCGCGACGCCATGCAGGCCTCGATCGTGAAGCTGCTGGACGAGATCAGCGGCGTGGCCGAGGGCGACTTAACCACCGAGGTCGAAGTGACGACCGACGTGACCAGGCCCATCGCCACAGCCTTCAACTCGATGATCGTCCAACTGCGCGAGATCGTCAGGGGTGTGCAAGAGGTCACCTTGCAGGTCAGTTCTTCGGCCAACGAGATCCAGACCACGGCCGAGCACCTGGTCCAGAGTAGCGAAGCGCAGGCCACGCAGATCACCGACACCTCGTCGGCCATTGAGGAGATGGCCGTCTCCATCCAGCAAGTTTCCGAGACCACGGCTCTCTCAGCCACGGTGGGTGAGCAGGCTACGGCCAACGCCCAACAGGGGGCTCAGGCTGTGCAGGTCACCATCGAAAGCATGAACCGCATTCGTGACCAGGTGCAAGAGACAGCCAAGCGCATCAAGCGCCTGGGCGAAAGCTCCCAGGAGATTGGCGATATCGTGCAACTGATCCGCGGCATTGCCAAGCGGACGAGCATTCTGGCCCTCAACGCTTCCCTCGAGGCAGCCATGGCCGGCGAAGCCGGCCGGGGCTTTGCCGTCGTTGCCGAGGACGTAAAACGCCTGGCCGAGCGCTCGACCGAGGCTACCAAGCAAATTGAGACCCTGATCGGAATGACCCAGAACGAGACGAACGAGGCAGTGGCCGCCATGGAGGCCGCCACCCAAGAGGTGGTGGAAGGCTCCGAGTTGGCCGACCAGGCCGGTCAGGCCCTGAGCGAGATCGAGAACGTCTCCAACCGTCTGGCCGAACTGATCCAATCCATCTCGATGGCGGCCAAGCAACAGGCTCGCGGTTCGGAAACCCTGGCCGCGTCAATGGGCGTGATTTCCGAAGTAACGCAGCAGATGGCTGCTGGCACCAAGCAGGCCGCCGTGTCCATCAGCAGTCTGGCTTTGTTGGCCGACGAACTATATGGTTCGGTCAGCACCTTCAAACTGCCCGGCGGCAATGGACGGGGCGACTAGTACTTTGTCAAGGCTGAACTGATGGGTTGTCATTCTGATCCGAAGCGTAGCGGAGGCGAAGAATCTCGTTGTTTTGCGTAACAGAACGATGCTTTAACAAAAACGAGATTCTTTCCTTCGGCTTCGCTCAGGACAGGCTCCGCTTCGCTCCTCAGAATGACAGAATTTAGCGCACCCCTCAAATCATGATTGACAGAGTACTAGTTAGGAAATTAGAACAGGCAAAAAGTAACCTTCTATAACACAAATCCAACTAAGAAAAGGAGAACAAAATGGAAAAGTTCATTCGCTTCAACGACTGGCCCATTGCGGCCAAACTGATCGCGGTCATGATTTTGATCGCCCTGCTGCCCCTGGCAGCGACCAGTGCCCTTAACAGCTACAACACTTCTAGAGTCCTGCGTGCACAGATCGGTGAGTCGTTTGCAGAGGTGGCCGCCAGCACTGCGGACGAGGTAAGCCATATTCTGATCGAGAACGTTCACTTGCTGGAGGCACAGGCCGTTGACGACGATATGTGGGAGGGACTGGAGGAGATCAACCGGACGTATACAGGGACGGAGGAAGCCATCCTGACTCGGATGGCCGAACTGGACGAGCAATGGGCGGCTGCCCCCGACAGTAGCTCCCTGATCCAGAACATCATCACCGAAGACGAGGAGGTGAACCCTATCGCCAGCGAGTTACATGACTTCAAAGGGCTCTTTCCTCAGCACGTGGAGGTCTTTGTCACTGACAAGTACAGCGCTCTGGTGGGCTCTACCGGCCGCACCTCAGACTACTACCAGGCCGACGAGGACTGGTGGCAGGCGGCCTGGAACAATGGCGAAGGAGCCGTCTACATCGGTGACCCTGAATACGATGAGAGTGCCGGCATCACGGCCGTCAACATGGCCGTGCCCGTCAAGGACGAAGAGGGAGAAGTCGTCGGCGTGCTCCGGACGACCGTGGACATACGGGTGATCTTGGACACCGTGGCCGAGGTCCAGGTTGGGCAGACCGGCCATGGGATGTTGGTGGACCGTGAGGGCGTTGTCATCGCCGACCCCAACGAGGAACTTATTGGAACAACACTCCCCGAATCCATACTGAACCTTGGTGTGCTGGCAGAGAAAGAGGCCGGCTGGAGTGAGACGTTCGATGAGGAGGGGAAGCAGGCCATCATCGCCTACGCCAAGGAATCCGAAGAGGGCATCGAGGCCATCGAACAGTTGAACTGGACGGCCTTGGTCACCATCGAGACTCAGGAGGCCTTGGCCCCGGTGGCCGCTTCCACGCGGCTGGCTATCCTCTCCGGTCTCGTCGTCGCTCTGGCAGCCGCTGGCTTGGCGGTCCTGGTGACGCGCGGCCTCACCGATCAGATCCGCCACATCATGGACTTCTTCAGCCAGCTCGGTATCGGCGAGTTTGAGGCCCGCGCCGAGGTGACCTCCAGCGACGAGCTAGGCACCATGGCCACCTCCCTCAACGCCATGCTCGACAGCCTCCTGCCCCTCGTCCAGACCCGCGAGGAGCGCGACGCTATGCAGGCCGCGGTGATCAAGCTACTGGACGAGGTGAGCGGCGTGGCCGAGGGCGACCTGACGGTAGAGGCCGAAGTGACGGCCGACCTCACCGGCGCTATCGCCGACTCGTTCAACTTTATGATCGGCCAGCTCCGTGACATCATCAGGGGCGTGCAAGAGGTCACCTTGCAGGTCAGTTCTTCGGCCAACGAGATCCAGACCACGGCCGAGCACCTGGTCCAAGGTAGCGAAGCACAGGCCGCGCAGATTGCCGATACGGCTGCGGCCGCTGAGGAGATGGCCATCTCTATCCAACAAGTTTCCGAGAACGCGACGCTCTCGGCCACGGTCGGTGAGCAGGCTCTGGCCAACGCCCAACGGGGAACCCAAGCGGTGCAGGACACCGTCGAGGAGATGAACCGCATTCGCGAGCGTGTGCAGGAGACGGGCAAGCGCATCCAGCGCCTGGGCGAAAGCTCCCGGGAGATCGGCGAAATCGTGCAGTTGATCGGCGACATCGCCGACCGGACGAGCATCCTGGCCCTCAACGCCTCCATCCAGGCAGCCATGGCCGGCGAAGCCGGACGGGGCTTTGCCGTCGTCGCCGAGGAGGTGGAACGCCTGGCCGAGCGCTCCACGGAGGCCACCAGGCAAATCACCACCCTGATCAGAACAATCCAGAACGAGACCAACGAGGCGGTGGCCGCCATGGAGGCCACCACCCACGAGGTGGTGGCGGGCTCTCAGTTGGCCGACCAGGCCGGTCAAGCCCTGAGCGAGATCGAGGGTGTCTCCTATCGTCTGGCCGAACTAAGCCAGTCCATCTCGATGGCGGCCAAACAGCAGGCCCGCGGTTCGGAAACCCTGGTTATGTCCATGGACGAGATTTCCGAGGTGACCCAGCAGACGGCCGTCGGCACCAAGCAGGCCGCCGTGTCCATCAGCAGTCTGACTATGTTGGCCGACGAACTACGCGCTTCGGTCAGCGCCTTCAGACTGCCCGGTGGCGACGGGCACGGGCCGGCGTAGATGTACCAAAAGACCTCCGAGGTTTCAACAAAACCTCGGAGGTCTGACGGGACGATGTAGATGTACCTGAACAACGCTGCCCTTCCTGGCCCAAGGCACCAGGATTGGGTCAGGAGGTGGCCAAAGCAACCGAAGAAGTCCGGGGCTCTGGGAGTCTCCATAGATGGCGCATCGGAGTCCCGAACTTGTTCGGGATCGTTTCCCACCTCAGATTGCTGCCCTAAAGCAGGCTGGCAGAAGTAAGCTACCGGTTCCATGCTCCCTCCGGGTCACGGACCCGGAGGCTCTGGCTACAAAAGACGCAGGTCACAGACCCGGAAGGAGCAGAAGGGAGAGCAAGTAACCGATGGAGCATTTCTGCCAGGCTGTACCAGACTCCCAGGCCATGACAAAACGAGATGGAACGGCACGACCCGATCTAACGACGAGCGAGTACGAGGCCTGGCGAGAGTTCATCTGGCAACAGAGCGGCCTCTACTTCCCAGAAAATCGCCGGGAGTTTCTGGCCCGCCGGATCTGGGAACGGATGCGCATCCGCCAGATACACAGTTGCGGCGAGTACTACCACTTTGTGCGCTTTAACCCGCAGGGGGGCAAGGAATGGGAAGAACTGCTGGAGCTACTTGTCATCTGCGAGACGGGCTTCTTCCGTCACGAACCGTCCTTCCGGGCGCTGGCGGAAATCCTGCCCCACCTATTGCTCTGCAATCAAGAACGCGGCCTCAACACACTTCGGATATGGAGCGCGGGCTGTTCCACCGGCCAGGAAGCCTACTCACTGGCGATGCTTTTTCTGGAGACCGTGCGCTTCCTGGAGCTATGGCAGGTGGAGATCATGGCCACCGATATCAGTCGCCGCGCTTTGGAAAAGGCACGTAGAGGGCTCTACAAGCCCTTCGAAGTCAAGTTCATGCCGGAGCATTACCGGGGCAAGTATTTGACGGCGGAGGGAGGAGCCGGTGCAATGGCGTCCATCGCCTCTTTGCGCAGCACAACCCGCTACCGGGTGGTGAAAAGAGTTCGAGAGATGGTCCACTTTGGCTACCTCAACCTGAATGATCCAACCAGTTTCTGGGTTACCGCTCAAGACGTGATCTTTTGCCAGAACGTGCTCATCTACTTCAAGCCCGAGTCCAGGGTAGAGACCGTCCGGCACCTGTGCCAGCGGCTCAATCCCGGTGGCTATCTGTTCCTGGCCCCAGCCGAGGTAACCGGCCTCAAACTGCCTGGGGTGCAATTGGTATACTTTGAAGATTCACTGGTTTACAAACGGGTCAAATAATCGTAAAGGGAGATAAACTATGCCCAGATCAATAGACAAGGCCATTCTGGTTGGTTTCGTAGAGGAGGTCAGGAGTTACCTGCCTGCCATCATGGAGGGCATCAAGTCCTTGCACAAAAACCCCCACCAGCCAGAAGTTATGGAAGAAACCCATCGTTACGCTCACACCATCAAGGGCGCGGCTTCTATGGTGGGCTTGGCTGGCTTGAGTCACATCGCCTATTACGTAGAAGAAGCCCTCGAAGAGATCGCCGCCGGCCAACTGCCCCTGAACGATGAGACGGCCGCGCTGCTACGCAAGACCATCACGCAGATCGAAGGCTACCTGGACGCTTTGTTGAGCGGCACTCTACGCGAGCGCCCTCTGCTGGCCGAGGTGACCCGGACCTACCGCCGCCTGCGGGGACTGCCTGAGGAAGAGGATGAAGCGGCGGTGGAAGAGGTGTTGGCCGAGGCTGCGCCTCCCCCCGCACTCGCAGCGGAAGAGGAGGAGCGACCAACTCCTCCACCCACGGTCGAGGTTGCCCATTATGAAGAGGTCTCTCCAGAACTGATAGAGGCATTCTCCCTGGAAGCCGAAGACCACCTGCGCAACATCAGCACCCTGCTGTCCTCTCTGGACAAGCAGCCTGAACACAAAGAATTGCTGCAAGACATTCGCCGCAGTGTCCATACCCTCAAGGGCGCAGCGGGCGCGGTTGGCTTGCGGGCTATCGCACAGTTGGCGCACCGGATGGAGGATCTGCTGGGCCTGCTGTACGACGGCAGCCTGGCGGTTGACATGGACATCATGGATCTATTGTTTGCTTCGGCCGACGCCCTGGAGGATCTGGCTGGTGGCGAGGTTGAAGAGGAAACGACGCAGGGCACCCTACAAGACCTATCCGCTCGCTACTCGACCTTGCTAGGTCAGGTGCCCTCCGCGGAGAAGCTGGCGCGAAAAGTAGAGCCGCTGGGTGAGGAAAAGATCATTGACTTGGCCGAACTGGCCCTACGCCCTTCGGAAGCCGTCGAGCCCGAAACGCCAGAAAAGGTCAAAGTTCCACGCAAGCCTGGTGAGGTGGTGCGCGTCCCGCTCGAGCGCCTGGACGAACTGATCAGACTGGTCAGCGAGCTGGCCATCAGTCGCACAGTCTTTGAGCAGCGCATGGCCGACTTTGGGCGCGAGGCCGAAGAACTGCAGTTCAGCAGCGAACGCTTGCAGCGAGTATCGTCAAATCTGGAGATCCAGTACGAAGTGAGTGCTCTAGGAGGCAGATTGGCGCTGTCGCCTGTAGACCAAGTTGGCAACCCTTCGACAGGGCTCCCCTCGACAGGGCTCGGGGCAGGCCCTTCGACAGAGCTCAGGACAGGCAGGACAGGCTTGGCCCAAGAGGCGACCCTCAACACCCACGGCTTTGACGACCTGGAATTTGATCGTTACACCGAATTCCACCTTTTGACGCGGGAACTGGCCGAGACGGCCAGCGACATCAGGACGGTGGGTAATGCACTGGGCACCCTGATCGGCGATTTCGATAGCATCCTGAACCGTCAGGGACGCCTCTCCAGTGAGATACAAGACAAGTTGATGCGGGTCCGCATGGTGCCCCTGGCTACCCTGGCTACCCGCCTGCACCGCGCCGTCCGTGTCCTGGCTCGTGAACAGGACAAATTGGTAGACCTGGTGCTGGAGGGGGAGGACATAGAACTGGACAAAACAGTGCTAGAGGAAATGGCCGATCCGTTGTTGCACCTTTTGCGCAACGCGGTTGATCATGGCATCGAACCTCCGGCGCTGCGCCAGGTGATGGGCAAGCCAGAAAGGGGTCTGATCCGCCTACGCGCCTATCACGAAGGCAACCAGATCGTCATCCAGGTCAGCGACGACGGGGCCGGCCTGGAGCCCCAGATTCTACGCTCGTCCGCCATCAGCAGGGGCTACGTCTCTGAGGCTGACGCGCCGCAACTATCCGACGAGGAATTGTACTCATTGGTCTTTTTGCCGGGCTTTAGTACAGCCGGTGAGGTCAGCGAGGTATCCGGGCGCGGTGTGGGCCTGGACATCGTCAAGACGAATGTCCACAAGTTGAAAGGCACCGTGACGCTCGACTCCACACCTGGACAGGGCGTGACCTTTACCATCCGCCTGCCCATGACACTGGCCGTCACGCGGGCTTTGCTAGTCAAGGCCCACAACGAAACGTTCGCCATCCCGCTGGGCGCGGTCACGCAGTTTCTCCGTCTGGAACGGGAGGAAATCGAACGCGTCGGTCAGGAGCCGGTGGTCCGGGTGGGGGGGCAGGTCTACCCCATGCTTCGCCTGGGCCAAGTGCTCAACCTTAAGCAACCAGCCGACGAAACGGTGCAGCGCCTCCCTGTGCTGATCCTCGACATCGGGGCCAAACAAATCGCCCTGGTCGTGGATCAATTCCTGACGGGACGCGAAATTGTGATCAAGAGCCTGGGCAATCACCTGCGCCGGGTACACGGTGTGACGGGAGCGACCCTGATGGGCGATGGCAGCGTGGTCCTTATCCTGAATCCCGCCGACTTGGTCGTCGAGGCTCCGCAAGAGGCCCGGGCCTGGACACCTTTTCAGCCGCCGGCCGCGAGGGCCCGCGAGGCCCTGACCGTCATGATTGTGGACGACTCGGTGAGCGTGCGGCGCGTCGTCTCGAACCTGATCAAAAGCGCCGGTTGGCAGCCGATGGCGGCTAAAGATGGACTGGAAGCTCTGGAAATCATCCAGAGCTCCGCGCAACCACCAGACTTGATCTTGGTGGACATCGAAATGCCGCGCATGGACGGCTATGAGTTGATGACCACGCTGAGAGCACAAGAGGCGTATCGAAATATTCCACTTGTCATCCTGACCTCACGAGCTGGTGAAAAGCACCGTCGCAAAGCGCGAGAGTTGGGGGCTTCAGAGTACATCGTCAAGCCCTATCAGGATCAGACATTGCTCAACATCATCCGCCAGTTGGTGCGAGAGTCAAGGGGAGCAGTACCCGCATGACCGGGCCCATTCACGTGGTTGTGGCCGACGACTCACCGTTCGTCTGCCGCCTGCTGACCTCCTACTTGCAGTCGTCGCTTGACTTTCAAGTGGTGGGCACTGCGCTGAATGGGGCGCGAGCCGTGGAACTGGTCAAAGAATTGCGCCCCGATGCAGTCACGCTCGACCTGGAAATGCCGGAGATGAACGGGCTAGAGGCCCTGGAGCATATTATGCACGATTGCCCCACCCCGGTCGTCCTGGTCAGCGGGGTGAGCCGTCGAGCGGCAGCCATTACGCTCCAGGCCCTCAACATGGGGGCCGTGGACTTTATTCTCAAATATACACCCGGCGTGGATACCGACCCTATGGCCTTGCGCCAGGAAATCATGGCCAAGGTGCGAGCTGCATCGCAGATCAAGGTGATTCGCTCACTGCGCTCCCGCCGTCTAGACCGGGAAACTGTGCCGGCTCCGTATCCAGCTTACCCGTCAGAACCAGAGCGAGCGCAAGGCATCGCCCCTACGGTGGACGAAGAAAGAGCCCGGCGCAGAGAAGTCTTGCCCTTCTTGCCCGGCGGTGTGGTCGTCATTGGTGCTTCAACGGGCGGGCCGGTGGCGCTGCGCGAGTTGCTGAGCAATTTGCCGGCCGACTTTTCGGCTGCGGTTATCATCATCCAGCACATGCCAGCCGCCTTCACCGGGGTCCTGGCTGCCCAGTTGGACCGCCAGTCTCCTCTCAAAGTCAAAGAGGCCGAAGCGGGAGACCGCTTGCAGCCTGGTCTGGTCCTGGTAGCGCCGGGGGGCTACCACCTGCTGCTGCGGCCCGACTCGCGAGTAGTACTCAACCAGGGACCCGAAATCGGGGGACACCGCCCTTCGATTGACGTGACCATGCAATCCGTGGCGCAGCTCTATGGCGCGCGGACGAAAGGGGTGGTGTTGACCGGCATGGGCAACGACGGCTCGCTGGGACTGGTTGCAATCCGCGCCAAAGGGGGCAAAACCTTTGCCCAGGATGCAGCCAGTTGTGTGGTCAACGGGATGCCTCAGCGGGCCATCGAAAAAGGGGTCGTCAATCACATCGCACCGCCAGCCAGGATCGCCCAACTCTTGAGAATGACGTAAAGGAGTGAACATGTTGAATCAAACCAAGACCACTGAGACATTGCGCTTGATTCGTTGTGACATAGCAGACGAAACCTACGGCCTGGATATGTTTTGGGTACGCAGCATCCAGCGCACCGAGCGTTTACGTCGTAACCCGGAGGCAGAAGGCCCTTCGACAAGCTCAGGACGCAGCCCTTCGACAAGCCGCCGTGGTGAGTCTGTCGAACCATCAGGACATAGCCCTGTGGGCTGGCTGCCCGACGAGAGGGGCGACATTCCCGTTTTCAGTCTGGCCAGCCGGCTCGGGCGGCCGTCAAAGAAAGGCAGTGCCCTGCAGCGGATCGTCGTGCTAAATCCCCCCCCACAAGTGGGGTCCCCCCCCCATCCCCCCCCCTCGTGGGGGGGAGTAGAGGGGGGGCAGCCGTGGGCGTTACTGGTTGATCGTGTCTCACGAGTGATTCAGGTTCCAGCAGATCGCGTTGTCCCATTGCCCCCCATTGTCGTCAATCCGTCCGCAGATTATTTCAAGGGGGTCATCAAGCTGAACGAGGAATTGATCTTGTTCCTAGCACCAGAACGGCTGCACCCCGATGCCTCACTCCCCCCAACCCCCCCGCAAGCAGGGGGGAGTGAAGGGAGACCGCAGGCAGGAGGGAGTGAGGGGGAGGCGAGAGAAGCCGCAAGCCCTAGCTCCAGGCCGCCGACAGTCGGTGCTGGAGGCCAGCGTCGTAGTCACGGCCAAATCGTGGTTTTCTCTATCGCAGAGTCCCACCCGGCTGAGCGGACCCTGTCTTTCGGCTTGAGCATCTCTCAGGTCCCCGAGATTCTCGACCCCCTTCCTATGATCCCCGTTCCTGCGGCGCCCGCCTTTGTGCTGGGTCTCGTCAACTGGCGTGGCCGGCCAGTGCCAGTCATTAACCTAGCCCGTCGCCTGGGGTTAGCACCAGAGGCGGCCCCGTCCGCTAACGGGCGAACCCATCTCATCATTGCCCGCGACAAGAGCTATGTCCTGCCTGTCTCGAACCCTGCCGAGGGGGACTCGTCGAAGGGAGAATCCAACCAAGGCGCGTTAGTCGGCTTCCCGGTTCGACCGGCGATCCGGGTGCTACGCTTGCCCATCGCGCACCGCCCCTGCCGCCGAACCCTCCCCCTGGATCAGACCCTGACCAGAGGTATCGCCGAACTGGAAAACGAAACACTGGTGGTTCCTGATATACGAGGCATTCTTCGGCAGGGTGGTTGATCAAAGGTTGAACCTCCATAAAAAATCTTGACGAAAGGAGAACGGAATAAATAAACAGTTTGGTATCGAGTTTATCGAAACCGGGTCACCCGAGGCCGCTAGGGAACTGGCGAAAGAGTATGCCCTTTAGGGATCGCTATCACTGTACTCAGACATGCACTGAGTCATCGCATACCCAAAAATATCTCATATCAAAAGGAGGCTAAAATGTCAAAGATCAGTGATGCTACTCGTATTACTCTCTATACTTTGCAGGGCAAGGTAGGAGAGCGCATAAGGGGTTGTGCCTATCTTGAAGAGGCAGCCCAAAAATTCACCGATGTGATATATGAAGAGTTTAAGGACTCGATCGTATTGGTGAGACTTTTCGCGGCAATCCCATTCAGGGATCTGCCGGCTCCAAACCAGGCATTTGTCACCAAGCTCGCTGCTTCGGCGGCGATCAAGCATCTGATCAAGGACCAGACGCTCGTGCTCTCTCTTCTGGGCACCCGTGGTGAAGAGGCTGCCTGGAACAACCGTCACAATTCGCAGGGACACGTTGGCATTCCCCTGGCCTCAGCAGATTTCATTGAGGCAATCCCGATGATGTCGCGCCTGTTGAAAGAGCTGGGACTTGACCTGGACTGGATTGACAGCGGGGACACGGAAATTGTGGCCAAGACCATAGGAAAAATGGCCGGCGTGTTTTATGTGCCAGATGCGAAAACCACTGTTGACAACAAAGGCCGAAAAATCATTGCAGCGCAGGATTTTGTAGATGCATACAACATTAAAACGGTCTTTGGTCTTGGTGGTGGCTATCTCTATCTTGGAAGCAGTACCTTTCTCACGAACATTGTCTTTACTCGTGAGACGCTAGAGAAGCGCCAGGTAGAACGCTTTATGCCCCTGATCAACACGCTCAAAACCGCCACAGCAGGCTTGGATTCAAGTGGCAAGGTATTTGCCTGACAAGAGACAGTGAGAATGCAAAAGTACCCCCAGGGCTTTCTCAAAGTAAAGGCAAGCCGGCGATTTGCCCCTACTCGCTGTAGGACAAGCTGCCAACTTGCTCCACAAAAAGTCACCAGAGTAGCTTTGCGCGAGGCGGATCACAATCCGCCGCCCCACTTGGCCAGCCTGTGGTCCGCACTGAGCTAGGGTGTTCCTATTCCCGGTTTGCAAGGTGCCAGGCACTTGCCTGTCGGCGTAGCCGCATCCTAAGAGAGGGTATCTGCTTCGGCCAGAGCCCCTTCTGAGACGTAAAAGTGCCTGGCACCTGATATGATCCCCGTTCCTGCGGCGCCCGCCTTTGTGTTGGGTCTCGTCAACTGGCGCGATCGGCCAGTGCCGGTCATTGACCTGGCTGGTCGCCTGGGGCTAGCATCAGAGGCGAACCTGTCCGCTAACGGGCGAACCCATCTCATCATTGCCCGCGACAAGGGCCACGTCTTGGGCTCGTCGAAGGGGGGATCCAACCAAGACGCGTTGGTCGGCTTCCTGGTTCGACTGGCGATCCGAGTGCTACGCTTGCCCATTGCGCACCAACCCTGCAGCCGAACTCTCCCCCTGAATCAGGCCCTGACCAGAGGCATCGTCGAACTCGAAAATGAAACACTGGTGATTCTTGACATACGAGGCATTCTTTAGCGAGATGGTTGATCCCCCGGTGATCATTACTGGCCGTCATAAGTACTATCATAAGTGAGTAGCCAGAGCTTTGCCAACTACCGACGGAATCCATAGCCCATAAGTCCTATTGACAACCATTACAAGATTGGGTATCATTAAGGTGTCATACTCACTCCCCAGATAAATCCCCACTGATTTTCCATCGGACTGGCATAGCGGCATAGCATGGAGGATAAGCCCATGTCCAAGAAAGTGATCATAGCAGTAGACGACGAACCAGACGTCCTCGCTTTAGTATGCTTTTGCCTCCAGAGCAGCGGTGATTTCGAGGTATTCGAAGCCAAAAACGGCGAGGAGGCCATCACCTTAGCCATCTCCCACCGGCCTGCCCTGATTATCATGGACGTGCGGATGCCCGGCATGGGAGGCATCGAAGCCTGTCGTCGCCTCAAGGCCAACCCGGTCACTGCCTCCATTCCAGTGATCTTTCTCTCCGCTTGGCATAATGAAGAGCAGGCCGCTCTGGAGGCTGGAGGGATGGCCTTCCTCCTCAAACCCTTCAACCCGGAGGAATTGATAGCCACGGTCCGAAAGTATACCGCCAAGACTCAGTAGATCACCGATTGGTAGCAGAGCCTCGACTCGCAGGACGTCCTCTCCCAGCGACACGGATAGGGCGATCCGGCCTTCCAGCAGCGTGTATGGGTAGGCATTGTGCTCAACAGATCGGTTAAAACCTGAGCAATACGCTCACGGTCGCCTCGCACCTCAAGCAGGCCCTCAGCAACGTCCACCTCCAGTGTCAATCCCTTCTCCTCAATAGGCTGTCGTCACAAATCTATCGCTTCTCTGATTATCCCTTTTGTTTCTGACAATAGCTCTGGCCTATGCCAAGCGGGGATATTGTGGTACAATATGGTAGACTCACAGCCCGCAACCCAAGCAGAAGGAGAACCGCAAAATGCCTGACCATGATCATTTGTTGGTTTCTATCACCGCTAGCTCTTCGGAAGAAGCGGAGAGAATAGCCGAGGCACTCGTCCAGGAGAGGTTGGCTGCCTGCGTGAATATTGTCCCTGCCATCACCTCAATCTACCGCTGGCAGGGGGGAATCCACAGGGATAGCGAGGTGCTGCTCATAGCCAAGAGCCACCCAGAGCTGTTCGGCCCCTTGGCCGCCCGCGTCAAAGAACTGCACAGCTACAAGGTGCCGGAGATCATCGCCCTGCCCATCATAGCCGGAAGCAAAGCCTACCTGAGTTGGATTGACGAGTCAGTCAAGAGAGGGGAGGGACTGCCATGAACCTGGAAGACATCTAAAGTAGCCCACGCAAGGCAGCCTACAACTACTCGCTTCGATCGTTATTGGGGTCGACTTCATTTAAGGTACGACCCACTCGCTCGAAACCGTTGAATAGAACAACGGGAGATGAGCGGCAAAGGTCCGCTTGACTTTTGATGGTCAACGCGGATTTGTGGGGTAGGATGCGGTTCTTCGCCTGGGTCGCTTTTAGGTAGCGCTCCCCAAGTCTACACCCACCAGCCACACAAGTCAAACACGGCGCTGACTGGCAACAAAAAGCCTGCTCACAAACGAGCGGGCTTTTTGCGCCGGTGGACTTTGCTGATTCTGAAAAGGTTCTCTTGAGGCCCCTCGGCTAGGCTACCGGGCCGTTCAGAGTCTCCTCTGCTACCAAGATAGCTTGTCCCCATTCAGCGCATACGAGTGTATCCTTGATGGGGAGACTGCGCCCCTCTGGGAAATAGAAAGCACCATTGGCCAGGGATAGAATCCACATCATAATCAGAACACCCTTTTTGGCGGTGTAATGGTAGTAGGTTCTTCCCTGGCCCACGATGTCCAAATCAACAATGCCCTGAGCTGAAGCCATGGTGAGGTGCCATTTGCAGGGAATGTACAACCCACTTCTGGGATCATGCCAGCGCTCCGGAGTGGTAAAACTGACTGAGCCCAATCCCCTGGCTGGCATATAAGAAATGTCTTGACCCTCTACTCGCAGTTGGCCGTAGTCAATCCCCTTGCCGGTGTGTCGGAACATGAACATTTGAAGGTCATTGTTCATGCAAAGCATCCAATAGAATTCATTCCCCCCATCAGTTCAGGAATGATGTCCCAGGACTGGCCCAGTATGGCACGTTCGTGGACACCCAAGCCATTCTCTGTAGGAAAAGTCTGGCCTGCCACCTTGAGGGTGCCCTGCGCCGAGATGAACGTCTCGTAACCAGCATGATCCTGTTCCATTTCAAAGGGCCCCCACTGCCAGATTGCTGGCAAGTCAGGTCGATCTCCACCCCTGCATGGCTACCCTTTACTTCCCAGACCGGCGGCCGACAGATGTAACTGCGTCCCTCTAATTTCCAGGTGACTTGATTATCTTCCTGTACGATTTTCAGGTCTTCAGGCTGCAGATACTGCGGCGGATGCCAGCCAGAGCGGACAAAATCATTATCATACATGCCCTGACCTCGGCGCTCCTGTGGGATGACTATGAGTTGAGTACAATGTACCCTTCCATCGGGCACTATCCACTGTCCGGCGCCGGCCCCCTAATTATGTGAGGCGCAGTCCACAAGAGGATGTCATTGCCCTTAGAATTAGCCAGGATCATAAATCCGTTGTCTTCATATAGTAGTAGGTGTTTGCAAAACCCGTGTCAGGGTATTTGATCCGTCATAGCTAAGTATTTTTGTTTACTATTACGAATTTGACTTTTTGGCATATAACAGTTATAATAAGCTGACTGTGAACATCTCAGAGGAATTAGGCAGAGGTTTGTCTGTATAATCCTATTATACAGCAGAATGATGTTTGGGGTAAAGACGTAACCATCATCTCAGGAGACGAAAGAAAGGAGGTGACTTACCAGCAGATATTCCAGCGAACATTGAAGGGCTTGTCCTAAGAGTAGCCGACGTATGCACATAAGACCAGGTGAGAAAGCACCTGGGTGAGAAAGGGAGAGGAGTAGCTATGAACACATCAGCATGGGTTCCGACCGCTTGCTACCAGTGCAAGGCTGAATGTCCCATCCTTGTGCGCGTTGAGGATGGTAAAGTGAAGGAGGTCCGGGGCAACCCAAAGGCGCATGGCAAGGCCTGCGTCAAGGGTATGGCAGGAATCGCCTTGGAGTACTCGCCGGACCGGCTGCTCTACCCAATGAAGCGGGTAGGCAAACGCGGTGAGGGAAAGTTCGAGCGTATTTCCTGGGATGAGGCCCTGGATATCATCACCGAAAAGCTAAGAGATTTGAAAGATCGAGGCGAAGCCCACAAGCTAACGGCCAGTTTCTTCCCCCATAGCATCACGGACCCCAAGTGGCGTTTCCTGAATGCTTATGGGGGTTTTATTAACACGGCGCTTCCTCACTGCGATTCTGCCAAAATCGTCGCCTTTATCAAGGCCATGGGAGGCGTCCCCAACCATCACATCCCTCCCGCATATTTTACCGTGCCCAAAGGCGGTATCATCATCCTGGCTGGTCGTCATGCCTTCGGCGGCATGGACAACGCGGCTGTTCCCAGGGACATCCTGGATGCCAAGGAGCGTGGCGCCAAGCTGGTCGTGATGAGCCCCCTCTTTACGGCGGACGCCGCCAAGGCCGATCAGTGGATTCCGATCAAGCCCGGCGGGGATACGGCCTTTTTCCTGGGGATGATTCATCACATCATTGCTCAGGATCTCTATGGCAAAGAGTTCGTGGAGAAGTGGGTCCGGGAAGGTGACTTTGACAAGCTCAAGGAGTACATCGCAGACAAAACACCAGAGAGGATGAGTGAAATCTGCGATGTACCGCCGGAGGTCATAAAGCAACTGGCCGAAGAGTGCGCCAAAGCGCCATCAGTGGGCGTGGACAGTTTCAAGGGGATCATGCTGGGGCAAGCCCTCGACTTTAGTCACGCCTGGACGATCTTCCTGGCCATCACAGGCAACATTGACAACCCCGGTGGTCAGCCGCTGCCGGATCTGGTTCCCCTGATGCCGGTAGAACCCGTTCCCTCTGGCCCCAACCTCCACGAACTGGGATGGCATCGCACAGGCCCCGATAGAGACGCGTTTGAAAAATACTCGTTCATTATGGAACCGACGTGGTACGAGGCCAAAGCGATCAAAGACGGTGGGCTCAAGGTTCTGATAGTGTCCGAGGCCAACCCAGCCCTGACGGAGATGGGACAGCAGTCCTGGCAGGAGGCTGTCTGCGAGACAGACGAGAACGGGGAATACAAGCTCGAACTGCTAGTCTCCTACGAGATCATGATGTCTGAGACCTCCAAGTTTGCTGACTTGGTATTGCCAGACAAATCCTACTTTGAGCGGTGGGAACTCCTATACATGCCGTGGTGGTATAATTTTGGGCATGGCGTGTGCCTGCGTCAGCCGGTTGTAGAAGCTCCTGGCGAGTGCCGCCACTCCAACGAGGTCTTTATCGAGTTGGGCAAGAGGCTGGTGCCTGAGTACTTTCAGTTCAAAGACGACATTGAGTACTATAACATCCAGCTTTCCGGCCCCGGGCTTTCCGTCGAAAAGCTTCAGGAAATGGGCGGCATCTGGACGTCTGGAACTATGGGCTTCCACAAGTACGAGCAGGCCGGTGGCTTTGGCACGCCGAGCAAGAAGGTGCACCTCTATTGGGAAGACTTGGAAGGACCACCTTGGAATCAGGCCTTCCCGCGACCGGGCCTCGCACCCGAGTACGAGGCAAACGTCGAAGAATACCCGTTCGTCCTGGTTTCCTATAGAACCATATTCCACGCCGGGTCTGGGCAATGGACTCACAACAACCCTCACCTGCGGGATACAGTATCTGGCATGCACGAGAATCCCCTCCTGATCAACCGTGCCACTGCCGAGAAACTGGGTGTCTCTGATGGTGACGAGGTAACCCTTGAATCTCCGCTTGGAGGAAAAGCTCGCGTGGTGGCCAAGCTCACGGAGCGCATCCGGCCCGACTGTGTGGGGCTGGCGCACGGCTTTGGTTCCACCTTTGGAAGGGTTGCGACCACAGGTAGAGGGGTCAGCGACAACCTTGTGATCCCAGACGCGGGTACGACGTTGGAGTGGCAGGACATGGTCGGAGGCGAAGCGCACGTTTCCACACGCGTCAGGATTGCGAAATAAGGAGAAGATCATGAAACAGCTAGGCATGACGATAGATCTGAATAGATGCATTGGGTGTAAAACCTGCATTGTGGCGTGCAGGAACTACCACGAACTCGTGGACCCTTCCGAAGCTATGCCCAACCAAATGCCGTATTACCTTCGCATAGAAAGCCACCGCACCGGCACCTATCCCCATATTGCAGTAGATACCTGGGTCGTTCCGTGCCAGCAGTGCCCTGAACCAAAATGTATGGTCTCTTGTCCAGAGGGGGCCATCAGCAAGGATCCGGAGACAGGTATCGTGTTCGTTGACAAAGATACCTGCACCGGCTGTGATGCAATCCCGGGGACACTCGCAATTGAGAAATGGAAAACTTCTCCGTGCAAGGTGGAGTGTCCAGCTCACATCAATGTCCAGGGATACGTGGCCTTGGCTGCCAAGGGGAAATATCAGGAAGCCTTGCAACTCATCAAGGAGGAGAATCCCCTTCCCGCCATTTGTGGGAGAGTTTGCCAGCACCCCTGTGAATCGGTCTGTAAACGGGATGAAATTGATGAGCCTGTCGCTATCAATTCCATTAAGCGGTTTGTGGCGGATCTGGACCTAAACGCGGACACGCGTTATATGCCAGAGATCAGGGACAAGAAGGAGGATAAAGTCGCCATCGTTGGGTCTGGCCCTGCCGGTTTGACTTGTGCATATTATCTCGCGCAAGAAGGCTATCAGGTCACCATCTTCGAAAAGGTCCCTGTGTTGGGAGGGATGCTTACCACGGGCATACCGTCATACCGTCTTCCCCGTGACGTGGTCGAGGCCGAAATCCAGGTCATTCGCGACATGGGCGTGACCGTGAAGACTGGTGTGGAGGTTGGCAAGGATATCACCATCGCTCAATTACGCCAAGAGGGATATAAAGCCTTTTTCATTGCAATTGGCACCCAAGAAGGTAAACGATTGGGCATTGAGGGCGAGAATCTGGACGGCGTTTATAGAGGACTAGACTATCTTCGCCAAGTCAACCTCGGAGAGCCGGTGACATTGGGAAAACGTGTGGCTGTCATCGGTGGCGGTAATGTCGCTGTGGATGCGGCCAGAACAGCCCGCCGGTTGGGCGCGTCGTGGGTCGGGATGGCCTGCCTGGAAAGCCGCGAGACAATGCCAGCCCAAGATTTGGAGGTCCGCGAAGCCGCGGAGGAAGGCATTCTCATAAATGCCCTGACACAACCCGTGCGATTCAGTGGTGAGAACGGACGGATGAAGGCGATAGAGTATACAAAAATACACCCGACGGAACCAGACGAGTACGGGCGGTGGAGCACCCAACCTATCCCTGGCTCAGAGTTCACCGTTGAAGTGGATGCCGTGATCACGGCCTTGGGGCAAGAAGCCGACTGGTGCTGCCTGACCCCCGAGTGTGCCTGCACGTTGAACGAATGGGGAACAATGAATGTTGATCCCTTGACGCTTCAAAGTGATGACCCCGATATTTTCGCTGGGGGGGATGCAATAAGAGGCCCTGGAACTGTCATCGAGGCTATTGCAGATGGGAAACAGGCAGCTATATCCATTGACCGATATATAAGAGGCTTGGACCTTCGCCAAGGTCGGGATAAAGAATGGATAGCCGTGACAGAGCCGCAAAAAGAGAAATACGATCCGGCCAAGCGGGCTCAAATGCCTCGACTGGAACCAGAAGTTCGATTGAAGAGCTTCGATGAAGTCCAGCAGGGGTTTACGGAAGAAATGGCCGTTCAGGAGGCACAGAGGTGTCTCAGTTGTGGTTCCGCATGTATACAAGCCTGTCCCTACGGCGTCATCCAATTTGACGCAGAGGAGGGCAAGTCTCACAAATGCGACCTCTGCTTCGACCACAGCCATCGAGGGGGACTACCGGTGTGTGCCGAGGTATGCCTCACCGATGCGATCGCCTTCGGTGAAGTCGAACTCCTCAGGCAGAGTGCTGCTGACCAAGGGTATGCGGTTGTTGACATCCTGAGCAAGGAGTCGATCCTATACGTTAAGTGAGCAGCGTTTCCGGTACTTGGATCCAAGGAGGCACTCCCGATAGTTGGGAGTGCCTCCCTGCCATAATACCACTGATCGGGCGTTTCACAGCCGGTACTGCCAGGAGGAGGAAACATGCCAACAGAGAAATCTACGCCTTCCTATCTACAGAAGCTCAAGGGCACTAAGATAAGATCTGAGATACCCTATCCCAAATGGTACAAGCCTCTGATCTCTGGTTTGGGCGGGCTGATAACTATTGCGGTCTTGTACCTGCTCTCCGTAGAGTTCGAGATCGTCGCCTGTTTCATCGCTCCCTTCGGTGCATCGTGCGCTTTGGTCTTCGGGGCCCCGGCAGCCCCCTTTGCTCAGCCCCGCAATGTGATCGTGGGGAACATCCTGTCCGCCTTGATTGGCATAGTCATTTTCCTGATCTTCGGACAAGCCACCTGGTGGACCCTGGCTATCGCGATCGGGGTGGCCATGGCCGCTATGGAGGCTACCAAGACCTTTCACCCGCCCGCCGCCGTTACAGTTCTTCTCCCACTCCTGATAGAGATCACGAATTTCACGTGGGCTTTCATACCGGTGGGTGTGGGAGCCGTGATTGTTGTGGTGATCGGCGTGTTGTACAACAACATCTTTGCAGAGCGGCAGTATCCTATCTTTTGGTGGTAAGAGTTCTGTTTAGAGCACCTTGATCACCTCGAGCCAGCCGCACCCTAGCCCAGGCTCCACCCAGATAGGAATAATTTATGTCAAGTTTATGATAGCCCCTGGTCAGAAATGGATCGGCACTCGCTTCGCACGGGGAATCCTCCGCAGCAACGCAGCCCGCCATTTCTTGACCGTCTATGCGCAAGGTGACCGACCCACCCCAACTTTGCAGCCAGACGCTGTACAGCCCCTCATCCCAAATCTCCAACCAGCCCTCCCATTTCTCCCCTGTAAAACGATGGCGTGTGACGCTGCGCTGGCTTTCTTTGTCGAGCAAGAGAGGCACATAGGTGAAAGAGACGACCGGATCAATGCGCCTCAGGACGGCCTCCCCATCGAAATACGAGTCCTGACCCAACCTTTGACGGGGTCCGAAGCAAAGAGGGCCCCATCTGTCAACTCCCGCTTCTGACCCTCCACGTCAAACTGATAGAGGTTAAACCTCCCACCAGAGACCTCCTTGTTTAACTTGATGTCAAGAACATGCCAGCCCTTCGCCAGTTCCGCCACCCTGGCCAACTCTTCCCCCTCAAAAGTGGAAAACAGACGCTGGCCGTCAACGGTTATCTCTACCTCATCACCTGTGTCGCTGCCCAGGCCATAGCGCCCACCCCGCTCCACAAAGAACATCCCTCGCCAAATCACCCCGAAAGGAACGTCCAAGGGCGTGCCCTCCCTTTCCCAATCCAAAGAAGCCACCCGGTCAACCTGAGTCAAGGCGGGGCTTCCCCCAAAATCCGAGCCCTGGTAGTATTCTCCCTGGAGACCCTGTCGCTGGCTGATCACCTGTCCGCTGACATGACAGAAGACTATGGTATAGAGACCTTGTTCTCCAGCCACCGAGCGACACGAGGCCTCGGGATAGAAGTACTGGATCAGGCCGGAGATTTCTTCAACCCTGGCCAGAGGGTTCAGGACCGCGTAAGTCACATCCGTGGAAGGAATTCTGGCGGGCAAGCCCTCCGTCAGGCTGCTCAGGGGCTTCCCCCACAGCTTTTGACAGGCCCATATATAATCGTTGGGCCTGAACAGAAAGTCTACAGCCCGGGTCTCTGACCAAAGGTAAACGTAAATATCCGGCGGAAAGGAGGCAAGATAGTAGCAAAGAGCCAAAGTGCCGTTTTCGTAAGCTGCTCTCACCTGGCTGTCGTGAACCTGCTCCCCAAAGAAAGTATCAACATTGAAATACAGAGCCAGACCCGAAAGGCCAACCAGACACAGGGCAAAGCCCCTCCGACCCCACAGTCCAAAAAGTCTGTCCCATGCTTCCCAAAGGGCCTGGATCCAAAAAACAGATCAGGATGAACAGAATGGGGATGAGGCCGCTGAAACGGCCAACGTAGAAGTTCAGAGGCAAGATCGCACCGATCAGTAGAATGGTGAAGAACCACGCCAGGAAAAAGAGACGATACGGTTTGTAGAAGGTCAAAAGACAGTAGGCTACGCCCCAGGCTAGCAGGACTCCACTCACCGGGTCCAGCATCGGCTCACCGGGCAGATTGAGGGCCACATAGTCCTCCCCTCTGTGAGTGAAAATCAAAAGCGCCCGCTGGACCCTGGCCGGCCAATCCGAAAGCGATAATTGCAAGCTGGTCAGAGCTGTGTCCCCTCTGACGAAGACATGCCGGAGGAAGGCCTCCACGAAGAACCTGTCCCCTCGCCAGGAGACAACGATGAAAGGACCCAGAATGGTCAGCATGGCCACCAGGAAGACCAGGGCCTGTCCTGAGCGAAGCCTGTCCTGAGCCCCGTCGAAGGGTCGAAGGGCCTGCCGGTAACCGCCAGCCCAGGTGCGACGAAGATAGCTGCCCAATCCTTTTTCCGACGAGAGGCAGTGAGTAAGGAAGCCCCACAGAAACTGGGCCCCGAAGAACAGAAGCACGAAAAAGGGGATGGCCCGATAGGCTGTGTAAGCATAGAAGGTGTAACCGGTGAGGATGCCCAGCCAGAAGAAGTGGTTGACCTTTCCGGT
>Ga0315309_1000291_pt1 | contig 30002 bp, 34 predicted proteins | sample TDP4_MG_FD_203080 | JGI IMG/M metagenome (GOLD analysis project Ga0315309, IMG submission 203080) | Freshwater sediment microbial communities from Lake Towuti, South Sulawesi, Indonesia - TDP4 | ecosystem: Environmental > Aquatic > Freshwater > Lake > Sediment | place: Indonesia: South Sulawesi...
GACATAGCAGCGAAGTGTCGTCTAGGACAGTTCATAATGCTGGTCATGGGCGATAAGGGTGAGCGAATTCCTTTAACGATTGCTGGTTTCGATCGGAAAAACGAGACGATAAGCTTCGCCTTCAATGAAGTTGGAAAAACCACCAAGCAACTGGGATTTTTGAAAAAAGGCGACTGCATAGAGAACGTCCTTGGTCCCCTTGGCAACCCGTCGGAGATCGGAAAATTCGGCAACATCCTTTGCGTCGGTGGCGGGGTCATGGTTGCGCCCATGCATCTGCAGGTTCAAGCGTTCCGTGAGGCTGGGAACAGAGTGACCTCGATAATTGGGGCGCGGATTAAAGACTTGTTATTCTTTGAGGATAAGATGAAGGCGCTGAGTAACAAGCTGCTTGTCGCTACTGATGATGGCTCGCAGGGTCATCAAGGCTTAGGATTCCTGAAGGCTGTTCTTGAAGCTGAGAAGTTTGACCGCTGCGTGACTATGGGTCCAGTCGTCATGATGAAGCAGGTCTGCGAGATGACGAAGCCGTTCGGAATTCCAACAATTGTGACTTTGACGCCTATAATGGTTGATGGTATGGGCATGTGCGGCTGCTGCAGAGTCAGCGTTGGCGGGCAAATGAAGTTTGCCTGTGTTGATGGACCCGAGTTTAACGGGCATTTGGTGGACTTCGAGGAGCTGGTAAGCCGACAACGCTTGTTCCTTCCCGAAGAAAGATTAAGCTCTCTGCTATGGGAGAAATCTGGTGGCTGAACCCTTTGGCTGAAGCTAAGCCCAAACCCAAGATTCAGAAAGAATCGGTGCCGATGCCAAAGCAGAAGCCAGAGGTTCGAAGGTACAATTTCGACGAGGTTGCTCTAGGTTATAATGAGGAGCAGGCTTTAGCTGAGGCTAATCGCTGTCTGCAGTGTCCTCAGCCCAAGTGCATACAAGGCTGCCCCGTGGAGGTTGAGATTCCAGCTTTTATCAAACTGCTTAAGGAGAAAAGGTTTGACGAGGGCATAAGGAAGATCAAAGAGAAGAACAGTCTTCCAGCCATCTGTGGACGCGTGTGTCCTCAAGAGGATCAGTGTCAAAAAACTTGTGTGATGGGAAAAGCAGGAGACCCTGTCAGCATTGGTAGGCTCGAAAGGTTCTTAGCTGATTGGGAAAGGCAAGGCAACGTTGAAATCGCTGAGAAGGCATCACCAACCGGCAAGATGGTCGCAGTCATTGGAGCTGGACCCGCTGGGCTTACTGCTGCGGCTGACTTGGTGAAGCTGGGTCACAAGGTAGTGCTTTTCGAGGCTCTTCATTTGCCGGGCGGCGTGCTAGTGTATGGGATTCCTGAGTTTCGTTTGCCCAAGAGCATTGTGCAGGCTGAAGCTAACTATGTTGGTAAGCTTGGTGTTGACATTCGCCTCAGCTGCTTGGTTGGCAGAACATACACCATACCTGAGCTCTTGAAGAATGGATACGACGCGGTTTTCATCGGTTCTGGTGCAGGGCTTCCTCAGTTTATGAATGTGCCCGGCGAGAATCTGGGTGGAGTCTACTCTGCAAACGAGTTTCTTATTAGGGTTAACCTGATGAAATCCTATGATTTTCCAGACTATGACACTCCTATTCGCATCGGAAAGCATGTTGTGGTTATCGGCGGCGGAAACGTCGCCATGGACTCAGCTCGTTCGGCGCTGCGCTTAGGCGCTGAGGAAGTGTGCATCGTCTACCGTCGTTCTCGTGAGGAGTTGCCTGCCAGAGCGGAAGAGATAGCTAACGCGGAGGAGGAGGGCATAGTCTGCAAGTTTCTGGCTGCACCTGTCCGATACATGGGCGATGAAAAAGGCTGGGTTAAAGCGATGGAGTGCATCTGCATGGAACTCGGTGCTCCAGACGAGTCTGGCAGGCGAAGACCCTGCCCCGTAAAGGGCTCCGAATTCGTCATGGATGTTGACACCGTGATCGTGGCTATTGGACGCACGCCGAACCCGATTATTCAGCGCACAACAGAAGGTTTAGAGACAACAAAGTGGGGCACTATTGTGGTTAAAGATGAATCGGGCAAAACCAGCTTGGAAGGCGTCTACGCAGGCGGCGACATAGTGACTGGTGAAGCAACAGTCATCAGCGCCATGGGTGCGGGCAAGAAAGCAGCACGAGCCATACACGAATACTTGATGAAAAAAAGCAACTAGACGCTCCTCATCACTAAGAAAGTGTTTTCTGATTGTCAATAGAGATGTATCTTCTTCTAAATTCAACATCGGTAGCTGGCTTGCTCCTAGCGCGCGCCTTATGGCTCTAAAACAAAAGAAGATAGCACTCGCGAATGTCTCTTCCCTTGTTTCGTACAATCTCTCCGGGTATATTATTGCATCTTCTAGACCATTCGCAGTAGGAATTGTCTTCCTGACGTCGTCTTGTCTGAGAACATTGGTTAGGTTTCATTTTTCTCTTCTAACGATACACCACGTCTATGGGTCTTTTCCATACTGTATGCTGACCACTTCAAGGTCTTGATGTTCTATGATGCTATCTTCATTAATGTCCGCTTCTGGATTGTATCCTTGTTCCCCTGCCGTTAATCCCCACGCCTTTGCGATCCTGTAAACATCATTGACATCCACGATGCCATTGTGATCAATATCACACCTCAGCACTTCATAATGGTGAATGGAAGTTATGTTGATGTTTCCAACATTGTCTAAGGCTTTGATGAAATATTCAACAAAGTCATGCTTCTCATGAGCAGGTATAGTTGCTTCATAGAGACCCAGTCCACTATTGAAAACCATCGTAGTATTCCACCATGAGCCGCTGTTAACTCTGTAGGAAAAGAAGACGGGAGGTTTGACTCCGCTTGCATCTACTGGTTCTATGACATCTGCGTAGACAGTGACCGCCTGCATCGGCAGTGGATAAGCCGGAATCTGAGAAATGACTACTTGAGGAGCTACAGAATCCCCAACAGTGTATGAGTAGGTACTCGACACGCTCCAGTTGCCCCCAGTGTCAACTGCGTAGATTTTGTACTGCACAAGCGTACTGTAAAGTTGCGTAGGAATCGATGCATTGAACAAGTCACCTAATCGATTCATTGAGACGTTGTGCCACGCGACAGCTTGAGTGTACGAAAGCAGAGCATAGTCAACAGCAACATCATCGATGATTGTTGCTTTAACGAGCGCCTCTTCGTTGTAGCCAGGCATTAGGGGAGTATTGGTAACGCGTGTAATCACTGGATACGGCGGGGAAGGGGCTTTCCAGCCGTCTATTTGTGTAAAGGGGTATCTGTCCATATTGTTAGCGTCAAAACCGTAGGGGTGGTCCCATATTCCATCGCTACCAAGTACATCTTGTAGTTCCCCTCTAAACATATCTTGGTCGAAGTATCCGGACCAGTAATTGCCTCCCCATGGGTAGTCTACGTTGAAAGAATTGCGCGAACCATCCGTGTAGACAGGAGGAATGTTAGGATCCCACCATTGGAAGTTGTTGTGGTATATCGAATTACGCGTGGAACCACCGTAGAGATTGAAGCATGCAAGAATCGATTGCGCCACGTTATTTTCAACGATTGTGTTGTTGGAAGAATTCCACATATAAAAAGACATCTCAGACATCATAATGTTGCTTTCCTTGAATGTGCAATTCGAGGAAGAATCAAGGAATATTGCTGCAGAACCTGGCCCTGCTGCATCGATGTTAATATTGTGAACTGTTACATTGCTAACCCGAAAAAGAGTCACACTGCCCCCGAAGCCCCCGGGGTCGTAAGTGTAAATCACCTTGCGTTCTCCATCGAGCACAATGTTGTTTCTTTCGACGATAATCCAGCCCGTAATGTCATCAGTCAGCGTGTAGGTGATATTGTCAGCCGTGAAAATAGGCGCTGATGGTGGGTCAATTGAACCGTTGGCTCTTATGTGGATTTCCATGCCCTGCGCTTTGACATTTGGGGCATAGTAGGCTGTTGTCAACATTAGTGAGAAGAGCATGAGCGTTGTTCTCGAGACTATCTTCTCTATTGTTACTATCGTCTTCCCTCGACCAATGGATATATGGTTATTCATAGAATTTATGGGTTATGAAACAATCTTCGATAGAGAACAACCTTCCCCAGAGCCTAAGGTTAAGGTCATGATTCCTATATGAACCTTAGAAACATCAAAGTGTTAAGTAATTCGGTAAGATTGTGGCAGAGTCTGAATAATTGGTTAGAGGTAGGAAAGGTAGCGCGCATGAGGAGTTGTCTATCAATAGTCGAATAAAAGGATGTCTCCCATGTTGTCCTCTATGTTATATCAACAGCTGTACTCATATGTTTAGTAGAGCTTTGTCAATAGTAAAGATGAACATAACAGTAACAAAGTATAATGGTCTAAACACCAAAATTGCTTTTATTATCAGCCTCATGAATCAATGTTTGGAGCAGTGGCAGACCTGCAGAAGCGGTTTGAGTTTCTGGAGCACACAGCTGATCTTTACATCGCTGCTTATGGCAAGAGTCTGGAAGAAGCTTTTGAAAACTCTGCGGCAGCCATGTTCGAAGGAATGACCGATCTGGGCAAGGTTAACCCTATTATTGAAGAAAGCGTAGAGGTTGAAGGACACGATGAGCAAGCCCTGCTCTACAACTGGCTAGAGGCGTTGTTGGTGAAGTTCGATATCATAGGGCGCCTTTACTCTCGGTTCAAAATAGCCTCTATTGAAAAGACGCCTACAGGGCTGAAGCTAAGGGCAAGAATCTGGGGCGAACCCTTTAATCCAAAGCGGCACTTGTCGAAAGTCGGCGTCAAGGCGGTTACCTATCATCAGATGGAAATCATTAGGAACAAAAAAGGCGGCGCAACAGTCAAGTTCATCTTGGACATCTAGGAAAACCTCAGCCTATGAGCAAGAAAACGGTTGCATTGAACGCGAAGTTCAGTGTGGATGTTAAGCTAAAGTCGCCCTTCAACTTCGACGCAACTGTGCACAAACCATCGTACTATCCAGCTCCAATCTCATACTATAAAAAAGGCGTTTACTGGCAGACTATGCGATCCGACAGTAAGCCTCTGGGTTTAAAGATGACGGATAAAGGCTCAGTTGACAACCCTCTCGTAAGGCTGACCTTTTACTCGCAGAAGCCCTTGTCAAAGAGAGAACAGACTGATCTTGTGAATGAGATACGTTGGAGATTCGACTTTGACAGCGACCTTACCGAATTCTACGAGTCTCTTAAGCATGACAACCTGTTGGGTCCGCTTCTGGTCAAGTGGCGAGGTATGCGAGTCAGCAACGATGGCTCGCTTTATGAGTTGCTAATCGTCATGATTTTGCTTCAGAACGCCACCGTTAGGCGCACAGTTCAAATGAACGAGGCTTTACTGCACAGGTATGGAACTGAAGTGAGATTTGACGGAAAAGAGCTGTATGCCTTCTGGGAACCTCAAAGACTGCATGAGGCTACTGAGCGAGAGCTTCGTGAGTTGAAGGTTGGGTACCGGGCAAAATATCTGAAGAAGATTTCAGAAGACTTTGTGAACGGAGTTGTCGACGAAATCCAACTGCGTCACATGGGCATGGAAGAGGCAAAGAAGGAATTGGACAAGTTGTATGGAGTAGGTCCGGTTTCAGCGTGTGCGCTGCTTTTCCAAGCTCTGCATCATTATGGCACGATTGAAAAGATCGGTCCTTGGGAGCAGAAAATCTACTCGCGCTTATTATTCAACAAGGAACTCGTTTCAGCAGACAGACTTCTAGACGAGATTGAAAAGCGATACGGTAAATGGAAAACACTTGCCATGCATTACATCTTTGAAGACCTTTTCTGGAAGAGAAAGACACAGAAAATTGAATGGTTGGAAAAACTGATTCGCCTCTAAGGACTTGTTTCAATGAATGTGAAACCCCTAGAGATCCAAAAGCTGCCTTCTCCCTACCGTGAAATTCTTGCGCGCGAAGTAGAGAAACTGAAGAAAAACGATGACGTATTGGCAATTGGGCTGGCTGGGTCTGTTGCTCGAAACGACTTGTGGCAGGGCGCAGACTTGGACATAGAAGTCGTCGTGAAAGGAGACAAACCTAAACGCGTTGTGTGCACTGAGCAGGAGATAAGCGTGGACTACGGATACTTCGGCGAATCCCAGATCAACGACTTGCCACACGACACCCGCCCCATCTACGACCCAACTCAAATCCTCACAAAAACGCTCAGAAAAAGAACCAAGAAGCAACTCTGGCAAAAAATGATCCAAAGGAACATCGACTCTATCGAAACGTATCTGCAAAAAGCCAGATCAGCGCTTCGAAGTGATCCATACTCCGCTCTCTGCCACATCCAAAACGGCAGCGCAGAGTTAGGATCAAACCTAGTTCTAGCAACCGGCACGGCGCCATCTGTTCGAAGAACAATTTCGAAGCTCGAAGCCGCGATGAACAAAATCGAGAGACCAGATCTCTTCAACAAGTATGTCAGCCTCTACGGCATGCCAGAAACTCTCAGAAAGGCAGATTTCCTAAGCCAGCAATTGGAACAAGGCTACGCGGAAGTATGGTCGTACATGCACGAGAAAGCCGTTGGACCCACATACATGAATCAGCAACCTAGCTCAGGTCCATGGTTCAAAAACCGAATAAGACCCATCCTCGAAAATGATAAAAGAGATCTAGTGTGGATAGTCCTCATTGAGTATCCCTTCATACTAGGCTTCATTCTCAAGACGCTCCGAATTGATGATTTTCCAACAGCAGTTTTCGAACCATTCAAGAGGCTCAGTGGTCCTCCAATTCGTTGGGTTAATCGTTATCGTCGCATCTTAGACTTCATTCCGGAAAAAAGCATAGTCAGCCTTCTCTTAACAGCTGAGGGACTAAATGCTGAAGCGAAAAGGCTCACAAGCAAGAAACATCTCAGTCGGGGTTCATCCGAGTTGGCTGGGGGATCAGGCAGGGCATCCTCTTGAACTAGCCAAGTGATGCAACCCTCATCGGATGTTTCCTCAACCATGTGTGCATATGCACGCTCTTACACTACACGACAAAACATATAGGGAATGAATCAGACACTTCCCTCTATGATTCATGAACGCAAATTAGCTCCCTATGGGTCTTGGAAATCTCCAATAACTGCTGAACTCTATGCATCCAGTTACGTAGGCATCGACGAGCCGTCATTTGACGGAGATCAGATCTGGTGGAAAGAGGCGAGGCCCAAAGAAGGCGGACGCTGCGTCCTTGTACGTCGAAGTCCTGAAGGCACGCTCACGGAGATTACCCCAAAGGAATTCAACGTGAGAACAACAGTCCACGAATACGGAGGCGGCGACTACGTTGTCCACGGCTGGAAGGTTTACTTCTCTAATTTCAAAGACCAACGCCTTTACGCCCAGATTGCAGGTTCGCAGCCGAGCCCGATTACTCCTCCTGATGTTGACCTGCGCTATGCGGATGGAATAGTTGACGCAAAACGAAACAGGCTTGTACTGATTCGTGAAGATCACACGGTCAAAGCCTCCCAAGCTGTCAACACAATCGTGAGCATCGACCTAATCAAAGGCGGCGCTGGCGAAATCCTAGTCTCAGGGAACGATTTCTATTCCAACCCACGCCTCAACCCTGACAGCTCAAGCTTGGCGTGGCTGACTTGGAACCACCCGAACATGCCATGGGACGGAACTGAATTGTGGGTCGGCAAATTAGGGTCGGATGGGCTCATAAACGAAAAGAAACTTGTCGCGGGTGGAACCGAGGAATCTATCTTTCAGCCCGAGTGGTCGCCAGATGGAACCCTCTATTTCGTCTCAGACGCCACGGGCTGGTGGAACCTCTACAGGAGCAAAGACGACAAGATCAATCCGCTCCACCTGATGCAAGCGGAGTTTGGCCAACCTCAATGGGTCTTCCGCCAAAGGACGTATGCATTTGAATCCGCCCGCAATATTCTTTGCAGCTACATTGTGAGGGGGGCGTCCCATCTTGCCCGATTGAACGCGGATACCGGTAGCTTAGAAGAGATATCAGTTCCCTACACAGACATTTACGATGTGCTCGTTGGATCTGGTTACGCCCTGCTTCTAGCTGGTTCTCCTACGTCCGCTCTGTCACTTGTGAAACTCAATCTGAAGACACTTGAGACCCAAGTCCTACGGAAGATGAGAGAAGAAATCATCGACCCAGCATACATCTCGGTTCCAGAGACAATCGAATTTCCAACTGAACAAAAAAAGACAGCCTACGCGTTCTATTACCCTCCCAAAAACAAGGACTACGTCGCACCAGCTGGGGAACGACCGCCTCTTCTTGTGATGAGCCACGGCGGTCCGACGGCATCGACTGGAACCACACTACGGTATGGAATCCAATTCTGGACCAGCCATGGCATAGCAGTCGTTGATGTTGACTACGGTGGAAGCACAGGATACGGACGCAACTACAGAAAAAGGCTCGAAGGAAATTGGGGGATTGTGGACGTCGACGACTGCGTGAACGCAGCGCGTCACTTGGTCAAGAGAGGAGACGTTGACGCGAAGCGGCTCGCAATAACTGGCGGCAGTGCAGGCGGATACACAACATTATGCGCTTTGACCTTCCGGGATTTCTTTCACGCCGGCGCGAGCTATTTTGGGGTAAGCGACTTGGAGGCTTTGGCAAGAGACACTCACAAGTTCGAGTCTCGTTACGAAGAAAGGCTCGTAGGTCCTTATCCAGAGCGCCTGAACCTTTACCGTGAGAGATCGCCAATCAACTATGTAGACAGGGTCTCTTGTCCCATTATTCTCCTTCAAGGTTTGGAAGACAAGGTTGTACCGCCGAATCAGTCGTCAAGGTTTTACGATGCCGTCAGAAAGAAGGGATTGCCCACAGCTTTTATCACGTTTGAGGGAGAGCAACACGGCTTTAGAAAGGCGGAGAATCTCAAACGGTCAATAGAAGTCGAACTATATTTCTATTCCAAGGTTTTTGGCTTCGAGTCTGCCGACCCCATCGAGCCGGTTCAGATCGAGAATCTGCGGCGCCCTTAGACCGATCCAATCAGAGCAAACGACCACGAGTGCTGGATTTAGCGCGTGCTAACGGATCAACAACGTGATTTCTTCAACCAGAGTCTCTGGAACAATGTTTCTCTTGCCACGTTTCCTGAATGACACAAAGCCCAACGCTCTCAGCGTTTTCAAGTCTTCGTAGACATTCTTAACGTCTCTTCTTGTCTTCTGCGCCAGATCGTTTATCGACTCAGGTCTCACGCTAACCAGAGCGTAAAGAAGCTCAAGCCTTTTGGGCGTCAGAAGCGCCGTCTCTCTAGGTTCAAACTCGCGCTCTTCTTCGATGACGTAGTCGAGTTCGCCCCCTTCGACATACGCTCTGTAGGCATGCACCAAACCAGCCCACTCCGAGTACTCATCCATAAGCCTTCTATCCAGTTGCTTCTTCCAAAACAGTTCCTCAAACTCGTCAAAAGACATGCCGTATTCCTTCTCAAAACCCCTGATGCGCGCCTGCACCTCGTCCAATGTTAACTGCCGAACCACACGAACCAACATAACGTATCCAAATAAGTGACTCGTACACAAGCATTAAAACTTCTTTGGTCCAAACACCCATAAAACCAAGGGACAAGCCGTCAACATGGAAGTAGTAGTCAACGTACACGCGGGACCGACGACTACTTCTGAGCTAAGCCATCTCGGTGTTATTACCAACTCCAAGCGAAAGTCAATAACATCTGAGACAGAAACGCGCTTCCAACATTCAAGAAGTTGCTGTGGCAGACCTACCAGAGTCAACAACAACTTCGAAACAGCCACAGCCACCTACGCCGTTTCATTCTGTTCGTTGATGTCACCGGAACACTCTGACGACGATGTCCACACAGCTCTTCAGGATCTGACACAGAATAAATATAACCTCACAACTATTGCATATTCCAACGTGAACAATCATGCACACTAAACAACTCACTAGCCACTTGTACATCACAGATCTGAAACCAACAGGCGTAGAGAACTTCATCGCCTCCTACGTGCTCAAGGGAACAAAAGCCACAGCAATAATCGAAACAGGACCAACATGCTCCATCCCAAACCTGCTCACAGGCTTGAATGAAATCGGCGTCAACAACGAAGACATCGACTACATCATGGTCTCCCACATACACATAGACCACGGAGGCGGAGCAGGCACACTAATGCAACACTTACCAAACGCAAAACTAATCGTACACCCAAAAGGCGCGCCACACATAATTCATCCAGAAAAACTCTGGGAACAATCCCAACAAGTCCTAGGCGAAGTAGCCACAGCCTACGGAAAAATCGAACCAGTCCCAGAGAACAGAGTTATCACACCATCAGACGGCACCCTCTTCGACCTAGGAGGCACAGTTCAAATAAAAATCTTAGAAACACTTGGACACGCATCACACCACCTAGCATACTTTGACAGCGACAGCCAAGGCATATTCCAAGGCGACGCCGCCGGAATCTACTTCCCACAACTAAACGTCACGATACCCACAGCTCCAGCACCGTTCAACCTCGAAATGACTCTAGCTTCACTAGAGAAACTGGCTCAAATGCAACCCAAACGACTCTACTACACACATTACGGACCAGTAGAAAGCGCTGTCGAAAGAATACAAAGCTACGAAGCCCAACTCCACCTGTGGGCTAACATGGTCTCACAAGCAGTGAAAAGAGGCGACACCCTTGAAAGCGTCCACGAGCAGATAATACAGAAAGACCCACAGATGAAAGCAGCAATCGACTTCATCAACAAGCATCTCATTCTACGCAGAGGCGTACTGATGCAAAATGTTCAAGGCTACGTCGAATACTTCAAGAAAAAATCATTGGCTTAAACACCAAAATCCCTTATATTCTCGCTCCCCTTCCTCTCTTGTAAATAAAGGTGATTCTCCATGGGAGAAGAAGCTGGTGAACGTCGCGGACCACCGCCTAAGGTTCCACTAGAGAGAATCGACACCTACTCATGGCGCATTCCACAGAAATACAAGTCTGGAATGAGAGTTCCAGGCTTGGTATTCGCTGATGAAGACTTGCTCGACAAGATGAAAACAGACCGCACCTTGGACCAATGCGCAAACGTTGCGCATCTACCCGGCATTTACAAGTATGCGATAACCTTACCAGATGGACACGAAGGATACGGCTTCCCAATCGGCGGAGTAGCAGCCACCGACTACACTGAGGGAGTAGTAAGCCCAGGAGGCGTCGGCTACGACATCAACTGCGGCGTACGACTCTTAACCACAAACATGACGGAAAAAGACATCCGCCCCAAGCTAGCTGAGCTAACAGCCACCATCTTCAACAACGTGCCCAGCGGGTTAGGAAGCAGACGCAAAGACTTTCACATAACCTCAAGCGAACTCGACCGCATAGCAACTGAAGGCGTGCCCTACATTGTGGAACGCGGCATGGGCTGGCACGAAGACATCGAACACTGTGAAGAAAACGGACACATGGAAAACGCAAACCCAGACAAAGTGTCAACAAACGCCAAAAGCCGCGGGCTGACTCAAGTCGGCACGCTGGGTTCAGGCAACCACTTCTTGGAAATCCAACGTGTAGACAAAATCTTCGATCCCAAAATCGCCAAAGTCTTCGGAATAACCGAAGCTAACCAGGTTACTGTTATGATCCATTGCGGTTCACGCGGCTATGGACACCAGATTTGCTCAGACTACTTACGCGTGATGGAAAGAGCTACTCAAAAATACAAGATAGCCCTGCCAGACAGAGAACTAGCCTGCGCACCTGGAACAAGCAACGAAGCCCAAGACTACTACCAAGCCATGTCCTGCGCTGTTAACTACGCTTTCTCCAATCGCCAAGCCATAACACACTGGGTACGCCAAAGCTTTGAACAAGCGTTCAAGCAGCCCGCTGAAACCTTTGGCTTAAAACTAGTCTACGATGTCGCACACAACATAGCCAAAATCGAAGACCACAAAATAAACGGAGGCAACAGGAAAGTGTGGATTCACCGAAAAGGCGCCACCAGAGCCTTTGGACCCGATCGATCTGAGGTTCCAGCAGACTACAGACCTTACGGGCAACCAGTGTTAATTCCTGGCAGCATGGGCACAAGCAGCTGGCTGCTAGTTGGCACGAATAAAGGTATGGAAGTCTCCTTTGGCTCCACAGCACACGGTGCAGGTCGCATGATGAGTCGAGCAGCAGCTAAACGCAGGTATTGGGGCGGAGAAATCAAGAAAGAAATGGAAGCCAGAGGCATCGTAGTTCGATCGGCAAGCGCTGTCGTACTGGCTGAAGAGGCTGACCCCGCATACAAAAACGTAGACAAAGTAGCCGAAGTCAGCGACAAAGTAGGAATCGCAACCCGAGTTGTCAGGCTACTGCCAATAGCAGTGGCAAAGGGCTAAAGCCTGACCTCTATTCCCTTTTTCTGATTGCGTTTAATTATTCAATCCTATATTCTATATTTGGAGCGAGAGTCATGAAAGTCGCTGGTTTGGTTTTCAGCGCCCGCAAAAGTGGCAACGGATTCAACTGCATGAAATACTGCTTGGATAAGCTTGAGAAGAAAGGCTTCAAAACCAAGCTCATAAACGCGTACGATTTTGAGATAAAGCCATGCAGCCACTGCAACTATGAATGCTACGCTGAAGAGATTAGAGGCAAACGAGAAGACTGCCCCGTGAAAGATGACATTCCGAAAATGTTTGAGTTGATTAAGGATGCAAACTGGCTTCTGTTCACTGTACCCTGTTACGGTGGGCACGCCGCTGCAATCTACAAGGCATGGACAGAGAGAGTTCCTCATCTGCCAGAAGTGAACCAGCTTTTCAGAGATGATTTCGAAGCGTTTCATAAACAATTTTTAGGCAAGATTAAGGGGATTATGATCATTGGAAATCTGACTGCTATGGGGGACATGGCTTTGCATGAAGTTTTGGCTGACTTCTATAATATTGAGCCTCCCGAGGTAATGCTAATCCAATCTAGAGAATATGGACTAGGGTCACTCAAAGGAAACTTAGCCGAAATTCCCGCGGTTAGAGAAAGACTTGACAGATTCGTCGAACTCCTAACTAAAACGTTCAAGAAGTAAGGAGATGCAAGCAGCTTTTGAGAGCAAGAGTTGAAGTCTTCTATTTTGGCTGCTGCCCATACAGTTATTTCTTTGCTTATGATGGCAAGTTTGTAGACCAGACATGGACGCGAACCGGCGGCGACTTCAAAGCAGAGCTGGAAAGATTAGGCGTCGAAATCATCGAATATAACATGCTTGAACACCCGGAACTTGTCCAGAAACTCAACCTGCCGATAGACCCATACAACCCCTTCTCCAACCGAACTCGATTCATCATTAACGACAAGGAAATCTCAAAAGAGGAATTCTTCAGAAAAATGCGCCCGATTAAAGGAGAAACAACACCGTGAACATCCAGATAAAGGATATCACCGCCGAAAACATTGACGACTTGGTGGTTCCCGCATGCGCGCCCAGCTTGGATAATCCAAATCACGCTCAAACCTTAAAAGAAGGCGGCTTGAGAAAAAAGGAGTGGATCTGCAAAGCTCTTCAAAGATTCGGCTACTGCGCCAAAGTTGCTCTTCTTGAAAACAAGCCAGTTGGGTTCATAGAATTCTATCCCATGTCAACTTTTCCCTTACTGCCCAAAAGAGACAAGAGAACAGTATTGATTACCTGCGTATTAGTTCACGACAAAGCTGCACAGAAGATGGGAATCGGATCAAAGCTTATTCAAGCCCTGATAAAAGATCTCCAGCAGCGTTCATTGGCAGCTTTCAAGGGTCAGAAAGCAGAAGAAGTCGCTGTGGGTTCGTGGGGTTGCCACACAGGGCTTCCTGAATCGTTGCCTCGTTTTCGGAAGTTCTTTTTCAAGAACGGTTTTGTTGAAGATCCAGAGTTTCCTGATCCAACGGGAAAAGGCGGCATCCTAGTGTACAGGTTATAAGCGATATTGCATTCTGGGATACGAAGTAAAGGGTGGCTTGATCTATGAAGCGTGCGGTCGAACAGAAGCCTTCGTCTGCTGCAGTTAAGGTGAAGTGGATAGACGGCATGCGTTTTGTAGCAAGTGACGACAGAGGGCACTCCATCGTGATCGATGACTCTAAAGAACACGGCGGGGAAGGCTCAGGTTTCAGCCCGATGCAACTCTTGCTGGCGGCTCTGGGTGGCTGCACAGGAATGGACGTAGTGAGTATATCGAGGAAACAGAGGCAGAGGTTAACTAACCTTGAGATTCTTGTCTCTGGTGAACGCGTGGCGGACTTTCCCAGAGTCTACGGTAAGGTTCACGTGGAGTATAGGTTAAGAGGCGACAGCCTAGGACAAAAAGCAGTGGAAAGAGCCATACAACTGTCTGAGGACAAATACTGCTCCGTCGGAGCGACGATAAAGAAAACAGCAAAACTGTCGCACAGTTTCAGGCTGCAATAAGCATAAATTCTCTTGTGACGAAGAAAGCAAAGCAATGCTTAGGAAGTGAACGAAACGTCAACAGCCTTTGAGAAAATCGGAACTGACCGTTACCTGCAAGATCATTGGTTAAGAAGGCTGATAGCAGGAATAATCGACAGCATCATAATCCTGATAGTAACCGGGATAATAGACATTTTCATCAATTTGCCGGTTCTATTGCCAGGGGATCCCTTCCTCTTCACCTCATTCGACCTTCTTCAAGGACTTCTGTTCTTCTTATACGCCGCTTTTCTTGAATCAATCTGGGGATCGACTATAGGCAAGCAAATCATGAACCTGAAAGTCACAACAACAGATGGCAGGATGCCCACATTTGACAGGACTCTGATTCGGGATATCAGCAAGATCCACAGGTTGCTGTGGCTCATAGACACTGTGGTTGGTATGGCTACAGTTGGCGACTCGCATCAGAAGATCAGCGACAGATTCACAGGAACCACTGTAGTGTCAACCATTGAAAGATGCATGATCCTTCAGACACCGTCAAGTCTGCCTCCTCAACCTTCACCTCCACAATGAGCTTCGTGAATTCAGCCTTGGGGTGAAGAAGTATCACTGAAAAACCCAGCAGCGAGGTCAGCAAGGCAATTGTGGGTTTTCAATACGTGGAACGAGTCAAGTCCGAACTCATAATAGCTGCGAAAATGCTTGATCGCCTGAATGAATTAGCCGGCGATGAATTAAATGGTGCCCGCAAACTGTATTCCTTCTTTTTGGTGGCGTTAGAGGGTGAAATAAACATAGCTTTCAATGTGCTCGGAATGAAAGAGTTTGGCACAGCTGCTGCAAAGGTGAGGGAAGCCTCTGATAAGGCACAACTACACCAATATGACGAAGCCATCAGATTACTGTCCGACGCCATATCGCAAGTAGCCTCAACTGGTCAATGGGCGATGCAGACACTCAAGAATCATAGTCTACTCTAGCCTCATGATTCTAGTGGTGAGGTGATGTTTCTCATGAACAAAGAGGGTCCAAAAGGCTTATTTTTCCCGTCTGGCAATTAGCAGTTTTTGTTGGTAGGTAAAGACCCATTATATGTATGGGACGCTTGAAGTCCTAGGTCCTGAACACGAGTTCTCTATAATCGATGAAAAATTGACGCCGCTTCCAATTGTGGACAGAGTCACGCGTGATGTCCACGGACGTGTAGTTAACTGTGCCTCGTTGGGCGCGTGCTCTTTCGGGAAGGAATTGCAGGCGCACGTAGCGGAATTCAAAGCCAACAAACCCTTCAGTTCACCTGTATTGTTTGAGGAAACCATGCAGTCGGCTGTTGAAGCCATTTTAAGCATTCTTGACGAACGCTACAACGCACGCTTACTCGGTTTGGGCATGCATCCTCTGTTGAGGCTCGCTGATGCCAGAGTTTGGTCGCATCGAGACCGAGGAATATACGCTGCGCTGAGTAGGATTTTCAACTTAAATCATCATGGGTGGCTTAACATCCAGAGCTTTCAACTCAATCTTCCCTACAAGAATGAGGCTGAGGCTATTAGGCTTTACAATGCATTGACTAACGTTCTGCCGTACCTACCTGCGGTGGCTGCGGCTTCGCCTATTTACGAATCCAAGATTGGCCGTTACCTCGACAATCGCCTACACTTTTACTTGACAAACCAGTTGGAGGTACCGTCTATTACAGGCTGCTTGATTCCTGAATACATTAGCTCGTTCGAAGAGTATGAGAAGTTGACTGTACAGCAGTATTCAGAGGATTTGACCAAAGTAAAAGCTCCAAGATGCCTTCTTAACAAGGAGTGGTTGAATTCCCGAGGTGCTGTAATTCGACTCGACAGAAAAGCCATTGAAATACGCATATTAGACGAGCAGGAAAGCGTCAAATCTGATGTGGCTTTGAGCTGTTTTATCCGAGCAACACTGCGAGGAATCCTAGCAAGCGAGGAATATCCATACCTCAGCCACCAGGTTCTGGTTCATAACTTCAACCGTGTAATGCGGAAGGGTCTAGAAGCAGAAGTCCAGCATCCTAAGGGTCGAACAGCAAAGCAGGTCTGTCGCCATCTCTTGAAGATTGCCTCGAAGAACGCGACCAGCGAAGAGAAGCGTTATTTGCAGATCATCAGTCGGAGAATTGAACGCGGAAATCTCTCTGACGTAATTCTGAGGAGAATTGCCCGCAGGTCGAAAAGAACTGATTTTAAAGAGGCAACGTTTGCCGTTTACTCCATGCTAGCTGACTGCTTAGAGAAGAATCATGTGTGCGTGAACTAGACTGTCTCATAGAACCGATCAGAAGCCTCGCCAGGCCGACTTTTTCAGCTTCTGCCGCACTTGTCGAAATAAATGTTGTGCCGGAGCGCGACCACCGCTCACGCTTAGGCGCCGTCAAATGATTTTGGAATTCTTAGAAGAAAATAGCATTACCATTGGCACTCTCTTCGAAAATGGAAAGTATGCGTTTCCTCGCGAAACCGATGATGGTTATTGCGTATTCTTGGACAAGATTACAGGAAAATGTCGAATTCACCCAGTGAAACCCGAAACATGCGTGGCAGGACCGATCACCTTTGACATAGATGCTGAAACTGGCAGATTCGAATGGTTCTTGAAAACGAGCAAAATCTGTCAATTGGCAGGTTCTCTTCGCAAAGACAGAAAGGCTTATCGCAAGCATGAGATGTCCGCCAAGCGTGAAATTCGATGTCTGGTGCGAGAGCTGGACGCTGAAGCCCTGTGTGCAATACTGGCAATCGAGGAACCTGACACGGTTAAAGTTGCTGAAGACGATGCAAGTCAAGAAGTCTTGTCCAAGCTGAAATCCTAAATCTGGGATCGAATCGCTTTTAAACGTATTCTTCATTTGTTTTCGACTTCTGCTGCGAGGCTGAACGAAGAAATGAGTCAGAGCCAAGCTGAGAACAAGTTTGAGAATGCTGCTGATTTGAAGCCTCTATACGTTAGGTCTGTAGTGAATTCCTTTGGCTCTGGCACTGTAAACCCATTCTTAAGCGCTTACGCAGTCAAGCTGGGCGCGTCTGCTTCTGAAATGGGCATTTTCCAGTCTGTTTCAAATATGGCGCCTAATCTGATGCAAATTCCTTTGGGTAGGCTTAGCGATAAGTTGGGCAAGCGAGTTCCATTGATTATTTTGGGCAGTATCATAGCTTCTGTTCTTTGGATTCCACTGATGTTTGTAGCTTCAGCTGACCAGCTGATTGCCGTCATAGGAGTGCAAGCAGTGCTGGGTTCAATGGCTACACCAGCATGGACTGCATTGATGGGAGACCTTGTACATCCGTCCAATAGGGGCAAAATCACGGCTTCAATTAACCGTTCAGCTGCGATTGGCGGTTTGCTTGCATCCCTTGCCGCTGGTTACTTCATGATTCTCGTTCAAGGAACTGTGCAGCAGATGTTTTTCATTCCGCTTCTGGTCGCCGCATTGCTTGGAGTTTTGTCATCTTTCGTGATGCTTCTTGTCAAAGAAAAGACTAATCGAAACAACTTGTCTGCTAGGTCGATCTTCAGCATTCACGATGTGGCAAAGAATGTGCAAGGCAACAGCAATTTCATGCGCTTCTGCGTGGCGAGTTGCGTATTTGGGTTTTTTATGTCGATGAGTTGGCCGCTTTTCAGTCTCACCACTGTTGATGTGCTAAATGCTTCGATGCTGGAAATCGCCCTTATAGGAGTGGTTCAAGGCACTGTCACAATAGCTCTCCAGCCTTTTGGCGGAAGACTTGTTGACCGCGTTGGAAGACGACAGTTGATGATCATCTATCGACTCGGATTAGTGCTTGGGCCTGTGTTTTATGCCTTGGCGACAAGTGTTTCTCACCTATACATAGCCAGCGTGATTTTCGGCGTTCTTGTTGCTTTCGGAGACATAGCCACATTCGCCTATCTTCTAGATGTCACTCAGGAAGAGCTCAGAGGAACCCTCAGCGCTTTCTTTAACCTCGTGACTGGAATCGTCTACTTCGTGGGTTCCTTAATCGGTGGGTATCTTGGCAACTATTCAATCGGTGTCTTCGGGTTGGTGTTAGGACTGCAGATCGTTTACGCAATCTCAGCGATCGGTCGAGTCATCAGTGGTCTGACGTTCGTGGCGCTTAAAGAACCATACAAGTATCCTAGCACTTTAAGGAAAGAGCTGTGGCGAGTGATGCTGAAAATCCCATCTGTCTGGGAGCGAGGCTAAGCCAGACATGATTCTACGACTCACAGGTCAGCAATTGAATTATCTCGAGAATGAAGCCAAAAAGTCTTCTCCAATCGAGGCTTGTGCCCTTCTGTTTGGAAAACTTGCACAGAAAGAAGCCACTGTTGAACGGGTTGTGGTAACGCCTAATGTTGCGGAGTCAACGACCCGTTTCGAAATTGATTCCAAAGTCTTCTACCGTGCTTTCACAACGGCTAACCAGGATGGCTTAATGTTTCTCGGTTTCTTTCATTCTCATCCAGCGCCTCTTGCTCCTTCGATTGCTGACCTGCACTTCATGAGGCTATGGGGTGATGCGATTTGGCTCATTTTTTCCCTAACTGAGAACAGGTTTGCAGCTTTTAAGATGAGAAGGAGTAGAGCTTACACCTTAAGATTGAAAATTGAGGGGAAAGATTAAGGATTAGTTGCTCAATAAGAAGGTCTAAGAGAGGTTTGTGTTGTGGTTGAGGAAATAGAAGTCGATGTTGAAGACATTAGGAAAGCGAACTTGAAAGACATCCCAGAAAGCTGCCGAGGCTGCGTCTACTGGGAGTTTCCTGAGGACTTTGAGAAGGGAAAAGACGAACCGCAAAAGAAACTCGAATTTGAAGCCAAGAAACGCGAGTGGTTTGAAAAGACTCTGGAAGAGTTTGGCACCTGCGGCAAAATAGTTTATCACAACAGCAGACCCATAGCCTATGCTCAATACGCTCCGTCAGCGAATCTGCCTAACGTTAATCACTATGAATCTAAGCCTGTCGGCAAACTTGAAGAAGGTGTGGTTTTCCTGTCATGCTTGTTGGTGGCTGATGAGACAATGCGGGGTAGCGGAATAGGCGAAATGCTTCTACAAAACATCATTGAAGATTTACGAAGACGAGGGTTCAAAGCCATCGAAACTTTTGCTCGTAGAAGCGAAGCGAACAATCCTTCTGGTCCAATGGAGTTCTACGTCAAAAACGGGTTTCACATAAAAGACAAGACGAACCCAGAGTTTCCTCTTATGAGACTGTTTCTATGATTACTCCAAGCTAGGCGTATGCCAAGGCTGACATCCCTCACCTCAAGAGGAGAGAGGAGATAAGAAACCATTGATCAGTCATCTGTCTGCCATTGCCGTGACATACGTCATGATAGGAATGACATACGTCATGCTTATATAGGTTTCTACATAATACACTTGCTTCTTTGTGGAGAGTCATTATGCCCGCGCCGTGTGAAATAGCAGTGAAGTCTGTGGTTCCCGCCATCCGTGCTTACATCGCCAAGGAATTAGCTCAAACGTACAAAATGAAACAGACCGATGTGGCGTATGTTTTGGGTATTACGCAGACAGCCGTAAGCAAGTACATCAGCAATGTTCGTGGGCAAGCGGTCAGAATCGACCGAAAAGAAGAAATCCAAAACATGATGGACGAGATTGCCTCAAAGATAGCAGACAGAAGAGTCTCTGGCCCACAGCTAATGCTAGAATTCTGCTATGTCTGCAAAGCCGTTAGAAGAAGCGGGCTAATGTGCACATTGTGCGAGCGTTCTGATCCCTCACTGGATATGAAAAAATGCCTCTTGTGCAAATCTATGAATTCTAGTTGCTAAAACATGCAGATGACATTGCCCAAGACGACTCCGTTCACAGAATGAGTCTTGCACTTCATATCATACGGACAAGAAAGCTGTGATCAGAGCACTTAAGAAGTAAGCCGTGAAAGAGACCATTATAGCTGTTAACAACTTAATTTCATTCGCGACGCTAACAACTATGGCTCCAAGCATGACTAGCCAGAACATAAAAACGAGTCCTAGGTAGTTTAGCGCATGGAGAACCAGTGTTGACCCCCAAGCAGCATCGTAGACTTTAGCTATCTCTTCTGAGGTTCCAGAAGACCAAACGGCAGCGTCAAAGTGTACTTCTGGGAGAAGCGAAACAAGCAATGTGGTTATTACGCCCGAAACCACCAGAACTGAGAAGGTATAGCCCACGATGATGAGAAAGGGGTTCCATGGGGTACGTTTCTGGCTGAAAACTCTTGCGATCAGAAGCAATAGAGCAGCATAGGTAACCCAGCTTAAGAGAAGACTCGAGGAACTTCGAAGCAAGCCGGAAAGAAGATTGATTCTGAAGAGATCTGACGCAAGCAAACTTGTGGACTGGGCTTCAGAATCTAGGAATATCCTTGAAGCTCTTACGCATAATGTAGCTGCAAGGGTCAATAGTTGAAGTGCAACGACAAGCAAGAAGCCAGGCAGTACATTTGAAAGGCTCGGGCTACTAGTCATTTCCCGAAACACTCTGAATGGGAATATTATTACCTTGAACGGATATGTCAGAGACCTCAATCGTGAACGCTCGGTCAATGCCTGATCTGATTCTATTCTCTTTTCTTCTTTGTCTGTCAGCTAAGATCACATTCCCAGCTTGAGCCTTCGGTACGTCTCGTAATCAACGTACTCGATGTTCTTGTTTTCAGCTTGATAACGAATCGTGAACTTCTGCCTATCCCTCTTATTGAGAATCTCGTTGGTAACAAATAGCGAGTAGGCGTCGCTTCCAGCACCAGAGCCATAGCTCACAATTACAATTCTATCATTTGGCTTAGCGATGTCCAAAACTGCCGCCAACCCTATGGGCGATGAGCCAGAATAAGTGTTGCCGAACTTGGCTACCTGTAAACCAGGCATAAACTGCTCTTCTTTGAAGCCAAGCTGCGAGGCTACTTTAACTGGAAAAGCCACATTAGGCTGATGCGAAACAAAATACGAGATGTCTTTTGGTTGCAGTCTCATTTTCTCCATAAGCCTTTCAGCCGCTTTGGTTACATGCTTGAAATAGGCGGGTTCACCTGTAAATCTCCCACCATGCCTTGGATAAGACTCCTGATCTCGTCTCCAGAAGTCTGGCGTATCCGAAGTGCAGGAGCACCAGTCCTCTATCTCAGCGACAACATCGTTGATACCAAATATGAAGGCAGATGCGCCGTAGCCCACAAAGAAGTCTAACTCGCCGCCAATCTCGTCTCGAGGCGCAGCTTGAGAATTATCTGTGCCCACGACCATCGTGTAGTGTCCACGTGCACTGGGATAGTAGGCCAGCGCTGCGGCGTCTTTAAACATGCATGTTGCTGCCTTGCAGGCGAATTCCGTGTCCACTGCGTCAACTGTTTGCAAGCCTCTCTCTTTGTCTTCTTCGCCAAGCTTCAGGACTTGAGCCACTTTTGAAGCTATGGGTTTAACAGCATACGGGTTGGACTCTGAACCCACATAGACTTTGGCTACCATAAGCGGGTCAGCACCTGAATGGATGAGCGCCATCTTGCCTGCTTCAACCGCTGCTGTAATGGAGTCTTCATCAATGAAGGGAACGCTTCTTTCTATGGCGCCGTCTTTGATCCTGAACTTGGGCGTGTACACGCCGTAGCCAACTATGCCCGGTTTTTCATACTCTTCCCTAGGTTTCGCGATCCGATGTTCCTGAAACGGATAATATTCATCGGCGAAAGTGAAGGTCAATGCTATGGTAGGAATCACGTCACTTTGCTCCACAGCGTAGCGTCGTCTAAACCTTGGAACAACCTCTCTGCCTTCAAGCTGAGTCACGTCATTTTCTGTCTCTCGAAGAAGGCTGTCAGTAAGTCTGCCCGGCACGCGAACTTTGCCGTTGTCAAAGGACACAATGCCGTACGCGTAAGATCCAAGCTTAGTGAACTTGTTCGTAGGCTCCTTGACCAACGTGCAGACCTCAAGGCTACCTTTCTCGTAGAAGAAGTCAATATCCTCCATCTTTCCGAAGCTCTTTCTTCCACATGCCCCGCAGTAGTCGCGAGGACGGAAGTACTCTTTGCCACAGATTCCGCATTTGCCTCCACGCAGGCGGTCTCCAATGTAGGAGACTCTTCTCTCGATGGGCTCGCTACTCATTCGTTTAGTCGCCCCTCCTTAGAATGTGAACGTAAGCTTTTGTGCCAAAACCCTCAAGCTCCAGTGCGCAGCCATACTTCAATTCAGTGTCAGTTTTTACCTGTCGATTGCTTGCTTCGCCCCTGAGTTGCTGTACAATCTCGTAGATTTGTGCTCCTCCCGTGGCGCCAAGAGGGTTGCCGTCGGCTTTCAATCCTCCATTTGTGTTCGCGTAAAGCTCCTTGTCGTTCACTCTGTAAAAGCGTTGGGGGTCTTTCAAGTTTTCAGCAACGTCTCTCCACGCAATTCCTCGTTTGGAGAAGCCTAAGTCTTCAAGCGAAACCATTTCGAGAAACGTGGATTGATCGTAGAGTTCGGCTATTTGAATGTCAGTCAATACGATTCCTGCCGTTTTGACTGCGTTCTTCATAGCCATTGAACTGGCGATGAAGCCAGTTCTCTCTTCTCGCGCTGGGTATGTAACGTAGTCTGTTGCTGAGGCTGAAGATGCAACGCAAATAGGTGTGTCTGAAAGCTTCTTTGCCTTCTCGGAGCTGGCGAGAATTATGGCTGTGGCTCCGTCTGATATGGGTGCAAAATCGTATAGCCCCAATGGTTTCTGTGCCTTCTTGCGTTCTTTGAGCACGGTTTCGACGGTGATTTCACGTTGATATTGAGCGTAGTCATTCTGAACAGCGTTCTTGTGGTTCTTGACGGCTATTTGAGCTAGGGCAACGTTGAGGGTTTCAAGCTCTGCAGCTGACAAGTGATATTTTTTGACGTATTGTCGGAGCATGAGTTCGTGATTAGCTTCGGGTGTGCATCCGGCGTAGTAGCTCCATGGGTCTTCTAGAAGCATGAGGTCGTCTCGTATCTTGTCCCATCGGTCGGTCATCTTTTCGACGCCCCCGACCAGAACCAAGTCGTATCGTCCAGCTTGAATGGCTGTACAGGCGTTCAGGAGCGCTGAACTGAACGATCGTGTCCTCTCCATTGGCATGTGAAGTTCGGTAAGCTCAGATAAGAAGCCCTCTTCAATTCCGATTTTGTTGGTTATTGAGAGGAAATAGTCAGCTAGGTATCCCGCGTCTAAATCCTTCCTTTCCAATCCTGCGGAAACAGAGGCTTTCAGCCACGCTTCTTCAATTAGCTTTTCGGGCTCCCGCTCGTAGTGTTCACCGAATTTGGTTCTGCCAATTCCGATGATGACTGGACAGGTAGTTGTCATGAAAAAGTCCCGTTTTTCGGCTTTCTCCCAACTTTCTTTCTACCTTCACTAGAGAGTTTATTAAAGCTTATGTGTTTCTCGGGAAATGATGCGGCACGTAAAGAATGTTAACGAATTTCGATGATGAGAAAAGCCCCAAGAATCCTGTCTTTCCTTCTAGCCGTCTTCTGCTAGGGTCTTAATCTATAAGTATTGGTGTCTATTGTCATAGGCTTGGCTGAAGGTGTAGTAGTTTGATTCGGGCGGTTTTCTTTGACCTCGGCGACACTTTGATCGTTGAAGAAGCAATTGGCGGCAAACACTTATGGGAAGCCACGTTAGCAAAGGTTCCATACTTGGACGAAGTCTTGACCTTTCTGAAGCGGAAAGGACTCAAGCTGGGAATTATAACCAACACCGTCACCTCTCGGGAAGAGCATGTGAGAGAGGCGTTACGGAAAATAGACGTAGAGAAGTACTTCGACCTCATCATCACGTCGGTTGATGTGGGTCACGAAAAGCCTGACGAAAGGATTTTTATGACAGCTTTAAGAGCCTTGAAAGTCAAGCCTCGTGAATCAGTGATGGTGGGCAACCGCATAAGCACAGATATTGTAGGCGGCAACAGAATGGGTATGAAAACCATACTGCTCAAATGGAACAAACGCTACAACGAAAGAATAACCTCAGCAGAAGAACAACCCTCGCGCACCATAAAATCACTAAAGGAGTTGCCGCAGGCACTTGACGAGATCTAAGAATCAGGCACACAATTTTTTAGGTTAAATACCACAAAGTGCTTAGCGGAGCACTGCCCTTGGATCCTAAGAGGCTGAAGCCTGAAGAAAAAGTGAACATGACTATAGAGATGACTGAAGCTGTTGTGAGAATCTGCGCTGATGGCATTCGAGACCAGAACCCAAACATCACAGAAAAAGCACTGCAAGAAGAGCTTAAAAGAAGGATGAATCGCCAAAAGCGCCGCCATCACGAGGTTTAGAAACTGAACGCTTTCGCAGATCTAATCCGACGGATCATACGGAATCTCAACGCAGCCAGCGTTGACTACATGTTCACTGGAGCTGTAGCTGCGAGTTATTATGGTATTCCTCGCACTACGATGGATATTGACATAGTGGTTAGAATCTCACTGAAGAATCTGGAGTCTAAACTTGTAGAGCCATTAAGGAGGGCTGAGATTCAAGTCGATGAAGGCAAGATTCATGAAGCACTCAAGTCTGGCTACCGAATTGTCACTTTTGCAGACAAGAAAACGCATTACACTTTGGATATCATGCTGCCAGACAAAAAACTTGAGAGGAAACCGGGAACAATCGCTGGTTTGCCAAGTTTCATTCAAACACCCGAAGATCTCATCTTGACGAAACTTCGTATGATAAAGGCTACAGTTTCTAAAGAGAAGTCTCATAAAGATAGGGAGGACGTTAGAGCTATTTTGAAACATACTAAACTTGACCTTGGAATGCTCAAGAGAGAGGCGCAGAAGGAAAGCACAGTGTCTATCTTAGACGAGCTGATTCGTCAGGAAATTGAGCGTGTTTGAAAAAAACGAAAATGCGAAAGCGAGGCTTTTGTTAGCCGAACAGTGCGCCTAAGCCTTCGATCGCTTCCTCTTCTTTCTTCTTTTCTTCTTCCGCTTTCTTCTTTTTGTCCTCTGCTGCGGCTGCTGGTTTGGCTTCTGCTCCTTGTGCCGGAGTTGCTGCGGCTGGTGCTGCGGATACTGGTGCAAAGGTTGTCGCTTGCTTCAAGGCTTCGTCTATGTTGACTTCTGCTAGTGATGCGACTAGGGCTTTGACTCTGATTGGATCTGCTGTTATGCCTGCTGCTGTTAAGACTTGGGTTACGGCGTCTTCGTTGATTTGTTTGCCCGCCTTGTGTAGTAGGATGGCAGCGTGGACGTATTCCATACTCATCTAGATTTCACCTCTCCCTCAATTACCATTTCAGGCTTTTCAACCTTTCTGAGCTGATGATTCAGCTGGCTTTTCCTCTATTTTGGGTAGTTTAGCGTTTAAATTCGATGCCTCAGCATAAGCCTTTCTCAATAGGTCGCCAATCGTCTCGGTTGTTGATATGCCAGCGTTCAACGCGAGGTTGAAGGCTTCTCGGCGAGCACTCTGCAGCAGCAATGAAGCATTGTCTGGTGTGGAATAACCAGCGTTCAAGGACAGATTCAAAGCATTTGATGAGGCTTCGATGAGGCTTTTCCTAAAATCATCCAAATCTATGTGCAGTTGATCATCCATTATAAGAAATCCGTTCTCGTAGACCACTTTTAGAATGAGACCAACTTCAACGGGTTTAATGCCCAGTTTGGACAAGACGCTTGCCAGCCGAGCGTCGATTACGTCGCCCTTCTTCGCCACAATCGTGTCCTTGTTTATCCACACGCTGCCCGCTTCGATTCTTGTGGGCAACCCAACGGAATTCAACTGACTGATAACTGGGCCAGGAGGCTGTCCCGTGTTGCCGGCTGGTACAACCACGTCCATGGCAGCCATGTCTCCAGCCTTGGCTGTGGTTTTGACTCTGCCTCTTTCCAGCAAAAGCGACAATTTGAACGGGTTGAGGTCGGTGAATAGGAAGATGTTGGAGCCGCTCAGCAGCGGTTCAAGCTTTTCTAAACCAGGCTTATCTTTACATTCGGCAACAGCTCGCCTCATCAACGTGTTCTTGATAACCCGCACGTTGGCTATGTCTTTGAGTTTCTTCTTCATCTCTTGCAGTTGCGCTGCTCGCACTTTTTGAAGGTTGGCTATTCCCAGCGCGTTGTGCTCATCTAGCAGCTTCTTGATTTCTTCAACTTGAGCACCTTTCTGCACAACAACTTGCCTGGACATAGCTCGCTTCCGCCTAAATCTTCAATCTGACAGGTGGTCCCATCGCAGCTTTAACTACAATAGACTTTATGTTTTTGAGTCCACGCTTCAGCTTGCCTTCAAGCCGCCTGATTACAGTTTCAATGTTTTCAGCAATCTGCTCGTCGGGCATGTCCTCGGTGCCAATACGACACTGCAGAATGGGTTGACCTCGCAGGCGAACCTGCACAATCTTGCGTTGCTTCTCAATTGCGGCAGCGATGTCAACGTTGGGCGGCACAGGGGTGGGCATACGTCCCTTTGGACCCAAAACTGAGCCTAGAACTCGACCAACCGTGGGCATTAACGGCGCCTCAGCGATGTAGTATTCATATTCGTTGACCAATGTTTTTTGCCTCTTCTTGTCGCCAGCTAAAGACTCTAGGTCAGCTCGTTCTATTACTAGGTCGGCGCCAGCTTTTCGTGCTCTGAGGGCTAAATCACCAGTGGCTATGACGCATACTTTGCTTTGTTTTGCCACTGGATGAGGCAACTCGATTGATTCTTGGATCTTGCTCTCGGGCTTCTTCATGTCGATGTCGCGTAGGTTGATGATCAACTCTACTGACTGAGAGAACTTTCTTTTCTCAGCCTTGCTTTTTGCTTCTTTAACTGATTCAAGAAGCACTTTGGAGTCCAATGACATCGTCGAAGCCCCAGTGCTCTCAAACCGTATGGAAACCAGTTATAAAAATCTTGTCGTGTCAAATGGGCATCCAAAAAATTTTTATGTAATAGAGCTTTTCCTTAAATCAAGAAGCATCGTGGTAGTGCTTCTCCTCGGAGCTTGCCGGTAGGCAAGCTCGTACTTTCTGGAACTAAAAATGGGTCAGCGAGCACTTTCCTAGACCAAATAAGACCAAATCAGGTCTATATTGCCAGAATAGTCTTGAAATGAAACCAGAATTCTTAAATAAGCCCATAACACATGGTTTCATCATCGTTGGGTTTCAATCGCCAAAGGGGAATAACTATTGATTAGGTATGTTCAAGCCATGAAGGGGCAGGCGCCAATGGTGAAGAAGCATTTGCCTTTTGTCTGTCCAGACGTCAACTACATTGAAAAAATGCTGGAAAGCCCAGAGGCTATTGTGATTCTAGCCAAAGAAGGCGATGATATAGTCGGAGTTGTGGGCGGCTGGCTTAAGGGAACACCTAGCGGATATGAGGTTGAAGACGCCACTCTAAAGCAATACGACGCCTACTATGAGGCTCATCTTGACTGGATAGCGGTGAGGGAAGCGCATAGAGAGAAAGGAATCGGCGCAACTCTCATAGAAAAAGTATGCATCTGGGCGAAAGAGAACGGCAAGGAGAAAATCTGGACAGAAGCATCGCCTAAAACCATTGCCCTCTACCAAAAGCATGAATTCCAAGAAATAGGCAGGTTCCAAAACGAGAAGCGAGAAGAATGCGTAACTATGCTCAAGCAACTATGAATTTGGGCAACCTTCTGTCTGATTATTTTCGCTCTGGATGCTTGATGTCTTCGCCTACAGTGTACAAGAAGATTCTGGCGGAAGATGGACCCAAACGTTGGAACCGTTTACCCAACTCCTTAATGACCAATGCATAATTGTTGGATTTGTCAAGGCTGTCGAGAAATGAACGGAATGAACCGTGTTCCTTCTTTATGTCCTGAAAATGTTTGGCATTAGAGACTGCTGCAGCTATTTTCGCTCGGTTTCTCACGATTCCCGCGTCGCCAATTAACCCCTTCACATCGTTTTCGCTGAATCTCGCAACCTCTGCGACCGAGAAGTTTTTGAAAGCCCTCTTGAAGTTAAGCCATTTCTGATCGATCATTTTCCAGCTTAACCCGGCCAGAAAAATGACCCGGGTCATGTTCTCAAAGTATGCATCGTCGTTGGGAGGGCGCTTGTCCCTATACATCCATTTGGGAGGACTCCAACTTTTTTCACTCACTTCTCCTCACCTCCGAGAACCTATACGTAACAGTCTATTCTTCAGAGTTTTAAGTTTCTAGGTGATATAGATATAAGATTCTCGTAGGTTTACGCGGGCATCCACAGAGGCAGATTCAACCAAAAGCCTTAGGCTTCTTTTTCTAAAATGGAGTCATGTTTTCCTTCATCGATTTCCTTTTGAACTTCTTTCGGGTCTTTGCCTTCAACAGTAACGCCCATGCTGACGCAGGTGCCCAAAATCTCTTTCACCGCTCTCTTAACGTTCGGCGCCAAAAGCTCCACCTTTTTCATCTTTGCGATTTTCACGAGTTGCTCCATGTTCAAGTTGCCTACTTTCTGGGCTTTAGGCGAGCCAGAGCCTTTTCCCACTTTAAGCTCGCTTACTATCAACGCGGATGCTGTTGGCGTGCCAACAGTGACCTCGAATTCCTTAGTTTCCGTAGATACGGTGATCGTAACCGGCACTTTCATCCCCGCATAATCCTTGGTGACTTCGTTGATTTTGTTCACTATAGCGAGCACGTTGACGCCTAATGGTCCTAAGGCTGGTCCAAGTGGCGGTCCTGCTGTTGCCTGTCCGCCTTCAACTAATGCTTCTACAACTTTTTTGGCTTCGCTCACTGCAGTGCCACTTCCCCCTCTTTTTTGGCCCTCTCAACTAGGCGCACGTAGTCGGCGTGAACTGTGATGGGCAGTGTGAATGTTGCTTCTAGCAGTTCAAGTGTTACTTCTTCCTTTGATTTATCTATGCGGGTGATTTTAGCTCGCATGCCCTTGAACGGGCCGCCGACAACCTCTACAACGTCATCGATGCCTAGTTCTTCGATGATCGGCTTTGTTACAATGTAGCGTTCTACTTCCGAAAAAGTGATTAATCCTGGCACTCTTGACCGCACATGCTTGACGCCTGCGATGACTTGCTCGACAAAATGTGGTCCATCAGCTTCGACGAAAACGTAGCCCTTCATCATTTCCGGTACAAGAACTGCTTTGATGGGCAGCTTTGTGGTCTCAACCCGTGAGGCTATCATGTCTGCCACGTTTTTTTCCTGTCCGGCTGTGGTGCGGACAGCGAAAACTGATGTGGGGACTTTTCTGGGTTCTTCAGTCATTTGTGCAGCAGCCTTCTAGACGCCGCTCCAAGCTTGAAGCGTTGCAGAGATGAATTTGATGAGAAAACCGATAGCGCCTATTGCGACTACGCCCAAAATGCAGATTTTTACCGACAGCCACACCTCGTCTCTGCCTGGCTTCTTAGCCAGTTTTAGCATTCTGGCGGCTGAGCTGAAGAATGATCTGACTCCCAATGTTATTCAACCGTCAAACAACAAATAGAATCTAATATTAAAGCCTTATCAACAGGCAATATTCCTAACAACCATGAGGTCTGCAGAATGGCTAGGCATCAAATCGCAGACAAAGCGGCGTCGAAGTTTCTGGGCGGATTCAACTGTGCAGAAAGC
>Ga0315309_1000292_pt1 | contig 29992 bp, 28 predicted proteins | sample TDP4_MG_FD_203080 | JGI IMG/M metagenome (GOLD analysis project Ga0315309, IMG submission 203080) | Freshwater sediment microbial communities from Lake Towuti, South Sulawesi, Indonesia - TDP4 | ecosystem: Environmental > Aquatic > Freshwater > Lake > Sediment | place: Indonesia: South Sulawesi...
AGTCCCAAGGCGCAGAGATTTTGAAAACTCCGTAAAGACTGACCTTTTCTTCTAAGATTTTCTTTCTGGAGGCAGGGTCGGTCACGTCTAGTTTGGGCGCCTTGCCAAGTCCCCCGGGTTGAGCAATGCTGACGGCTTCGTAAAGTCTGACAGCGTCTTCTGGAATGGTTGACTCTACAACCGACTTTATGTTTCTCCTAAGCTTATGGATTGAAAACTCGCCTGCAGCGAGGGTAATTCCAGCTGCGACCGCTATTGGCACAAGCAGAATAATCGAACCTAAAACCGTGTTTCCACCATGTTGCCAAGAGAATACGTCTGCAACTGCTTCTTTGATTGTCTCTCCAACTCCAACCTCGCCTAAACCAATTTTTCCATCATGCACTAACACGCCTTGTGTGGCAGCATGTTTAAAGTGAGATCCAATGGCTATTGCTGAAGCCAAAAAATGCTCGTAGCGAGTTCCCTCAAAATCTGCGGTTCTGTGAACATTGCCAGGCTTAGGATAAGCGCTCACCTCCAACAAAACAGCCAACTGCAAGCATCCTGAAACATATTCAGGAATGTCCTTCGGCATTTTAGAGGTCATAATCATGCATGCTCCGCTTTTCCATATCATTATGCGTCTAATTTAAATAGACGTTGTGTAAAAAATTACACAGCATCTCAACTTGCACTGAGGGAACAGTCTGTGCGCACTAAGAATACAAGCATATCCGAAAGAAACACCATGTTTAGCAGTGTTCAACTAGCTTTAATCATCGTTTGGACAGCAATTTTATCATCGGTTGTCTTCTTTGTCATTTATCCCATCCCTGGAACCTATGCCTCAATTACTCTATCCAGTGTCTTGCTTTCTGGTTTAACAGCACCATTGCTGGGTCCCCTGAACGGCAGTGTCGCAGGCTTCAGTTTCGGCTGGATTGGTCCCTTCTTAAACTCATCAACGTGGATAGGACCATTGACATTTCTCAGTCCCACTCTAGCTGCTCTTATGAGCGGTTTAGTCTTGTTTAATCGTTGGAAAGAAGCCACACTCATTTTCGCCGTTGAAGTTTTGGTTTGGTTTGCCCACCCTTTCGCATGGTATCAATTTATGCCCATAATAACATGGGGATATTGGTTAGCACTGATTTTCATAATCGTGCCACCTGTACGAAAGTGGATAATTGACTCAATAGTTTCAAGAGACGAGAAACGTTTACCAATAGCTCTTTGGTGCCTTGCTTGGGTTGCTCGAATAGGTGGCGACACAATAACTGGCAACAACATTGCAGTTTGGATTTTGAATTGGACAGGAGAAACTTGGTATCCTTTTTGGGCGCCTATGACACTATATTATGCAATAGCTGACTCACTGAACTGCTTAGCAGGCGCAATCATTGGTACAGGTGTCCTCATAGCTTTAAAGAGAAACGGCATCTCAATAACCGCCGTCGATTATTTAAAATCAAAGCTTTATGTAAAAAAATAAACAAATTAGCCTCAACATGGAAGCTGTCTCTTTGCCACTTAAGGCTCGAGAAGGTGACCTCATCGAAACTGTCGACGGCAATATCTTCGATGTTAAAGGATTAATTCATCCGACGAGAAAAGTTATCGCCTTCATTCGTTTCACGCCTGATCCGAAAGGCGACAGAAAAAGAGGGCGAGTAACCTATCGTAAGGTCTATCCGCTTCACGAACGATACATGCTGCTTCGGGAAAGGTTTCCGCAGTATCTAGTTTATGACCGAGTTTTCAACGAGTGGCTCTCGGAGGTTCCGATTGAAGCAATAAAACGCCATTATAAACCAGTCGACTACTTGCGAAATCTTCGCCAGAAAACACAACTGACCAAACTTGAAAAAGCAGCGTTGCGTTTCACAGAAGTATTAAAGGAAAAAGCTCACATTTTCTGGAGCAAACTAGGTGTCTCTGGTTCCCTGCTTGTTGGATTGCACACGCCCAAGTCAGACATCGACCTTATTGTTTACGGGTCACAAAACTGCTGCAGGGTCTACGACTCGCTGAAAACCCTAGTGAATGACAAGGGTAGTTCCGTCAAATCGTACGCTATGGAAGAGTTGAGACACCTATTCGATTTTCGTTCGAAGGACACGTCCATGTCTTTCGAAGATTTTGTTCGAACCGAGTCTAGGAAGGTCTTGCAGGGCAAGTTTAAGGGTCATGAATACTACATTCGATGCGTGAAAGACTGGAACGAGGCAGACGAACAATATGGCACAGTTCATTATGAACCAGTGGGATATGCGCAAATTAAGGCAAGAGTGACAGACGACTCAGAGATGATTTTCACTCCTTGCCACTACAAAATCGACAATGTGGAGATTGTTGAAGGACCAAAAGTTGAGCCGATTCAAGAAATAGTTTCTTTTCGTGGCAGATTTTGTGAACAAGCCAGAAAGGGAGAGTCTGTGATTGCTCAGGGCAAGATTGAAAGAGTGCAGAGAGTGGGTGAACAAGAATTTTATAGAGTGCTGTTGGGAAGCAATGTTTCAGACTACATGTTTCTTATGGAGAAGACTTAGTGACTTTCAACACTTGTTCATAGTATCGTGGTCCATAGGTTAACGTGACCTGATGAAACGTTTTCGCCTGAGTAATAACTTGCTCCAGGTTTCCCTCCACATAGACTTCTTCGTTTTTCTCAGCTTGCATTCTGAACTCTTCGAGATAGGAGATTATTCGTTGAACGTCATCTGCTTTCACGCCTTCTAAGATTCTTTTTATTTCAACTCCATAAATGGAAGGCATAAAAGGCGCTTCACAGTCATCTGTTATACGGGCAACCGCCTTCACCCAACCTTTTTTTAAGATTCGCGTCCGTGAATCATACTCATTGTGGATTTCGCTCCATTCTTTCACGGGTTCAAACTCGGTCTTGATGGACCTGCCACTATTCTCGTCTTGAAACAGTGCATAGATTGTTTTTCTCCGTTGGTGCCAACTGTACTCTTTCGGGCTGTAGTTGACAAATCTCCAGCGTTTGACCTTCTCCTTCACCGCCTCTTCGGTTCCAAACTCGTTTCGCATGTATGAAGACCGTTCCTTGTACAGAGTCTCCAAGGTTTCCCTTAACCTCCTGAGTTTTTCTCCTCCGTATAAGACGAGGTCGAGGTCAGAGAATTGAGGATGATAAAAACCTTGGAGCAATGATCCGAACACTCCGAAATCAGTCTCACACAACCCAGCTCTTTCAAGAATAAGGCTGGAGAGAGTTTGCAAGGCTCGGAGAAGGTTGTCACGAGGCTGTTTTTCTAGCAGTTGTTGAAACTTTTTGTCTGGTTTTCGTATCTCTCCGATCTGGTTTAAGCGGAGACCCACGAGGCGAGTCTGGAGGGGGACATACCAAACCGTGTATTGAGGGCACTTCTCTCGCACAAACCGTAAGCCTTGGTCGGAGTAAAACTTATAGTAGATTTGCTTTCCTTTCTGACGAAAGGCTCGCGAGTCTTCAGACTTAAAAACTGAGGAAGACGCGTATTCGACATCACAAATGTAGGCTTCTGGCGGGTGAGAGTAACCGTAGACTCGAAAAATGAGTTTGTCATCCGTAATTACAGCGTCACGGTCTCTAAGCCTCAGTGAAGTCAAGTATTTTTCTCCCCCTTCCTAACCCATTTTCTGTGAGCGTTATGAAGAAACATCTTAAATAACACTGGCTCTTTAAATTAAAGACTCGTTTTGAGTGCCAAACATGGTGCGATGACAAACAATACGAACAGAGGAAGGAGAAAAGTATGAGGAAGAAAGTACTTTTGCCCCTAGGATTGACCTTTGTGTTCTTGACGCAAGCACTCTTTGTTGCAACAACATCAGCGGCTCCTCCTACCAAAGCTCAATGGACTTTCATGATCTACGTAGCTGGCGACAACAGCTGTGAATTTACCTGGAGTCAAGGTGGACAGGGGGTCGTACCAACTCTGCAGAAATTAGAAAGCGTAGGCTCCACCGCCAACGTTCATTTTGTTGCTCTTGTAGATCTTCTGAGCACGAGCACGACTGAACTTGTTCACATCGAGAAAGGAGCATACACAGTGGTTGAGACGTATCCTGACCTAGACTTGGGAAACCCACAAGTGTGCATAAACTTTGTTAACAGAGTGAAACAGCTTTATCCGGCTAGCAAGTACCTGTTGGACTTCTGGGACCACGGCTGGGGTTGGAATGGCTTCTGTTGGGATGATACTGCAGGGACTAATCTTGACGTCCCCAAGCTAGCCCAGATAATGGACGCTGTTGGCTTCATTGACATTGTAGGGTTTGACGCTTGTAACATGGCTCAGGCTGAAGTGTACTATGCGATTGTTGGTCATTCTACTTGCATAGCAGGGTCAGAGGAATACGAGGAGTGGGAGGGGTGGCCCTATGACACAGATGCCCAAGACTTGGTAAATAACCCGACGTGGGACGCTCGAACGTACGCAGCTGAGCTGGTGGTCAACTGGGGAGAATTCTATGTACCTTGGAAGGGACCTGCCTCGCAGACGTTTTCAGCCATTGACACAGGCAAGATGCCGGCCTTGACAACAGCCTTCACCGGCTGGACCTCAGTCATGCTCGCCAACCTAGCCAAGTGCAAGACGCAATACTCGCACGCACTTAGAGACGTCGAGAAGATGGTTGGCACATACTACTTCGCTGACATGTATGATTTCATGCTTGAACTCTTGCAAGAGAATATCCCTGCTACGTTGGTGACGGCAACAGAGAACGTCAAGACCGCCATAAACAACGCTGTAGTAGCCAACTTTGCTGAGAAGGCACAGAACGACTGCTACGGAATAAGCTTCTACTGGGCCAAAGCCGCCTATTGGACAGGTTCTTGGAGTTGGAGAAACCGCTACATCAGCGAAGTTGCTTGGGGACAAGTAACTGGCTGGGCAAACTTCCTAGATGCCTACTACGGGTAGCAGCAAAGCCAGACGACATCAAAACACTCCCTTTTTTTCCCGTTATTACTTCAGGTCCTCCTCGGGTTAGACTTGTCTCTGTTCCTCAACTTGAAATTTGCCAAATGTACTCTTCCTCGCTGGTTCCGGAGCCAACCACCACTTGATAGTTTACTTTGCCAGTTTTCATGTGTTCCACTCGCTCGAGTATGCCGGAAACCTCGATTCTTTCGCTTTTCCTAGCCACGTTTCGGTAACAACCAATCATGGACACCACAGTCTTTGGGTTCTCAGTCTTTTCGAGTCTAGAAGCTGAGTCAAGGGGTTGATAATCGCCTATTTGATAGACGGCTGGGCGAAACATTGCTTCACTGTCATCTTCAACTCTGCAACGGAAACTAATGGGAGCGATTGGTGCACACTTATAATCACCATACTTGACTTTGACTTCTCCATGTTTTCTAACTGCATTGTAAACAAAGACCTTGCCCTTATATTCGCCACGATTTTTTCTAGCCGCGTCTAATTCACCTTCTTTAAACAGTCTGTTAATTGTGGCTTCCAGTCTACGAAAATTTTTTGCACCGTAAACCACTAAGTCGATGTCTGACTCAGCCGTGTGCATGTTTAGAGCGATTGAGCCGTGTAACCCAAAATCTCCCCGTGGCACACCAGACTCTGCTGAGAGAAGAGACACGATTCCTACTGCCAATTCTTGAAGGCGGTCACGCCGTTTCTTTTTAAAAAGTGCAGTTAAGCGTTGGTTGGGCACATAAACCGTTTTGATGAGGCTCTTCAACGGACTAATCAGCTCTTTTTGGTGGAAGGGACAAAAGTTGATGTATTCTGGAAAGTCTCTGCGAAAGATTTCTGTCAGTTTCTGAAAGTTTTTGGCGCTGTAGAGCTTTTCTGGTCGCAGAAGCTCAACCGAGCCTTGTTTCCAGCGTCTTTTGATGAAACGCAGTGGAAAACAGGGCTGGAGGTGAGCTGGAATGTATTTGAGAAAGGCTGAGACTCGTTCTGGAGGGTGTTCGTAGCCGAATGTGTAGAAGACGAAGTTGTGTTTGGTTAGGAATGCGTCGCCGTCCATTGGGGTCCAAGGGTTCAGAGAGAAACGCACCTCTTTTAAGCTGAGATAAAGTATACAGTTGAACGTTCAAAAGGGTTAAGTTTATGCGAAGGTTCAGAGACCGCGACTTCTTGCGAACCAAGGAAGGGTTCTTCTTCTGCGTGGTCGGACCCTACCATCCTCCTAATCGGGTTATTTCCTATCTGAAGTATGTTCCCGCTAGGCTTGGAAGCTGGGGCAAGGGTATATGGCGATTCAAACGAGTGCTACGAGACTACACTATTCCCAGCCTGCTCGAAACCTTCAATTCGCTTGAGAAGGATTATCCGCACTATCTTTTCTATTCGCCCTTCTACAACATCTTGATGACCGCCGTGCCTTTAGAATACGTGGCTGGGCATTATAAACCCGAAGAAAAGCTGGCTCAGCTCATGAGTGCCAAACGGCTTGACATATTACAGAAAAAAGTGACACGATTCGTCTCGTTTTTGTCTGAGAAGAGCAGCGTTCCACTCGAGTTCTTCGGAGTAACTGGCTCTATATTAATTAACATTCACCGCTTGGGCGTTTCAGACATCGACCTAACAGTCTACGGCTCAAAAAACAGTCTGCCAGTGAAACGTGTCTTGCAAGAAGCTTATTTTCAGAGAACACCAAATATTCGGCGACTCGAAGGTTCTGCTTTAAAGACTTGGTGCAGGAACAAGGCTCGCAGTCATCCTTTAACGCTGGACGAAGCCCTGCAAGTTTACAAGCGGAAGTGGAACTTTGGTATATTTGAAGACACCGAGTTCAGTGTTCACCCTGTTAAACTTGAAGATGAAGTTAACGAGGAATACGCGGACAAGATTTACGAGCCCTTAGGTCTCGTTGCCATGGGCGCAGTTGTGGTTGAAAACTCTGAGTCAATGTTTTTACCAGCTGTCTATCACGTTCAAGACGCCAGGGTCATCAAGGGTCCTCAGGTTGCAGATATAGAGGAAGTTGTCTCGTATGAAGGATTGTATGGCGACCTAGCGGAGGTTGGAGAGAGCGTTCTGGTTAAAGGAAAACTTGAACTGGTGCACGACAAAAAGAACAGACGAAAGTACCACAGGGTGGTGGTGGGCTCACCTGAGGGAAAGGGCACAGAGTACATTAAAATAATTTAAACCACCTTTTCAATAAGTGAAAGATCATGGGCACTTGGATGTGTCCTAACACAAAATGCGCTTACGACAAACAGATGCAGCCAGAAGAGCGTTGTCCTCTGTGCGGAAAAATGGCTCAAGAGTTCGATTTTAAGGCGCTCGGCACCCTTTTCAAGAAGAAATGGGCTTACAAGAAAGAGAGTGAAAAAGCCGAAGCAGTTGAACGTGTGTTGAAGAGAACGAAATATTGCCCTCGATGTGGTTCAACAAAAGTTTTTTGGGCATCTGGACTTCCTCAAATGTGGTCTCTGTGGGATTGCAAAAACTGTGGCTATCGCGGAGTTCTAATCATCGAAAACGGCAGAGCGGCGGCAAAACTCAGGAAAAACTATAAGGAAAGAACAAAGAAACAAAAGTAACGTGGTTGATTTTCATGCCAATTGCTTAAAAAAGAATTTACGATAAGGCAGAGGATGCGGATGGAAAACGTATTTTAATTGATAGGCTTTGGCCCAGAGGAATAAAGAAGGATGAAGCCAAAATTGACGAGTGATTAGGGAAATTGCGCCAAGCGATAAACTGAGAAAATGGTTTTCACACGACCCTGCAAAGTGGAACGAATTCAAGGAACGATATTGGGAGGAACTAGACAAGAAGCAAGACATTGTTTCAAAACTGGCAAAAGAATGCAAGCATAAAAAAGTTACGTTGTTGTATTCCACCAAAGAAACGAGATACAATAACGCTGTTGCCTTAAAAGAATATTTGGAAAAAAAGCGGTAGACGACCGTCTATCCGTGGCGTTTTCTTCCAGCGTCCCATCGTTTGAAAAGCCTGTGTTCAACGCCCAAGCAGTCTAAAACTTTGCCGACAATAAAGTCTACGAGGTCGTCTATTTTTTTGGGTTTGTGATAGTAAGCTGGCATGGCTGGAACCACAGCAACCCCCAATTTGGCTACTGTAAGCATGTTGCGCAGGTGAACCACGCTCAGAGGCGTCTCTCTTGGAACAACAATCAATTTTCGTCCCTCTTTCAAAGTCACGTCAGCCGCTCTCAAAATGAGGTTGTCAGAGTACCCAGATGCAATTCCAGCCAAAGTTTTCATGGTGCAGGGAATAATGATCATGCCGTCTGTTTGGAACGATCCGCTCATGAAGGGTGCACTCAAATCGTCTACACAATAGACGTGACTCGCCAACCTCTCTAGGTCTTTCTTGTTCATTTCTAACTCGTGTTCAACGACTTTCTCTGCCGCTTTGCTCACAATCAGGTGTGTTTCAACCCTTTTTTCTTTAAGAACCTCTAAAAGTCGCTTGCCGTAGATGGCTCCGCTTGCACCAGTCATGGCTACAATCAAACGCAAGCTGGCACACCCTTGTTACAGTTGCAAGACCTCTTTCAAGTACGCTCTGTACGGTCCTATCTTGCCACCGTAGTTTCCAGCTGAGATTTTCACCACGCCTGGAACCTTCACAGCCGCTTTGATTCCCTCAGCCATAGCCCGCTTAACCACATCCAAGTTTAAGCCGTTGATAACAATCTCATAGATGCTGTGGACGTTTTCTGGAACCAACGTCTCTGGCACAAGTTTCTTCAGTCTAGGACAGTACTGATGGAAAGTAGACGCCTTGAGCTTGTATTTTAACGAACCTGCCTTGGAGCCTGACCGACAGACGCCCCCTGGAAAAGGCAGTATGGCACCCTCAGACTTTGAACCAATAGCGTTGACCGCTTCTTCTGCAGCCTGCAACCCTGTCTTCTGGTTTTCAGCTAATATGAGAAAGTTTCCGCCTGCAACTGCGTTTTGGGCGCCGAAGCTGTCTTCCACGATGAATTCTCCCTCCATGACGGGTATGCGCCAAACTCTTCGCTCAGTCAGTGTGTCTCTGCGTTGGAAGCCGTCGCCGAACAATCGGATGCTTCTCCCAACTTTCAGCCTTCTCTTGGCACTTGGCAATGCATCGTATGCCGCTGTTGTTGGGCAAGTCATGACACATTGACCGATTCTGAGAATCATCTGTTGTTTAAGGTCGTGCCGTGTGCGGTGGTATACCTGAATGATTGCTCCGGGGCGTCCATCTGGAGTTTTTTCTGGTGGCACATTGCTTTCTATTCCAGCCTCGGCAGGCGACATAATAATTGATGAAGCAAAGCCCGTCGCAACTCTTGCTGCTGTCTGCGCCCACTTCTCGTTCATAGCTGTTATTAAGACTCTTCCAACCCACATTGGAAACATTTCAGCGAATGTGTTCTGAATCTCTGCAAATGTTACTTGGTCAGTTTTGGACCTATCTGTTTCTATTTGTCCCGTTTGTCGGTTGATGTAGAACACGTCTTGTTCCTTAGTTGCCTCAGAAGAGGTCTGGAACGGTTGTGTAATTCCTTCAGTCAAGTCCAACTACCTTCTTTCTGAACAAGTCTACTCCATCTGGAGTTCTGTAGTGGAATTCGTAGCCTAATGCTATAAACCTTTCAGCATCTTCCCTTGAAGTGACTGCCTTCACTGTGTAGGTTTCTACGTCTTGGTTTGGCTCACTGTTCTCATATGTTGTTGTGCTGGTTATAGATCTATGCCCAAGTTTCTTCTGAACATATCTGATGTCCTTGGTCTGCAGGTAGAGTTTGGTTGCAAAGAAATGTCTGAGCGCGCGACTCCAAGCGAAATCCTTAAGGAATTATTTGCTGTTAGTATGGCATAAGGGACATGGTGGTGAAAAAGAGTAGGAGATTCGGCTTGGCAGTCTTTGCTTTTGGAGTTACACTACAACTAATAAGCTGGTTCTTCGATTTGCAATACGTTAATGAACCTTCATATCCTTATCTTGGACTTTGGCTTTTATCATTCTTCTTCAGCGTATCGATAATCGCAATATCGATAATCGTAATAGTGGCGCCAAAAAAAACAGCTCGCGCGCTACCCACAGAGGAGAAAGAGATAACCGGGATAACTATCGGGGGAAGACCAATAGGATGGTGTTATTGCGAAAAGCATAAAAGACGATATCTTTGCGAAAACGGATGCCCAGAATGTGCACGCGAGCTGTAATTTCGTTTCTCCCAGAGACTACTATCTCATTGTGATGGAACATTTCAGCGAATGTGTCTTCAATTTCGGCACCGTTTAGATGAAGCATTCAGACACCTTTATTTGAATGGTTAAAATGGTAGCAAGTTTCGACCGCTTGGATTTTGTTCGCTCTTTTGCAGTTTGGCTAAGACCATTGACTTGGCGATGTCGTATGCAATTTTGTAGTCGAATATTCCTTTTGGCGCCTCAACAGCCTGCTTGAAGAGTTGAGCCTCAACCTTGTTCTTAAAAGTGCCGATTGACAACGCGCCGATTCCCCAAACTCCAGGCAAGAATTCAACGTTTTCGTCTTTGGACTTCAAACCTTCTACACCGAGTGGTGGAACGGCGTTGATGTCGCCCACGACCTTGCAGCGTTTACCATACTCTTTCAGCACGGTTAGGGGCAGTAGGGCTATGCCAGCGGCGCCCGCTGACAGTATCACATCTGAATCTTTTATGGCTGCTCCAACCTCATTTGGCTCTCCACCCTTGACCCCACAAGCAAGTTCGCTGCCTGTTTCTTCGTTGATTTTTGTGGCAACAGCCGTTGACCTTGCGAGGTCTCGTGAGGTCACGACTACGTTGGCGCCTTCCATGGCGTAGAGGCGAGACGCCACCTGTCCCACTGGTCCTGTGCCTGCTAACACTGTGACTGTCTTTTTCTTGAAGTCGCCTAGACCTTTTTCTATGGATGTTGCCAGTGTCTTAGCCACTGCTGCAGATGCTGTTGTGTAGGCTCCCCTAGGGTCAACTATAACCGCTAATTCGAAGGGTGGGAACATGCTCTTCTTGGCTATCTCGAGGATTTGAGTTGCCTTCTCCACGTCTTGTCCTCCGATGAACAGTTTGGTCTGTTTGGCGCCTTCTGGTCCACGGGGGAACATGGCGTCTTGAATGATGCGCTTAGAGTCTTCGGGTAAAACGTTGCTGTAGGTCAGGATTTGGGCGTCGGGGAAGAGGTCAACCGCTGTCAATGTATCGAAGGGACTGGCATGCTTGTCCGTGTCCAGAAAGATAATAACCGTTTTCTTGACTGGTTTTGACATGGATTTTCACCTTAACTTGAAGAGTTATATCCATTACATTGGCTGTTTGTTTTAAAACTTGCCATTCTCTTTAACGATATCATGCTTCCATGTGCCCACTACTGTCTGCAATTTTATTAACTCTTTCCAAAGGCTGAATTAATGGCTTCGGTAGCGTTGCATTAATAATTTAAGCACTTTGCAGAATGAAACGATAACTGGAAATCATTCCGATTTCGTATGTTGAAAAGCCTTGGTCATGCAATCGTAAAACAAAGCAAGGGCAGGGCAAGGTTGAAGGCGGGTAACAGGTAAGCACGCGTACTGATTCTAAGTTCATAATTCTTATATCATATTTTCGTCGAAACCAAAACGAGGTTTGAAATTGAAATTGGCAGAGCAGGACAAATATACTTGGAAAGTTATTGTTTTGGCTCTTGTGATTGGACTTCTAGGCGGTGTCGTGGGTGCAGCGTTGACAAGTCAGTGGTTCGTGAAGCCTGGTGCGCAAGGACCGCAAGGTGAAGAGGGACCAACGGGTTCTCAAGGACCACAGGGATTACAGGGGTTGCAGGGTGCGCAGGGACTGCAAGGCATCCCTGGAATAAATGGAACCGATGCGATTCTGCAGATACGTCAAAACAGGAATGCTACCGAGGTGAACACAAATAACTATGCTACGGATCAATGGCTCAACATGTCCCAATTCGACTCCTCAATGAAAATAACAATCAGCATTCAGCAAAACTCTAAGATCTTTGCCCAGTTTTCAAGCACACATACAGTGGCTCCACCAGCATCAATTTGGGTAAGAATAGTTATAGACAATAACTACAATAGTAGTGTGTACAAAGTTTCGGTTGGCCCGCCAAGCAGCGGAACATATTCAATTCCAAGTCACATCGAATTCCTAACCAATCCCTTGAACGCCGGGCAACATACAATCGACGTACAGATCCTGAGAGAAAACCTCTCCGGTGCTACTCGAATATTAGATAGAACCCTAACAGTGACAGAGATCACGTCCCCATAACAAGCAACCAAGTTTGCGCGCGCACATAGATACTTGTTCATAAGAAAGCCCATCAGAATTTTTGAAGGAACATCAGAGTAAGATGTAGTTTTATTTAAGTACTCACAGAGAGAAAAAAATCTTTAATAAAATGAAGCAATATTAGCTGTTATGCCAAAAATCGATGTTGTAGATGAAGCAGTCATAGATAGTCCCCCTCTCGTAGTCTTCAAAGCCATTTTGAACGAGGCAGCAGGGACCACACATTGGTGGATGCCTCATTGGGAGTCAAAACCCAGAGGAGAGACACCAATCGACCGTGAGGGTGCAACTTATGACATAACGCTCCATGGACGCAGAACAACAAGGTTTTCTGCCAAGATAACGAAGATTTTGGAAGGCAAGTTGATAGAGGTTGAGTATGAAGGCGACTTTGCGGGAACTGGGACATGGACATCTGAGCCGACAGATGGAAAAACGAAGGTTCGATTTAGATGGAACGTCAGCCCTAAGAGGTTATTATATGTTCTCGTCTCCCCCTTCATAGACATGAAGAAAATTCATTCAGACCTGATGCAGAAAGGATTCAAAGCATTGAACAGTTATCTGAGCCAAAAGTAGATATGCTTCTGAAAGAGACCAGAAAGACGGTTGTTCTGTTTTCGCTCGTTTGGGTTTGGGATGAGCGAAAAAAAGAGTAATAACCTTAATAGGCGACGACATGGTTAGTAGATTTTTCAACATGATAAAAAGAGGCTTGGCAGTTATAAGCCAGCTGCGAATCTGATGCCCAAGTTGAAGGTTTCATTGTTGACGGGTCGAACCATTCGTCAGGGGCAGGGAAAAGAATACGGGAAACTCTCTGAGCGCTACTGGAAGAGCGTGGCAATCTGCGAAATCGACCCAGAAGACATGAAATACTTGGGCGTAAAAGAGAATCAAAACGTAAAGATAACCACGGACTATGGCGCTGTTGTTGTCAAAGCCGTAAAATCATTGAGAGCGCCTCATCGGGGAGCGGTTTTTGTTCCCTACGGACCTTGGGCAAGCGTTATCGTCAACCCTGAAACCCATGGGACAGGCATGCCCTCTTTTAAGGGAATAGAAGCCACTGTTGAACCAGTTTCTGATGAACAAGTCTTGCACCTGCAGGAGTTGCTCAGGCAGCATTATAAGAAGGAATGAAACCTTGCCTGTTGTCTCAAACGTCACTTGCCCAGTTTGCGGTTCTCTCTGCGACGACATCGAACTTGTAGTGGAAAAAAACGTCATCACCAAAGTAAAAAACGCGTGCGGCGTGGGCGAATCCAAGTTTCTGGGCTACTCAACTCACAGACCGTTAAGACCACTCATCAGAAAAAACGGCGAATTAGTTGAGACCTCTCTTACCGAAGCCGTCAAGAAAAGCGCAGAAATATTGGCTAACTCCACTTACCCCATCCTTTACGGTTGGAGCAACACAAGCTGTGAAGCCATTCGAGTCGGCTTGGAACTAGCCGAAGAGGTTGGCGGCGTCATCGACAACACGTCGACTGTTTGCCACGGTCCTTCAGTTTTGAGCATCCAAGACATCGGCTTTTCAACATGCACACTTGGTCAGGTGAGGCACAGAGCCGACTTGGTCATATATTGGGGAAGCAACCCTTGGAGCGCCCACCCACGCCACATTGAACGCTACACAAACTTCACAGACGGCAGATTTCGCTCGAGCACATGGAACCGTTACCTCTCAAGCCTAGGCGCCTACCGAGCCCGACAGAGAATGCAGCGAGCGGCAAAACTTGCCGGCGAGATAGGTCAGGTTGCTACTCCAGAACCCACTTCATTAGAAAAAAGTGAGCGCCTGCCGCCAGCCTTACTACAGAAACAAAGAAAAATGATAGTTGTAGACGTAAGACGAACTCGCACCGCTGACATAGCCGACTACTTCCTTCAAGTTGAACCCAACAAAGATTACGAGTTGCTGCAAGCCCTGCGCGCGCTCATTCGAAACGAGGAACTCGATGTAGACTCCGTGGCTGGAGTGCCAATAGAGACACTCGAAGACCTAGTCGACATCATGACAGCAAGCGAGTTTGGAGTATTATTCTTCGGCGTGGGCCTAACAATGAGCGCTGGCAAACTGCGCAACATCGACGCCGCGTTGTCTCTGACCCGAGACTTAAATCAGTTCACAAAGTTTCTCATCATGCCAATGCGTGGACACTACAACGTCACAGGGGCCAACATCGTGTCCACGTGGCAGACGGGATATCCCTACGCCGTTGACTTCTCACACGGTTACCCACGGTACAATCCAGGCGAAACCTCAGTAACAGACATCCTGAGTCGAGGAGAAGCCGACGCCGCCCTAATCGTAGCTTCAGACCCAGTGGCACACTTCCCAAAAGGCGCAGTAGAAAACTTGGTGAAGAACCCATTGATAGTCATCGACCCAGAGACAACCGCCACGTCGTTGATGGCTGACGTAGTCTTTCCAAGCGCCATTGCAGGCGTAGAAGTCGAGGGCACAGCCTACCGAATGGACATGGTGCCACTTCCACTAAAAAAAGTCGTCAAGCCCCCAAAAGGCGTTCTGTCAGACCAACAGACACTGCAAAGGATTCTTCGAGAGGTGCGCAGACTAAAGAAGGAGCAAAGGGAAAAGGAGGCGTAGCAAAAAAATGCCTGAGATTCTCATAAAAAACGGGTTCGTCTACGACCCGCTAAACGGCGTCGACGGAGAACGCATGGACGTAGCGGTCAGAGACGGAAAAATTGTTGAAAAGGTTGGCAGAGGGAAGAAGATTATCGACGCCTCTGGAATGATAGTCATGCCCGGCGGAGTTGACATCCATTCTCATATTGCTGGACCCAAGGTCAACTCGGGTCGCATGCTACGTCCAGAAGACCACTTCCGAGATGTTGAGGTCAAGACTGAGAAGACGCGCTCAGGCGTTGGACGTTCAATTCCTTCTACTTTTACGACTGGTTATCGTTATGCTAGGATGGGTTACACAACGGTTATGGACCCTGCTATGCCTCCGCTCAAGGCTCGGCACACGCATGAAGAGTTGAACGACACGCCCATGATTGACAAGGCTTCTTATCCTCTCTTGGGCGACTGCTGGTTTGTGTTGGAGCCTCTTTCTAAGGGCTTGATTGAGGAGTGTGCGGCTTACGTTGCTTGGACGATGGAAGCCACGAGGGGCTACGTGATCAAACTGGTCAATCCAGGCGGCCTCGAAGCTTGGGGATTCGGCAGAAACGTGAGAAACATAGACGATACTGTGCCAAACTTCAATATTACGCCAAGAGAGATAATTCAGGGCTTGTGCAGAGTCAACAATTTGCTCCATATGCCGCATACGATTCATGTTCACACGAACAACCTTGGAAAACCTGGAAACTACACAACAACGTTAGAAACCATGAAGTGCGTCGAGAACTTAGCCAACGGCGACAAGCCAGTTATTCACGTCACGCATTGTCAGTTCAGCGCCTTCAAGGGCGACGACTGGCAGACCTTTGAGTCTGGAGCTGAAGAAATCGCTAAATACGTGAACGCTCACAGCCATGTGACAACAGACATGGGGCAGGTTGTTTTCGGCGACACCACGACTATGACGGCTGACGGACCCTTCCAGTACATTCTCTATCAACTGAGCCACAACAAGTGGATTAACAGTGATGTTGAAACCGAAACAAGCACGGGCATTGTGCCCTTCAAATACAAGCGTAGCAGTTTTGTCCATGCCACTCAATGGTCCATAGGCTTGGAACTCGCGCTTCTCATCAAGGACCCGTGGAAAATTTTTATGACAACAGACCATCCTAACGCAGCGCCTTTCATCCACTATCCGAAAATCGTTTCTTGGCTGATGAGTCGAACGGCTCGAGAGAAGCTTATGAAAAAAATTAACAGGCGAGCGCAGCACAAGAGTCTGTTGCCCACTATAGACCGAGAATATACTTTCTTAGAGTTAGCCATCGCCACGAGGGCTGGACAAGCAAGGTCGCTGGGATTGAAACAGAAGGGACATTTGGGTGTGGGTGCTGACGCTGACATAGCAATTTATAGAATAGATCCAGAAAACGTTGACCCGTCTAAGAAGTATAGGTTGATTAGGAGAGCCTTCAAGAGAGCCGCCTACACGATAAAAGGTGGAGAAATCGTTGTCAAAGACGGAGAAATCGTGAAATCAGTTAGTGGCAAGACCTTCTGGGTGAAACCTGAAACTTCGTCTTCATTGAAGGAAATTGTGCCCAGACTGAAGGAGAAGTTTGAAGACTATTACACGGTGCAGTACGAAAACTACGTGGTTCCAGAGCATCACTTGGCTGTTTCTTGTCCAGTCACCGTGAAGGCGGAGGTGTAAAAAATCAGCGTCATTTTGAGTCCAAAATACCTGTTCAAGGTTCCAGTAGAAGCCGAGTGCGTCTCCCCTGACGTCTTTGCTGGAAAGAACTTAGAAGAGATAGGCAGTTTGAAGCTCTGGGAAGGAAACAGACAGCGAAGCCTCAACGACCTTTTCTACATTGAAGGCGACGGTCCAGATACACCTGAAAAATTAACCATTCAAGTATTGGGTGACGTTCACAAGGTTAGAAGAATCGGTGCAGGCATGTCTGCTGGTGAGATTTTTATTCACAGAGACGCTGGCATTCACTTGGGTGAAGAGATGCGTGGCGGAAAAATAACTGTTTGTGGCAACGCTGACTCTTGGACGGGCGCCATGATGAAAGACGGAGTCATCGAGGTCAAGGGAAACGCAGGCGACTACGTGGGAGCCGCCTATCGGGGAAGCGTAAAGGGCATGCGCGGCGGAACAATCATCATACACGGAAACGCTGGAAACGAACTCGGCTGTTTCATGAGAAAGGGCTTGATAAAAGTGCACGGAAGTGTAGGACAATTCGCAGGCATGCACATGAAAAACGGAACAATATCTGTTGGAGGTAATTCTGAGGGAAGAGCTGGCGCTGAAATGACCGGCGGAAAAATCGTCGTTTGTGGCAGCGTCCCATCTGTCCTTCCCACGTTCAGTATTGACAGCCTTAAGTCAAAGGCTAAGATAAACGGAGAAGAAGCAACTGGACCATTTTACCTATTCATCGGCGACATAACTGAAGAAGGTGAAGGCAAGCTCTACGTCTCCCAAGCTTCTAATCCTCATCTGAAACTTTATGAACAGTATCTCTGAGGGCAACCAATTGCCAAAGAGCAAACTCAGCGTGAACAATGAGGCTTGGCGCCTCGCAGAGAAACTGCGTGATTCACCTGAAGAATACGGTGTGATAGTTAAAGAAACAAGTCACGGCGTCTCTCTTATCGACGCTGGAATCCTAGCGAAAGGCAGTCTTGAAGCGGGAAAAATCATCACGGAGATTTGTTTAGGTGGATTGGGTGAGGCAAAGATTTCTTCAACAGAATACGACGACTTGACGTTGCCTTCAATTTTTGTTCAAACCAACTACCCTGCCATATCCACGCTGGGTTCTCAGTTCGCTGACTGGCAGATTAAAGCGGGTGATTATTCGGCTATCGGGTCTGGTCCAGCTCGAGCGTTGGCGAGGAGAAATCGGCAACTATATGAAAAAATCGGATATGCAGACGCTGCTGATATAGCTGTATTAGTGTTAGAAACGAGTCAGAAACCACCAGACAGCGTGATTGAACAGGTCTTTCAAGAGTGTGAGATCAAGTCAAACAAATTGATGCTGATTTTAGTACCAACCACGTGCATTGCTGGTTCAACTCAGGTCTCGGGACGCATTGTTGAGACAGGGTTGCACAAACTCATGAAACTGGGTTTAGACCCCAAACTGGCTTTGCGCGCTTCTGGCTCTGCACCCATTGCTCCTGCGCATCCGAAGTTTGCTGAAGCCATGGGGCGGACCAACGACGCGATATTGTACATGGGCGAAGCCTCCTACGACATAGGGGGCTACAGAGACGATGAAAAACTCGGGAAGATAGTTGAGAAGGCGCCCTCTTCAGCCTCTCCAAATTATGGGCGTCCATTTCTTCAAATCTTTAGGGAGGCAAACAATGATTTTTACAAGATAGACCCAAACCTGTTTGCGCCTGCAGTGGTTACAGTGAACAACGTTGAGACTGGCAGCGTGTTTAAGGCTGGAAAAATCAACATAGATGTGTTCAAACGGTCGATAGGCTTGCACGCTTGAGGCTTGAGATGTCGCGCTTGAGTGAATCAAAGAAGTCAGCCAACATTGTGGGCAAGGTTGTCATCGGCTCGTTGAAGGGCAACATTCAGGGGTTGGGAAAAGACATCGTGGCTGCGGCGCTCAGATCGGCTGGGTTTCAGGTGGTGGATCTAGGCGTAAACGTTTCTCCAGAAACCTTTGTCACATCGGCTGAGAGAGAAAAGGCTCAAGTTATCGCCGTGTCCATCTCGGTGGACAAGACTGTGCCCTTTCTAAAAGATTTGGTTGACATTTTGAACCAGAAAAAACTGAGCGGCAAAGTGAAGACCGTGGTTGGCGGTCGGGCTGTCTCTGAAAAGACATGCAAAGTGTATGGAATCGACGCTTACGTGCGAGACGAATGGGACTGCGTGAAAAAAGTTAGGGACCTGCTTTCTTGTTAGAAGATTTTGTAGGTGAGTGATTATCAACAAGGGCTTTGTTCCCATTTGCCTTGAGGCATAATAAACTATTATTACGTCGTTCAGGAAACGAATCGGTTTCGATTTCTGAAATATCGGAAGTAGTAGCCGCAAAAAATCGGAAGGCCAGTCTTAATTGTGCTTTTGTAAAGATTGTTTAGGTCTTATTAGTTTGACCCCATTCTTTAATTTTCATGCCGACACTGACAGCTCGTGCTAAAAAGTTACCGAGAGGGACAGTGTACAACACTGTAATGAAATTAAACAATCCTATGAATGGAAGCAGAGGTAACAAAGCTACATCGGGCATGCTGAATCCAACTGGATAAGGGTAGCGTAGAAAAGTCCAATTCACAATTGTCATAATTCCTACTCTCAAAATGCCTCCAAGAGCAGTTGAAATTACTGCAAGCAGAGTTTTTGACTGCATCTTAAAGCCCTTCACTATAAGTTTGTGGGTGACATAGATGCCAAGCAGCATGCTTAGTACCGCTGAGAGATTGTAGAGGGGCCCAACAGGAAGGTCTCCAGGATAAACGGCCAGCAATACAATAGCATTTATAATTGCTACTGCAACTCCCACTAATGGACCGAAGAGCATGAAAGCCACTACGATTGGTATCTCCCATATTGTGTATTTCAGAAAAGAGACGGGTGGCGGGGCTGGAATCCTAACTGGTGAGGTTACAGTGAGAGCAACTGTAAGTGCTGCAAATACGGCTACAACCGCTATCGTTTTGGAGTCCATACTCAACCTTCCAGACTTCCTTTGTAGCTTGTGTGCTTAAGGTAATTATTTAAGAGTAGCTACCCAAAAATGCGTTCTCCAATCAAACCATAAAGCTCCTCACCCGTCTCTGCCGCAGCGCTATAAGACACAATTCACCAAGAAACACCCAAGAAACCACCAAAAGTATGTTGTAAATCACCAAGAAATCACCTCAAACCCAAACCAAACACAACCCAAAACAACGCCCCTAACCAAAAACAAAACCCAAAACACAAACAGCTGAGAAAACCACTCACACAAAAAATTTTTTCACACACAGAGACAGAGTCTATCTCAACTGAACACACATACAAAAGTTTTCAAAAGAACTATTTTCCCCTTCTGAGTATGGATTCCGCTTTCTTCAAGTCTCCCAAAGTATTGACGTTAAAGAAACTCAACAGTTTCGGGTCTAGTTGTTGAAGAGCCAACGTGGAAACATAGCGAACTGCGCGCAAATGATTAATCATCGACAACAAGTCTCGCTTTCCATCATTCAGAGCCTTCTTTACAGCTTCTATAGCAGATTTTGTGCTGTATGCAGCTTGAAGCGGCTCAATGTACCCGTTTGGCCATCTAGGAATAACAGCGCTCTTGTTCACACACAAGTCTAAGAGCAGCCTAATGATCTCTGCAGATACAAAGGGTGTGTCGCACGGCAACAGCAAAGAATGTTCAGCGTTAACGCTTTCAAAGCCCGTCAACGCTCCAACCAGAGGGCTCTGTCCCTCATACTTATCAACGACCACTCTGATCTTCGATTTAAACAGACTTGAGAAAGCCTCTCTCAGGGCATTCGAGCCCACAACAACCACTTTCTCATCCACCAAAGACGAAACACGGTCAGCTACATGAAGAACAAGAGGTTTGCCAACCAAGTCGATTAGACACTTGTCTCGACCCAATCGCTTGGAAAAGCCACCAGCGAGAATTACCACAGCCTTTGTCAACTCAATCTGCTCGGTAAATTATTCTTTCTGGACAAGTAAACACGTTCATGCGTGCGCCTCTGACAAAACCGATTAATGTTTGACCAGTACGTCGGGCTGCTTCCACACCTGAACTGACCGCCGCCGTGAGAGAAGCCACAACCGGAATGCCAACTCTCGCAGCCTTCAACACAATGTCACCCGTTAAGCGTCCACTAGACGCCAGAAAGCAAGTCGAAAAATTCAGTTTCTGCAAAGCGCCTGTTCCAATAACTTTGTCAACGGCGTTGTGACGCCCAACGTCTTCAGCATATGTTATCAATTCTCCATCTCGCGAATAGAGCGCCGCAACGTGGACGCCTCCCGTCTTGCGAAAAGTCTCAGCCAACGTGTTGAGCATTCTGACGGCTTCAGAAACAACTTCGGCTCTGACAGTGAAACCCAACGGTAACTTACGAAGGTCAAGCCTGTCGATCAGTTTGGATAAGGGCCAATAGTCTGGTGAGCCACAGGCAGAGAGCACCAGCCTCGTGAAGGGTTGGGTAATAGAAACCCGCTTTCCGACGTCCACATCGGGTTTTAAGCGCACCAGACACTTTCCCGCCCTGCCCAACCTAACCTCTTGCAGCTCGTCAACCGACTTTAAAACGCCTTCAGAGAGAAGGTATCCAACAGCTAATTCTTTCAGTCGTGTTGGGAGACACAGAATCGTCACATAATGGGTTTGATTCAAAAAAACATGAAGCGGCGTTTCCTCGGCAACCAAGTCTTTCTTTCGCTCTAAAGTGTGTTTGACTACATCTATGCGTGAAACCGTTACCTCTTGCATGAAACTCACTCCTTTTTTATGCTTTCAACTCTGAAACAATGTGCCTAACGATTTCTTCGGCTATGTTAACGTTTGCCACTGATTGCAGGCCTCTCCACCCTGGTTGACTGTTAAGTTCGATGACTACTGGTCCGTTCTGACTCTCCAAAATGTCGACCCCAGCAACCTTACAACCGATAACTTGAGCAGTCTTCACAGATAAGTCCTCCAATTCTCTGCTTGGATTAAGCGCGGTTGGTTTTGCCCCCAAGCTCACGTTTGTCTTCCAGTTTTGAGCCACGCGACGCATAGCTGCGACTACACGGTCGTCTATGACAAAAGCGCGCACGTCTGAGAACCCGTGAGGGATAAACTCTTGGAGGTAGAGGACTCCGTGATAGAAGGCTATAGCCCTAAACAGTCGAGTGGCTACTTCTGGGTCAGAAATTCTTGTGGAGCCTATCCCTCTAGATCCGAACAGGGGCTTTATCACGATGTCGCCGCCGAGTTCGTGGAAGGTTTTGAGAGCCTCCTCATGGTTTTCGGTTACTGCTGTTCTAGGAACGGGTAAGCCATGTTCTTCTAGGAGGGCGAGTGTATGATACTTGTCGACTGAGCGTTCAATTGACAAAGGGGGATTGATGATAGTCATGCCTAAGCGTTGAAGCCTGTGTAAGAGGTCCATTCGAAAGATTATCTCTTCTAATGAGCCCCTTCCAATTGGACGTATGATGAGTGCGTTTAATTCATTGATTATGTTAGTTTCATTGACTGATGCCTCGGGCTTTGATTTGACTCTGGCTACGAGTTCATGAAAGCTGAAACAGAATGGCGTGATGTTCAGTTTTTCCATTGCCGTGCGCAGTTGGGTGGAGCACCATCCGTTCTGGTTTCTGGTTAGAATGCCCATTTTCAAGTTTTCACGCTGCTCTTTATTTTTGTTGTTGTACAGTTGAGAAATATGGGACGTTGCTTTCTAAAGTTTCTTGCGTTTGGCTTGCTTTGTTTTTGAGTTTTTGTTTGTGTTGTTGAACAGAATGTGGTATGCTATAATATGTTTTTAGGAATATTTATATGAAGCGGAGACCATAATATGAATGCCTATGTCTAAAAAAAGACATATTGTATAACTGTCTAACAGAAGTACAGGTCGCTCTCGCCCATGCGATGTCCACACCTCTCCGAAAACGACGGAAAGAAAACCTGCAAGATAATGGAAGAGAAGAGCATGGATGGAGAGGTCTCTGACTTCGACGTTCAACACTACTGCCATGGCAACCCCATCAACTGTTATTTCTTTCGCACCTCAGAAAGGCAAACGACAGTGCAGTCTGAAAAGACATTAAAGCACAAACTGAGACAGATTTTCACAACAGCCTAACAGAATCTTTAAGTTGATACGCGCCTTCCACTTTGGCGGTCAAGTCTAATTGTAAGTAGGCAGCTTGACTGTTGAAGTAGGGTTCGCCCTTCCTTGAAAAGAGCGTCAATATTTTACCCTCGTGATTTATCTTGTATCCTGCTTCGCTCGGTTCATGTCCTCGAATTAGAACTTTAACATTGAGCATTTGGAGGAATCTGTCAGTCACGTCTTTGCCGAAGAGTTTTCCTGCTCCTCTAGGCGAGGGATAAGTTCCGCTTATGCCTTCTTCCGGGTCGCTCCAGAGAATCTCTTCCAAGTGAGTCTCGTTTGGGTGTTTCTTGTGAGCGTAGGCTAAGTCTTCTATGGATTTGGCTTGACTTGGAACGCCGCCGTGCAATATTATAGATTGTTCGTTCACGAGCACCGCATTATATAATTGGTCAAAGAGGTGGCGCAGTTTTTCATAGGTTTTAGACCATTCTTCTCCAAACTTTCTGTGCAAGTGTGCGGGCAAGTCGTGAGGCGAGGCTAGAATGTCTTCTGGACCCTCGTGGTTTCCACGCATCAAAACAACATGTTTGGGGTAGGTTTCCTTCAATTTTAAAACAACATAGTAAACCTCGGGTGAACAGATGCCTCTATCTCCATAATCTCCCAAGAAGATCAGGAGAGGTCGTTCCCCTCTATGCATTTTCTCTATGAACCTAGAGTCTCGAAGAATCTGCGCCAGAGTTTCTAAGTCTCCATGGACATCGCCCACAACAGTTGCCTCGCCAGCAGACTGAGCCTCAATCAATCTGCCTGTTATGTTAAGGCTTCCAACACGCCCCTTTTCATTGCTTAATAACTCAGCAATGTTGTCGGTCAACTGCACAAATTCTTGAAGGTCCGTATTCAGCGCCTCGTTTACAAGCTGCCGCACATCTTCAAATTGGTTGGTCATTAATTTCACCAGTGATATCTGGCTCGGCGCAACAATAACAATATACTTGTTACGATATTTTAATGACTCTCTCTATTTTACTGCGCCACAAAGATTTCCTTTGTCACACAGAGTTTGACTGAATTTGGGAGTCCCAGAGCATTTTTATAATCGCTTAAACGTAATTAATGCTTCATCGCCACGGCAGAAAAACCGACGTGACTAGTCTATGTCTCGCAAAGTCATTGAATGGCTTTTGGAGAAAGAGAATCCTTCTGTTCGCTATTTTACTCTACGTGACCTATTGGGCAGAAAGGAAACAGATTCTGAAGTTAAAGAGGCAAAGGCAGCTATTCCTACTTACAAGGTTATAGAAACGATGTTCTCAAAGCAGAAAGCTGAAGGTTATTGGGAAGACCCGAACAGTCCTTACCTTCCAAAATACAAGTCAACCTACTGGCAAATCATGATATTGGGACAATTGGGAATGGACAAAAGCCATAAAAGAGTCCAACGAGCCTGCGAATTCGTTCTGAATCTGCAATTAGATGAAGGCGGATTCTCAGCCTACACTAGAAAAACAGCCTTGACAGAATATGATTGGATGGGAAGCAGAGCAACCTTAAAAGAAAAGTTGCCACCTGACCCCAAATCATGGGCGCAATCTGTTGTCATCGAACATCAATATTCGTGTCTCACAGGCAACCTCTGCGCCGCCCTGTTACGACTTAGCTATGGGAAAGACCCAAGACTAATAAAGGCGTTAAACTGGCTCGTAAAAATTCAAAACAAAGACGGCGGATGGCTCTGCCCCTATTGGAAAGCACACATCAAGGACACTCACAGCTGTTTTCACGGAACAATCTGTTCACTCGAAGCCTTCTCAGAGGTGCTCAAAGAAAAACGCACACCTGAAATGAGGCAAGCAATTGCAGGGGGCGCCGAGTTCTTGTTGGTGCATCGCCTGTTTAAGGCAGACCATCATGGTTACAGAGTGATTAATCGTCAATGGTTTAGGTTTAGTTTTCCAGGGTTCTACAGTTACAATGTCTTGAGAGGACTCTCAGTTCTCACTAAATTGGGTTACATCGAAGATGAACGCCTAAGAGACGCTGTAGAACTGTTGCTTCAAAAGCGTCGCCCAGATGGAACATGGCTCCTCGAAAACGCTCCGACTGGACGAATGCAAGTCAACATTGAAACCGTTGGAAAACCAAGCAAGTGGATAACCCTAAACGCTCTGAGAATACTCAAGCGTCTAAGTAAAACAAGAAATGAACAGTTAAGGCAAGTTTTAGCGAATGCTTGATTTTGGCTCATTGTTGGCGTTGTTTTGGTTCTCTGATGAGGAGTATCGTCATCACAAGCCCAATTGCAAGAATAGGTGGCACTATCAGAAACGGAAGTTGCGGAGACATTTCGTACATCACCCCGCCCACCAACTGTGCCACAGCACTTATAATGTAGATCACAAAGTTGGATGAGCCCACTATTTTTCCTCTCTTTTCCGTGGGCACATAATCCATTTGCAAAGCGGAAAAGGAGGAGAAAAACAGTATTTGGGCTATGCCTATGAGCGGGAAGGCTATGAAGAGTGTGAACAAATTGGAATAAACAAACAAAAGAACAGCTGGAGCGAACACCAAGAAGGAAAACATGAGCGGGATTTTTCTGCCGTAGCGGTCGATGGCTTTGCCGATTGGAACAGCTGCGAGGAGCATGGATATGAATAGCGCTGTATTGACTAGAGCCCAATCCGTTTGGCTGATGTGCAACACGCTGTTTTCGCCTTCAACCGCATAAACTGAAAGGTACAACTGACTGACCGATAGTGCAAACATAGCCAAAACATCAACTAAAAAAAGGTAAGCAACGGACTTGGGCAGAGTTTTCCAAACACCAAAGCTTTCCTTTACTGCCATTGGATAATGCCTGTAAAAGTCCTTGAATTCTATTCTTTGCGGGTCTTGTTTAGTTTCTTTGAGTCGGCTCCTGAACGCTGCAGCGACGAAAAAGCTGAGAACCGTTATGGTGTAGGCTATCCTCATGCCTAAGGGACGGGTAAAAACCGATACGATTATGCCTATCACAATGGGCGCTGGAGTGGTTGCTACATTGTTAATGAGCGTGATTATGCTAAAGCCCATGCCTCTCTTCTCTGAGGTTGTTGCGTCTGCGGTCAACGCCCACAAGGCAGGCTGATATATCAAGCAAAAGCTTGATATCACTGCCCCTATTAGGACCCAGTGCCACGTTGGCGCCACTGCGTAGAAGATGTAGGATATGCCCACGCCTATCGTCATGGTCGATATCAGCCATTTTCTTCCGTATTTGTCGGCGAGGTAACCGCCTGGAAACTGCACTAAGGCTAGGACTATCAATGAAATGAAACCTATCAAGCCTAATATGACTGGCGTACCATACAGGTCGTAGACGACGTACGGTCCGTAGAATATGTTTGGCAGCTCGAGCGCAAAGTCCATGAGAATCCAGCTCAGGACAAGGAGTAGATAGTTGCCTCTAACGAACGAAAACTCGGCTCTGATCCTCGCTAGTGTTGACAATTGTTTTTCCTGCTCTCCATCAAAATTGAAGCCCTCTGCTATTAGTCTTTCTTTTTTACACATCAAATCGCAAACGGAAATCCATTTAAACAGCTTCAGCTTCTTTTAAGTTTCCAACACTTAAGTGGCACAAAAATGCAGGAGAAAAACGTTCAGCCTAAAAAACTGAGCTTTGAGGAAAGTCTCTCAGAGAATGTAATCTTAAAAGAAATCTGCGCAGGTTGCGGCGCCTGCATCCTGGTCTGTCCCTTCTCTTGCTTAGAATACGCTGAAGAAAAGCCGAGCTTGGTGAAAAAGTGCGAAATTTGTGGAATTTGTCCTAAAGTCTGCCCACGATATGATTTTTCGCAGCAGGCTCTAGAGAAACTTGTGTTCCAGAGGGAGCGCAAACCAGAGGAAGAGTTTGGAGTTTATAGACGCTTAGTTGTCGCACAGGCGAGTGACAACAATGTTCTTCAGAATTGCCAAGACGGTGGAGTGGTCTCTGCTCTGCTAACGTTCGCCTTAAATAATGGAATGATTGACGCAGCCGTGGTTTCGGCGAAAAGCATAGAAAAGCCGCTTTTTCCGATTCCAAGGTTGGCGTCGACTCCTCAAGAGGTTTTAGAGTGTGCAGGAACTAGGTACACTTATTCACCCAGTCTTCTAGCCTTGCAGGAAGCGGTGAAGCTTAAGAAAAAGAGTCTGGCCTTTGTGGGCACCCCATGTCAAATACAAGCTGTTCGCAAGGTAGAGGCTGTTCCCTTAAAGAAATATTCGAGCATGCTGAGGTTCACCATAGGACTGATGTGCACGGAAAGCTTCACTTATGAAGGCTTGATACAAAAGCACATTCAAGGAAAGCTAGGCGTCAACCCCGATGAAATAAAAAAAATCAATATTAAAGGAAAGGTTCTGGTTACAACGAAGTCAGGAGAGGCTAAGGCTATTTCTCTAGCAGAGGCTAAGCAGTACACTCGTAAGGGTTGTGTTCCATGCACTGACTTCTCAGCCGAACTCGCAGACATATCCACCGGAGGCTTGGGGCTGAGCGACTGGACATTCACTGTGATACGCACTCAAAAGGGCGAAGAAATCTTTGACAGCGCCGAAAAGGCAGGAGCTCTGCGAACAAGACCTGTGGAAGAAGAAAAGACAGCACTGGATTTGTTGGTTAAACTGTCAAAGAGAAAAAGGAAGACGGTCTAGACTGGTGTCGCTTTGACACCGTCGAATCGAACTGTTGGTGCTGTCAGATAGTATCCAAACCACGGTGTTACTTGTTTGACATCGTTGGCTACGCCACCTAGATTTTTGAGACAACGTGGAAGATTGTCATGTATGCGCATTGGAAGTATGGGCTTCTTTATCTCTCCGTTCTGAACAAGAAAGGCTCCACTTCTAGTGGTTGTGGAAAAGTCTCCGCGTTCAGGATGCAAAGCATACGTGTACCAGATTCTTCCAACAAGTATCCCCCGCCTAGTGTCTTCAATCAACTTGTCCTTGCTCTGCCTTCCACTATCAACCACAAAGTTGTGAGGTTCTGGAAAAGGAATACCCCTGTAAGACCTTCCTGGAAGATCGCCTGTACGCTTCGCGTTTCCAGATGAAGCCACGTTGTCTTTGCTGGCGTAAAATGTGTCGTAGAGCAGGTTTTTGAACACACCATTTTCAATTAAGGGGAGACGCCTGGTTGGAACGCCCTCATCATCAAACGAGGTGGCGCCAAGGTAACTAGCCATAGTCGGGTCATCATACATTGAAAGACTCTTGTCGCTGACAACCTCGCCCAGTTTTTCCTGAAAACAAGACACCTTGTCTTGATACATCTTGGATGTTACTGCCCCAGCGAACACGTAGGATGTGACTTCTGCCAATGCGAAGGGCTCAAGAATCAGGCTATAGTCGCCAGCCTCCAGTTTTTGGGCACCCAGAGAACGCACAGCCATATCGGCGGATTCTTCGCCAATCCTTTCGGGATTGAACCCTTTTTGTGAACAAGAACCTTGGAATCCTACTCCAGTGGAACGAGACTCTGCTTTTTCTGCTTCTGTTGTTATCGAACCCAAAATCGAGGTGGAAGTTTGAGAAACGTCTACTCCGTGCGTGTTCATGATGTGAACGTTATCGGTAAAGACGTTTAGGCTACCAGAGACATCAACGATCTTGTGGCTGAAGCCCTTCGCCTTGTCAAGCATTCGTATGGCTAAACTGACCGTTTCCTCCATCTCCATCTCAGCGACCTTCCTATCGAAGATATTGGGCACAGGTTTTGCTTTCTTGGGTTTGGGGAGACTCTTCCAGTGTTTGGCTGGTCCCCGAATTTTGGCTATTGCGAGAGCGTTTTTTGTTGTTGTCTCTAAGGTTTTACGTGTTAAGTCGTTGGTTGCTGTTGTGCCTATAGCCATGTCTCTGACAACACGTATACCAACTCCTCGATCGTGTATTCCCTTGCTCTCCAGAACTTGACCGCCTGTCATTCGAACCGTTATGAGTTGCTTGTCTAGGAAGTAAACCTCGGCTTCATCCGCTCCTAATTTTTGGGCGTGCTCAAGAATCTTGTCAAATTTGGTTAGTGACATGACTATTCCCTCCTTGTTCCTATGACTTGAGCCCTGCCTCTAATGTGCGGTCCGCCGTTTCCTACGTACATTGACTGCATAGGGTCGCCTTTTCCACAGTTAGGTATGGGCCGCAGCATGAAGTCTTTTCCAACAGCGTCTATTGACTTGAAGAACACAGGAGCAACGCCAGCCATGGTTACGTCTCTTAGAAGCTTGGTTAATTCGCCTTTTTCAATCATGTACGCCCACATGCAACTTATCTGCCAGTTGTAACGCTTGTTGTCTATGGATGGAACCTTCTGTCCTACAGCGTAGATTCCGTGTTTTACGTCTTCAATCATTTCTTCAAAGGTCCAGTCGCCAGGTTTGATGAAGGTGTTGCTCATTCTAATCAACGGGACAAATTGGCTGCTGGTTGCACGCATGCCACCGTTCGGCTCAACTCCGAAAACGGCCGCTGTTTCACGGCTGTGCATGTGACCGACAAGTATTCCGTCTCTTATCAACACCTTTTCTGTGGCTGGAACACCCTCGTCGTCATATTTGTAGTAGCCTAAGGCTCCTTCAATCCGTGAGTCGTCTGAAGCATTGAAGAGGTTTGAGCCTACTCTCTGACCTATCATTCCCTTCCACCATGCCACACCCGCCCAAGCGGCTTCTTTTCCCAAGACTCGGTCGGCTTCGCTTGGGTGTCCAATAATCTCATGGCTTAAGAGAGAAACGAAGTCCTGATCCATTATCACGGTCGTTTCTTCGGTTGGTGCGGTTGGAGCCTTAACTAGCTCAGTTGTTTTTTTGGCGAGTTCTTCAGACAGCTTTATCGAGTCTTTTTTCTCTATGGCCTCGAATCCGCCTGTGCCGCCCTCCAGTTGATTCTGGTCTTCGGTTATTCCAGCCTCGTGGGCAACGGCTCTCAAAGACAAATAACATTTCATCATGTCATGGGTGATTAAGGCTCCTTCGGTGTTGCAGAAGAGCTTCTTTTTGGTGTCGCCGCTTATGGAAACAGCCGCGCGATGGATTCTTTTGCTGACTTTACGCATGGCTGAGTCGCAGTCTTTGGCCAGCTGCACTCGCTCTTCTAAGGGAAAATCATCCATCTTCTTCTTCACTTTGACCACGTCTCTGTCTTCAACCACCTTTACTGGAGCGAGTTTGCTGGGCTCTTTCACACGTTTGGAAGAGGATACCGCCATCCTGTAGGCGCGTTTAACTGCGTCAAATAGGCTTTTTCTGTCTAGGCTTGTGGTGGCATAGAAGCCCCAAGCTCCCTTGGCTAACACT